>Ga0335075_10005598_pt1 | contig 19472 bp, 16 predicted proteins | sample Lox_Sample_24_FD_206723 | JGI IMG/M metagenome (GOLD analysis project Ga0335075, IMG submission 206723) | Soil microbial communities from Loxahatchee National Wildlife Refuge, Florida, United States - Lox_Sample_2.4 | ecosystem: Environmental > Terrestrial > Soil > Wetlands | place: USA...
GCACCTCGGCCACGTCCTGGCCGTTGGCGGCCATGCCGAACGTGATGATGTGCACGAAGTCGTCGTAGTCGTCGATGCGGGCGCGCTGGCCGAACCGCTCGACCGCCTCGACCGCCACCGGGTGGAAGTGGAAGGTGTTGCACAGCAGCCCGGTCACGTCGTCGTCGGGGCCGGGGTCGTGGACATCGAGGTTAACCCAGAAGAATTCGTCGCCCGAGGCGGCCTTCTGGATCGCGTCGGGGGTCGCGTCGGAGGTGACGCCGTTTTGGGTGAGGGTTCCCTTCATGCCTGGGATGCTCTCACGCAAACCGGGCGCCCGGTGAAAAGCTTAAGCGGTCTGAAGATTGTCCGGGGGCGGGTCGCATTCGGACATGGCCGGCCCTATCGTCTTAGCCGTGACCGATGAAGTGGACTTCAGTGCGTGGCCGCCGCCACCGGGCCCGCCTGAGCCGGCCGTGGAGACAGAGCGGCCGGAGCGGCCACCGCGACGGCCGTGGCGGATTTTCTACTGGATCACATTCGGGCTGCTGTGCGCGGCCGTCGCGGGGCTGACGGTTGGGTTTCTCCTGACGTTCGGGACCGTCGCGGTGCCCTCAGCGGGGATGTCGCCCACGATCCCGGCCGGGGGCACCGCGGATTACCAGCGCGGCGCGGGCGGCGTCGTCCGCGGCGACGTCGTGCTCATCCAGTCGCCTAACGGCCTGCTCATCAGGCGGCTGATCGGATTGCCGGGCGACACGGTCATGTGCTGCAGCTCAGACGGCTGGATGAAGGTCGACGGCAAGACCCTCATGGAGGACTACCTGCCGTTCTCGTACACCGAATCTCCCAGCCAGGTTCCGTTCTCGGTAACGCTGGGCGCGGGCCAGATGTGGGTGATGGGCGACAACCGCGCCGCCGTGACCGACTCGCGCGTCTGGGGGCCGCTGCCGATGACCGACATCGTGGGCCGCGTCTTCGCCGTGGCCGGACCTGACGGCCGGACCCAGCTGCGGACGCCGGAGACCTTCATCGCGGACGGGCTGGCGCCGGCCGATCGCCGTCTCCCGCTCCCGCTTGTGCTGATCGGCGGGGCCATCGTCGCCTTGGCGGCGCTGATCGGGCAGGGAACGGTCGGCTCGATCAGGTGGGCGATGCTCCGCCGTCGGCGCAGGCGTCCCCCGCCGCCGCGGCCGGCCTGGACGGCGCGATCGGACAGCTAGACCGATGACAGTCAGCTTCCGGGGGTGATCAGGCCGGATTCGTAGGCCAGCACGACGGCCTGGACCCGGTCGCGGAGGCCGAGCTTGGCCAGGATCCGGCCGACGTGAACCTTGACCGTCCCCTCCGACAGGTAGAGGTCGGCGGCGATCTCGCGGTTGGACCGGCCGGCCGCGAGCTGGGCGAACACGGTCTGCTCGCGGTCGGTCAGCTTGTCCAGGATCGCGTCGCGGTCCTGCTGCCGGCCCGGATCGGGCAGCAGGGCGGTGAACTGGTGGATCAGCCGCCGGGTCGCGGCCGGGGCCAGGACGGCGTCGCCGCTGGCGACGCTGCGGATGGCGGTGATCAGGTCGGCCGGCGGCGCGTCCTTTAGCAGGAAGCCGCTGGCGCCCGCCTTCAGCCCGGCGAAGACGTACTCGTCCAGGTCGAAGGTGGTGAGGATGATGATCTTGCGGTCCGGGTCGGCGGCGGTGATGGCCGCGGTGGCGGCGATTCCGTCCATGCCCGGCATCCGGACGTCCATCAGCACCACGTCGGGGTGCAGGGCCGACGCCATCGTGACGCCGGCCGCCCCGTCGGCCGCCTCGCCGGCCACCTCGATGTCCGGCTCGGTCTCCAGGATCAGCCGGAAGCCCATCCGCAGCAGCGCCTGGTCATCGACCAGCAGAACGCTGATCACCGGGCATCGCCGGCGTCGAGCAGCAGCCGCGCGGAGACCTTCCAGCCGCCGGGCTGGCGCGGGCCGGCCTGCACGTCCCCGCCGTAGGCGCGGGCCCGCTCCCGCATCCCGACCAGGCCGCCGCCGGCGGTGCTGGCTGACGTTGAGGTCGGTGAGGTGCCCGCGCCGTCGTCGTCGATGTCGACCAGCAGCTCGCCGGGCCGGAACTGCAGGCGGACGGCGGCGCGGGCGCCGGCGCCGCCGTGCTTGAGCGTGTTGGTGAGCGCCTCCTGCACGAGCCGGTACACCGTCAACTGCACGCCCGCGGGCACGTCGGGCGCCTCGCCGCGGACCTCGAGGGTGGTGTCGAGCCCGGCCGAGCGGACCTGCTCGATGAGCGCGTCGAGCTCGGCCAGGCCGGGAACCGGCTGGCGCGCCTCAGCCGCCTCCTGCCCGGCCGCCCCGGCCGAGCGCTCGGCCGAGCGCTCGCCGGATCGGTCGGCGGGAGGCTCGCGCAGCACGCCGAGGAGGCGGCGGGTGTCGGCCAGCGCGGTCCGGCCGGTGGCCGACACGCGGCGCATGACGTCGGTCGCCCGCTCAGAGCGCTCCGGCGAGGAATCCGACACCGCGATGGCCGCGTCGCTCAAGGTGACCATGACCGTGAGGTGGTGGGCGACGATGTCATGCATCTCGCGGGCGATCCGAGCCCGCTCGGCCGCCGCCGCCAGCGCGCCCTGCTGGTCTCGCTCGCGCTCGAGCCGGGCGGCCCGGTCGCGCAGCTCGGCCAGGTAGGCCAGCCGGGTGGCGGAGTACAGCCCGAGCCCGAGCGCCGCACCGACCAGCCCGGATAGGAAGATCGCCGGATACCACCACGAGCTGCCCGCGACCCAGATCGTGATGGCGACGATAAACAGCTCGTACGCGGCCGCGCAGGCCAGCGCCTCCCGGCGCGGCCGCATGAGGGTCACCGTGTAGAGGGCGATGAGCAGGGCGAGGCCGTTGGCGGTGTGGTGATCGCCCGTGATCGCGATGGCGACGCTGACGGCGAGCACGCAGCCGAGCACCGGGACGGGCCAGATCCGGCGGACGAGCAGCGGCGCGGCCGACAGGAACAGCGCCAGCGCCAGCCCCCACGGATGCTCGCTGGCGGGGGCGGTGCCGTTGGCGCTGTGGTAGGCCTCGGGCAACCCGGACAGCGCCGCGATGAAGGCGACAAACCCGTCGAGCACCCAGCGCCCCGCGGTGCGGTTCGCTGGGTGCCCGGCGGCCCCGATCGGTCTCACGCTTGCATTCTCCCCGGTGCTCCCCCGGTCAGGCGTCGACGCGTCGCAGCCGCAGGGCGGCGGCGGCGATGAGGACGACGGCGTAGCCGCACAGCAGCGCGAACCCGGTCCAGGGTGACAGCGCGTCGGTGATGCCGCGGGCCCCGCCCCAGACTGCCTCGCCCGCGTACGAGGGCAGGTACTGGGTCAGGTGGTCGCTGATCGAGGCGGGCAGCAGGCCGGTCAGCGGGGGGATCACGAAGAAGATCCCGGCGAAGGTGGCGATGCCGGCCGCGGTGTTGCGGAGCAAGGCGCCCAGGGCCACGCCGATCATCCCCGCCACGGACACGTACAGCGCGGCGCCGATGACTGACCGCAGGGCTCCGGGAGCCCCGATCGTCACCCCGAGGTGGTGGCTGTCAAGCAGCGCCTGACCGAGGAAGAAGGAGATGAAGCTGGCGACGAGCGAGACCGAGAAGATCACGCCCGCGAAGACGGCCAGCTTCCCCCACAGCACCGGCAGGCGGCGGGGCACGGCGGTGAGCGACGAGCGGATCATCCCGGTGCTGTACTCGCCGCTGATCATCAGCACGCCGAGCACCCCGAAGGCCACCACCGCGAACATCATCCCGCCGAGGCTGATGCTGACCGGGTTGAAGCTGGCCCGGTCGGCCGGGCTGAACGTGTGGTACTGGCTGGCGGTCACGGCCGAGAACAGCGCGCTCAGGCCGATCATCAAGACCACCGCCACCAGCAGGGTCCAGACCGTGGAGCGGACGGTGCGGAACTTGGTGAACTCGGAGACCAGCACGCGGGCCTGGGTCACCTTCAGCGCCGGGGCGGCCCCGTGCGCGGACCCGGGCCTGGCGGCGAGGACGGCGCTCATCGGGCCACCGCCGTCTCTGCCGCGTCGTGGGCGCCGTGCGAGCGGAAGTCGACCGAGTCGTCGGTCAGCTGCATGAAGGCCTCCTCGAGCGAGGCGCGCTGGGTGGTCAGCTCGAACACCGGCAGCCGGGCCTGCCAGGCGGCCAGGCCGATCTGCTCGGCGGTCAGCCCCCGCACCTGCAGGACGTCGGATGCGTCGCTGGTCACGGTGATGTCGGGGCCGAGCAGCACGCTGCGCAGCTCCGCCACCTCCGGGGTCCGCACGGTGACGCTCATGCCGCCGGCCCGGGACACGAACTCCTCGACCGTGGTGTCCGCGATCAGCCGCCCCCGGCCGATCACCACCAGCCGGGTCGCGGTCAGCGCCATCTCGCTCATCAGGTGCGAGGACACGAACACGGTGTGGCCGTCGGCGGCGAGCGCCTTGAGCAGGTTTCGCACCCAGAGCACCCCCTCCGGGTCCAGGCCGTTGACCGGCTCGTCGAGGATCACCACCTGGGGGTCGCCGAGCAGCGCCGAGGCGATGCCGAGCCGCTGGCCCATCCCGAGGGAGAACCCGCCGACCCGCTTGGCCGCCACGTCGGTCAGGCCGACCATCTCGATCAGCTCGGCGACGCGGCGTCGGGGCACGCCGTTCGTCTGCGCCAGGGCCAGCAGGTGGTTGCGGGCCGACCGCCCGGTGTGCACCGCCTTGGCCTCGAGCAGGATGCCAAGCTCCGCCATCGGGGCCGCCGCCGCCCGGTAGTCCTTGCCGTTGACCAGGACCCGGCCGGTGGTGGGCTCGTCCAGCGCGGCGATCATCCGCATCGTGGTGGACTTGCCCGCGCCGTTCGGCCCGAGAAAACCGGTCACCGTTCCGGCGGGCACGGAGAAGCTCAGGCGGTCCACCGCCAGCTTGTCCCCGTACCGCTTGCTGAGGTTCTCAACTTCGATCATCGCGAGGTCCTCCGTCGGATTAAGCCGGTAGCTCCGGCATCAACCACGCTAGGAGGCAACGGCCCGGCGGCGGGTCAGCCGGTCAGCCATAGCTTCGCCGGTCGGGTATGCCGCAAGACGTAGTCCGGAGGGTGCGGAATCAGCCGGCCGGGGATGAGTCACCTCGGTCCGTTCGGAGGAAAAAGATTTTTATCCCGAACGGACCCGGGCGACTCGGCCAGGCGGCGCTGGGCCGGCTGGACGGGCCGGCCCCCGGCTCGCGCTGCCCTCAGCCGAGGAGCTGCTCGCGCAGGATGTCCGCGTGCCCGCAGTGCTGGGCAAGCTCGCGCAGCAGGTGCAGGTAGACCCAGCGCAGCGGCAGCGGGCCGCGCCGGTTGCCGCTCACCACGTCGTCCAGGCCCAGGGACTCGGCCGCGCGGCGGGACGCCTCGCAGGCCTCGCGGTGCGCCTGCTTGACCGAGGCGACGGTGTCGTCGTCGCTGAGGATGAACGACTCGTCCGGGGTGGCGGGGATGCCGATCTCGGCCCGGGACCGGCCGGTGATGGCCTCGTCGAACCAGACCTTCTCGACGAAGGTCGCGTGCTTGACCAGGCCGAGCAGGGTGGTCCTGGACGGCACCAGGGACTGGCGGGCCTGCTCTTCCGTCAGCCCGTCGAGGCAGCCGTTGAGCTCACTGCGGTGCTCGTCGAGGAAGACCTCGAACTGGACGCGGGCCGGCTGGTCGAGGACGTCCTCGGTGGACGTGACGGAGAGAGGAGGCATGACAGGAGCATTTCAGAAGCGCCACCGGTGCCGCCACCCGGGCTCCGTGACGTGCCAGGCCCTTCTCAATCAAGAAACCAACTCGTATCTTGACTGGCTCATCTCAACTCAGTTAAGATACTGCTTGGTATCTAATGAGGAAATGGGGGCTCGACATGGCCGAGACGACGGTTGACCGAGCGGCTGAGACGGCAAAGCTGACCCCGGCGGTCAGGAACGCCCTGCTGGCGCTGATCGTGGGCGGGATCGCGGCGATCCTGGACTCGACGATGGTCACCATCGCGCTGCACACGCTGGTGGTCAGCCTGCATTCCACCGACGGGGCGATCGGGTGGGTCACGACCGGGTACCTGCTGGCGATGGCGGTCGCGATCCCGGTCACCGGATGGGCGGAGAGCCGGTGGGGCGGCAAGCGGGTCTGGATGGCGGCGCTGGTGCTCTTCGTCGTCGGATCGGCGCTGTGCGCGGTCTCCTGGAATGACGCCAGCCTGATCGGCTTCCGGGTCGGGCAGGGCTTCGCCGCCGGCCTGATCTTCCCGCTGATGCAAACCCTGGCGGTCAGGGCCGCGGGCGGGCGCGCCAGCAGCAGCCTGATCGCCGCCGTCAGCCTGCCGCTGGCGCTGGGGCCGATCCTCGGCCCGGTCGTCGGCGGGGTGATACTCAACTGGCTCAGCTGGCGCTGGCTGTTCCTGGTCAACGTGCCGGTGATCGCGGTCGGGCTGGTGCTCGCCTGGCGGCTGCTGCCAGCCGACCGGCTCTCCCCCGGCGCCGGGCGGGCGCGCCTGGACCTGATCGGGCTCGGCCTGCTCGGGCCGGCCCTGGCCGGAATCCTGCTCGGCCTGTCGAACCTCTCCCAAGACGGCGGGATCGGCCGCGTTGGCGTGCTCCTCCCCCTGCTGGCCGGGATCGCGCTGCTCGGCGCGTTCATCGGCTGGGCGGTGCGGCCGGGCGGCCATCCGGTGGTGGAGGTGCGGCTGCTGCGGCTGCGCTCGCTCGGGTCCGCGTCGGCGGTCTTGTTCACGGCCGGCGCGGCGCTGTACGCCGGCATGTTCCTGCTGCCGCTCTACTACCAGCAACTGCACGGCCAGAGCGTGCTCGACGCCGGGCTGCTGCTCATCCCGCAGGGCGTCGGCTCGCTGGCCGCCCGCTTCGGGGTCGCCAGGCTCGTCGACCGGCTCGGCGCCCGGCTGGTCACGATCGCCAGCTTCCTGCTCGCGGCCGCCGCGACGGTGCCGTTCGCGCTGGCCGGCCCGCACTCCAGCCTGTGGCTGCTCGGCCTGGTGCTGCTGATCCGCGGGGTCGGGATCGGCGCCGTGCTCGTCCCGCCGATGTCGGTCGCCTACCAGGACGTCCCGGCGGCCGGCATCCCCCACGCCACCATGAACACCCGCATCGGCCAGCAGGTCGGGGCCTCGTTCGGCATCGCGATCGTCGCGGTCGCCCTGCAGTCGCTGCTCGCGCACGGCGCCGTCGGCGCCTTCCAGGGCGCGTTCTGGTGGGCCACCGGCATCACGGTCGCGGCGCTCATCCCCGCGCTCGCGCTGCCCGCCGCCCGCGCGACGGCCCGCGACTGACGTGGGGAAGAATACGGCCGTGGAGAAGATCCCCGGCAACCGTGGCGTGCAGGCCGTTGGGACGCAGACCCGCCGGCACGGCGCCGAGCTCGAGGCAGCGATCCTCGACGCCGCCTGGGAGCAGTTGGTCGACGAGGGCTACGAGCACTTCACCATCGACGCCGTCGCCGCCCGCGCGCAGACCAGCAAGCCGGTGCTCTACCGGCGCTGGAAGACCCGCGAGGACCTGCTGCGGGCCACCGCCCGGCACCGCGGCGCCGCCGACGCGACCCCCATTCCCGACACCGGCACCCTCCGGGGCGACCTGCTGGCACTGCTCGCCAACGCCAACACCGCCCGAAACCCGATGGCGGCCCTAGTCAGCAGCATGCTCGGCAGCTACTACAACCAGACCGGCCCCACCCCGGCCGAGCTGCGCGAGGCGTTCCTGAGCCAGCGCAGCTCCGGCTCGGCGGTTGCGCAGATCGTCAACCGGGCGGTCGAGCGCGGCGAGGCCGACCCGGCCCGGCTCACCCCCCGGATCCTTGATCTGCCCTTCGACCTGTTCCGCAACGAGATCCTGATGACGCTCAAGCCGGTCCCCGACCACGTCCTGCGGCAGATCGTGGACGACATCTTCATCCCCCTGGTCAGCCCGCAACCGCCAGCCCGCTGAGCGCCGAGAGCTGAGCGAACGGCTTTACAGCTGCCGTGACCGCGCTGATCGACCATACATATACTTGAGTAAATGTTTGTGCTGAACGTTGTCCGGCTACGGCTCGCGCTGCCAAGGGGTCTACGGACAAATATGTACTAGAGTACATCTTGGACCGAGGCCGAGCGACCGCCCGGGCGCAACCGGCCGCCCGATCGAGATGGAGGGAGCAGTACTCCCATGAACGGCGATGGCGCGGCCCGCGCCGATCGGGTAGTGGAACAGGATGTCGTCGTAGACCTCCGGCAGCCGTCCACTGAATCCAGCCGCGCCGCTGGCCGCCGCGAGCAGCGCAAGAGCGAGACTCGCGAACGCCTGCTGAACGCGGCCACCGAACTGTTCGTGTCCCGCGGATTCGAAGAGACGACCTACGACGACATCGCGCGCGTTGCCGGCGTCGCCCGTCAGACAGTCTTCAACTACTACCCCCGCAAGGAAGACTTCGTTATCGCCTGGGCCACCCGCCGCCGCGAAGAGGTCGCGCAAGCGCTCGCCAGCGACGCCTTCGCGGGCGAGCAGGCCGCGGCCCGGCTCGCCCTGATCATGCGGGTGCTCGCCATTTCGTACGAGCGCTCGCCGTCGGCCGGCCAGGTATACACGATTGCCTGGGTCAAATGGGGCGGCCCGGTGCTGGAGGAACCGTTCCTGGCCGACCAGTTCGCCGCTGTCATCGCCGACGGGCAGCACTCCGGTGAGCTCCGCGCCGACATCAGCGCGGAAACAGCAGGCCAGCTGATCCGCGCGGCCTACTTCGACGCGCTGTGGCGATGGGCGGCTCCCGGCCGTCCCAAAGATGCGCCGTCACTGTTCGCCGAGATGCTCGCCCGGCTCGAGCTGGTGCTGACCGGTCTGTGCGTCGAACCCGGGCGCGAAGGCCTGAAACAGTCCATGCGGCTAGCGAAGGTAATCGAGAACGCAGCGGACATGCCTGCTGGCAGAGCAGGCAGCCCGGTCGGCGAGCGACCGGCAGAAAATCCGAGGACAAGGAAAGAGCAATGACACCTAGTGAAACACCTGCGCCCCGGGTCGCGATCGTCACCGGCGGCTCGCGTGGCATTGGCCGCAGCGTCGCCCGGCACTTGGCCGGCGAGGGCTTCTCGATCGTCATCGGCTACGCATCAAACAAGGACGAGGCCGCCGCCGCCGTAGCAGAAGCAAGGGCCAAGGGCGCACAAGCGATCGCGGTCGCCGCCGACGTCGCCGAAGAGCACGCCGTTGCCAGCTTGTTCGATCAGGCCGAGCAGGCCTTCGGCGGCATCGACGTCGTCGTCAACGCGGCCGGCATGATGGCGCTGAGTGCGCTAGCCGATTTCGACCTAGCGGTCCTCGACCGGATGCTCGGCATCAACGTCCGCGGCACCTTCGTCGTCGACCAGCAGGCCGCCCGCCGCGTCCGCCCGGGCGGGGCGATCATCAACTTCTCCTCCTCGGTGCTCGGCCGGGTTCTGCCGACCTACACCGGGTACGCCGCCAGCAAGGCCGCCGTCGAGGCGATGACCTTCATCCTCGCGCACGAGCTGCGCGGCCGGGACGTCACCGTCAACGCCGTCGCGCCCGGCCCGACCGCCACCGACATGTTCCTCGAAGGGAAAGACCAGGCCCTGCTCGACCGGCTCGCCAACGCCGTCCCGCTCGAGCGGCTCGGCGTCCCGGACGACATCGCCCCGGCCGTCGCCCTCCTCGCCAGTCCCGACGGCCACTGGATCAACGGCCAGACAATCCGTGTCAACGGGGGCATCATCTGACGTTCATTGGCCTTGGCCTCGAGGTGGTCGCGGGTGAACCGGCGACGCGGTTCAGGTCGCGGCGTTCGCGTCAGCCCAGGGCGGTCGCCGCCCGCACTTCGCCGAGCGCCCGCCGCGCGAGCTGGCCGAAGTCGTCGCCGTCGGTCTTGTCGGCCCAGCGGTCGTAGGCGATCTTCCAGGCGAGCGCGCCCAGGTCTGCGGCCACCGACGCGGCCAGCTCGGGAACGCCGCGCCCGATCAGCGCCTCGGTCATCGACGCGATGAGGCCGAGGCCCTTGAGCGCCTCGCGCTCCTGCAGTTCCCGGTTGGCGGCGATCACCGCGCGCCTGCGGGTGGTGAACTCGCGGCGAGCGGGGGTGAAGGCCCGCCGCCCGAGCTCGTCGAGGGCATGGGCCACCGCTTCAAGCGGGGTGGCGGCGGCCGGGGCGGCGGCTATCGCCTCGGCCAGCAGCCCGTTCATCGAGCCGTCGCCGAACAGCACCTCGCGCTTGTCCTGGAAGTGCCGGAAGAAGGTGCTCTTGGTCAGTCCGGCTCGCTGCGCGATGTCGATGACCGTCGTGTTCTCGTAGCCGCGCTCGGCGAACAGTTCGAGAGCGGCCACGGCCAGCCGCTGCGATGCGTTCGGTTCCCACCGGGCCATGGGGAACAGCTTACGGCACTTGGTCCCGTCATCCGGTGTATAGTGATGGGACCAAGTACCGTTACTCGATCATTGGAGGCCGCGATGAGCAGAGCCGTCATCTACGAGACGTACGGAGGCCCCGAGGTGCTGCAGCTGCGGGAGGTGGCCGAGCCGCACGCGGGGCCGGGCGAGGTCAGGGTCCGGGTGACGGCGGCCGGGCTGAATCCGATGGACTGGGGCCTGGCCGCACGGCCGGAGGCGGCGGCGCGGTTCGGCCTGACCCTGCCGTCCGGGTTCGGATATGACCTCGCGGGCGTGATCGACGAGATCGGCGCGGGTGCCGCAGGCTTTGCCGTCGGCGACCGCGTCTACGGGGGCGCGCTGGCGCGGGCGGCCGCCGATTTCGTGGTCATCAAGGCGTCGGCCGAGGGCGCCGAGGGGCTCTTTCATACGCCGGACGGCGTGAGCGACGTGGTCGCGAGCACGCTGCCGGTGGCCGGCGCGACCGCCGCCGCGGCCCTGGCGGCGATCGGCCTCCGGTCCGGCGACACCGTCCTGGTCGGCGGCGCGGCCGGCGGCGTGGGCGTGTTCGCGGTGCAGCTCGCGAGGCTGGCCGGCGCCACCGTGATCGGCACCGCCTCGGAGAGCACGTTCGAGTTCCTGCGCCAGCTCGGCGCCGAGCCGGTCGCGTATGGCCCTGGGCTGGCGGACCGCCTGCGGGCGCTGGCGCCCGGCCGGGTGACCACGGCGACGGACCTGTTCGGCACCGAGACGGCCGAGGCCGCGCTGGCGCTCGGCGTGCCGCGGGAGCGGATCTCCACCGTCGCCGCTGGCCCAAACCCGCCGGGCGGCGTGCGCGCCACCGGCGGCATCGACGCGGAACCGGGCGCCCTGGGCCGGATCGCCGCCGCGATCGCGGCCGGGCAGATCACCGTGCCGATCGCCGCGGTTTTCCCGATCGAGCAGCTCCGCCAGGCGGTCGCGCTGCAGGCCGGACGGCACGTGCACGGCAAGATCGTGGTCACGCTCTGACCGCACGCCAATGATCCCGGCCGCCGGCTCTGGAGCCGGGGCCGGGACCCTGGGGGGGGAGGGTTGAGTATCGTTGGCCCGTGCGGCGATCCGAGAGGCTGTTGCTGGCAGGGGTTTTCGCCAGTGTATTGGTGCTCGTTGCGGCGTGCGGGACGCTGCACGGGACGCCTTCGCCTCCGCTTGCCGGGCCGTCCTCGTCCCCCTCGGCGAAGCCCAGCTTCCCCGACTGCCCGCAGGTTCCCCGTGTGGTCGACCCGTCGCCCTGCGCCTCGGTTGGCGCGGAGCAGAACCAGCAGGCCAACCAGACGTTCAACTCCCGCATCCCGCTGCCGGGACCGGTCGCAGCCGAGGCCGCGACGGTGACGGCGCGGATCCGGGAGGCGCTGGACAAGCTCACCCCGGGTCAGCGGATGCAGGTATCTGCCGTCCGGTCAGCCCTGCTCAAGGGCGGGATGCTCAGCACCGATCTGTGGGTCTTCCACGGCGCGGCTTCCGACGGGGCCGGGTTCGGCGGGTATGCGCTGCTCAGCACCCGCCCGCCAGTCTGCGTGTGGGGCACGGTCAGCGCGAAGGCCGTCCAGCTGGACTCCGGGGGTATCACCCGCGAAGGAGGCTGCCTCCCGAGCGCCGGGGGCCACTGACGGGCGGGCGGCGATCGGGCGGGTGATACCGAACAAGCCGAGCAGCGCGCCGAAGGCGGTCACGCCGGCGGCGACGGCGAAGCTCAGGGCGTAGCCGTGCGCGGCCGCCGTTAGGTGGTCCAGGCCGGCCTGCTGGAGAGCGGCGGCGTGGCTGGCGCCGAGCGAGACCAGGGCGGCCAGGCCGATGGCGCTGCCGATCTGCATGGACGCGTTGTTCATGGCGGTCGCGATGCCCGCGTCCTCGCCGGTCGCGCCGTCCACTCCGGCGACGGTGGACCCGACCAGGACGAGACCGCCCCCCAGCGGCACGAGGAGCAGCCCGGGCAGCACGTCCGCCAGGTACGTGCCGTGGGCGTGCAGGCCTGCCAGCAGGATGTAGCCGACCGTGGTGAGCGCGAGCCCGCCTCCGTTCAGCGCCCGCAGGCCGAACCGGCGCAGCAGTCGCGGTGCCAGCGCGGTGGCGCTGACCAGGATCGTCAACCCGAACGGTACGAACGCGAACCCGGTCGCGAGCGCGGAGAAGCCCAGCACGTGCTGCAGGTACAGGCTGAGCGAGAAGAAGAGGGTGGCGAATCCGACGTAGTAGCAGACGCGAACCAGGTTGGCCATGGTCCGGTTGCGCGAGCGCAGGAACGCGAGGGGCATCAGGGGTTGCGCCGCCCGGGCCTCCACCACCGTGAAACCGAGCAGCAGCAGGATGCCGATCACCGCCCAGCCCAGGACGTCAAACGAGAGCCACGGGTGGTTTCCCTTCTCCAGCAGGCCGAACACGATCAGCAGCAGGCCGAGGGTGATCAGCACAGCGCCGGCCACGTCGGGGCGGCCGCGCCTGGCCGCTCGGCTCTCCGAGACGAGCCGAGGGGTGGCGGCGAGCACGAAGGCGGCGATCGGCAGGTTGATGAAGAAGATCCAGCGCCAGGAGGCGAGATCGGTCAGGACACCGGAGAGCACGACGCCGAGGGCGGCGCCGACTCCGGCCAGGCCGCTCCAGATGGCCATGGCCCGCGCCCTTTCCTGGGGCCGGGTGAACAGCAGGGTCAGCAGGGAGAGGGCCGCCGGGCTGGCCAGGGCCGCTCCGGTGCCCTGGACGAAGCGACTGGCGACGAGCACGCCGGGCTGCTGGGCCAGGCCGGCGCTGGCCGATGAGAGCGCGAAGACCGTCAAGCCGATCATGAACATGCGCCGGCGGCCCAGCAGGTCGCCCATGCGCCCGCCCAGCATCAGCAGCCCGCCGTAGGTCACGGTGTAGCCGTTGACGACCCACACCAGGCTGGTTGCGGAGAACCCGAGATCATGCTGGATCGGCGGCAGCGCGACGTTGACCACGGTCACGTCGAGCAGGAGCATCACCTGGGCAAGGCAGATGATCCAGAGCGCACGCCAGCGGCGGGGGTCGGGTTCGCCGGTTGGGCTGATCGATGTCATGCCTGTGTTCAACCCGGATGGCGCGAGAGCGATGGCCGTAAGTCAGGACACCGGTCGTGCACATCCGGTCGTCTGGAAACTGGCGCGATACGCGCTTGGCACCACGCCCAGGTGCCGCATGAACGCTCTGCGGAGCGACTCCGGTGAGCCGAATCCGGCCCGCCGCGCGACGACCGCCAGGGTGTCATCGCCCGTCTCCAGCATCGCCCGGGCGGCTTCCATCCGGACCTGCTCCACGTAGCGGGCCGGGGTGACTCCCACCTCGTCTGCGAAGAGCCGGGTCACCTGACGGGCGCTGAGGCCCGCCCGCCGGGCCATGGCCGACAGGGTGTGGCGGCCGGCCGGGTCGGCCACGACCGCGTCGAGAACATGCCGGAGCATCTCATGACGCGTATGGGGCGCCTGCGAGCGGACGCTGAACTGGGACTGGCCGCCGGGTCGCTGCATGAACACGACCATGTCCTTGGCGGTCGCCCGGGCGACCTGCGCTCCGTAGTGCCTTTCGACGATCGCCAGAGACAGGTCGATGCCCGCGCTGACCCCGGCCGACGTCATCATCGGCCCGTCCTGCACGAAGATCGCGTCCGATTCGACCCGCACGGCCGGGAAACGCAGGGCCAGCTGCCTCGCGTCACGCCAGTGCGTCGTCGCCCGACGGCCGTCAAGCAGCCCGGCCGCGGCCAGCAGAAAGGCGCCCGTGCAGATCGATGCCGTGCAGCGGGCGGTCTCATTCAGCTGGCGGATGACGTCCAGGAGGGCATCGTCCTTGATCAGCGTCTCCCACTCGGGACCGCCGGGGATGATCAGCACGTCGCACGGCTCGCGTGCGTCGGCGACGGACCGGTCGACGCCGAGACGGGTCCCGGCCGAGGTGGTCACGTCACGTCCATCCTCGGACACCATCTCCAGCCGGTACCGGGCGCCGAAGTCGTTGGCCGAGGTGAACACCTCGATTGGGCCGGTCACGTCCAGCAGTCGCACGCCCGGGAAGACGAGGGCGCGAACGGCGAGCGAGCGCGGGCCATGGTGGCCGTAGTTCATCGGGTACCTCCGGGTGCGGTCACAGTCGCTCGACCGCGGTGTCGATGAGCCGGTTCAGCGACTCCTGGTCCGACCCCGCGCGGGCCAGCACGCTGACGCCGATGACCGTGGTCAGCAGTGCGCTGGCAGCGGCCGACGGATCGCCCGGCCCGAGCTCCCCGCTTCGCTGACCGCGTTCGACGGCATCGCGGAACGCCTCCTCGATGGCGGTGAACAGGCTCCGCCCGAGCTCGGCGACCGAGGCGTCCTGCTGGGCGAGCTCGGTGACGGCGTTGACCATCAGGCACCCGCGGTGGTGGCTGCCAACCCCGGTCAGCTCGGCGATCGCCGCGCGCAGCGCGGGCCGGACCTGCCCTTTCCCCGGGCCTGGCTCGGCGAGTCGCGCGGTCAGCGCCTGCGCTCGCATCGTGCGGTAACCCTGCAGAGCCAGCGTGAACAGGTTGTGCTTGCTGTCGAAGGAGTTGTAGAGGCTGCCCTTGCCGATGCCGAGCTCCTCGACCAGGAGCTGCGGCGACGTAGACCCGTAGCCCTGCCGCCAGAACACGCCCATGGCGGAGTCGACCACGGTGGCCTGGTCGAACTTCTTGTGTCGGCCCATGGGCCCACGGTAGTCTTTTTGTACCTTCAGGTCAAAAATGCGGGCTGGGCGTTGGGCTGCGGTTAGGGGACCGGGTCGACCGGGGGCTCGTCGGAGTGATCGCCGCCGCTGCCGCCGCTGCCGGACTCGGGCTGCGCGCAGCCGTCGCAGGGGCCGCTGGCGTTTTCCTGGAGGTAGCGGGTCTGGTTGGCCACGGCTACCGCGCCCGCGACGCCACCCTCGTCGATGAGGGACTTGAGCCTGGCCGGGTCGGAGACCGGGGAGTTCGCCACCTCCTGCCTGGCCTGGACGACGGCGGCGGCGTCGAGCCTGGCCGGGTCAGGGACCACCAGGTCGGCCGCGGTCGGCGGCTCCGCCTGCTTGCCCAGCTTCTCCGCCCAGGCGGCGAACGTGTCCTTGAGCGGGCTGAACTCGATCAGCGCGCTCAGATACTCCTTGAGGATGCCCACCACCTCGCCCGCGCCGAGGCCGGGGATCGGGCCGAGCGCCTTCGCCACCGCGCTCGCGGCCAGCTCGCCGGCCTGGTCGGCTAGCTCCCTGGCGGCCTCGTCGTCGTGTTCCTCGCGGGCGAGCTGGCCGAGTCGCTCGCCCTCCTCCCCCGGGTTGCCGGCCGGGGAGTCCAGGCCCGCGGCGCGGGTCGTGTCGGCCTCGAACTGCTCGACCGGCGGCGGGCTCTGGCCGGCCGCCAGCGTCAGCGCCTGCAGTTCGCCGAGGCGGTCGGCCAGGTCCAGCTCGACACCGCTCGCGGACGGCTGCCCGTCCGCCGCCTTACCGTCCCGGTGAATGCCGACGACGAGATCGACCAGCGGGGCCAGCTCCGAAGCGGGCAGCAAGGGCAGGTCGGCGGCGACCACGCGCAGCTCGGCGGTCGCGCCCTCGGCCCGTGCGATGTCGGTCAGCGTCTGGGTGTACTGGCTGGCCAGCCGGACCCGCAGCACCGGCTCGGCCGCAGCCGGGCCGGCCGCGCCGATCAGCGTGATCAGCAGCAGCCCGATGTGCGCGCCGGCCGTGCCCCGGCGCGCCACCTCGGCCCCCGGCACTACTCGCTGCCAGGTGAGCCAGCCGCCGCGAACACGCAGTCGCCGGGCCGCCCAGCCGCCGAGGCGGCGGGTCAGGCCGGGCCAGCGGACGGACGCGACGCTGAGCGCGGCCAGCGCCGCGTACAGGCCGGCCCAGGCCCACCAGGGCACGTCGAGCAGCCCGCCGACCCGGTCGGCCGCGTCCTTCAGCAGGCTGACCTCGACCAGCGGCATCTTCAGCAGGTTCGCGAGGCAGACAAGCAGCCCGGTCAGCGAGGCGCCGAGCAGCAGCGACACGGTGATGTCGGCCGCCGCGCGGACCGGCGCCCGCTCCGAGGCGCTCATCGCGCGCCAGGCGCGGACGCTCAGCCATACCGCGAGCGGGAACAGCAGAGCCGCCGCCGCCTGCGCGCCCAGCAGGGCCGGATCGGACCAGAGCAGCACGGTCACGCAGGCCACGCCCGCCGCCAGCGCGTCCGCGATCCACCCGGCCAGCGCAACGTCCCTGATCGGTCCCACCCGGCCCAGCAGCGGAACCCGCCCGACGGGCAGCCGGGTCGAGTCCCGCAGACGCCGGTGCGCGAGCGCCGCGCCCCAGCCGCCGACCACGGCGACGACCGCGCCCGGGAGCACGGCCGTGCCGGCCACGGCCAGACCATGCCGCACCGCGGCCGGGCCGGGCACCAGAGTTATGAGTCCCGCCGCGCAGACGATGGCGGCGGCGACGCCGACTTTCGCCTGCGGTGACATGCGGCCGGTCAGCCACAGCGACCAGCGCAGCAGGCCGGCTAGCAGGGCCAGCAGCGCGCGCAGGACGAACACGCCGAGGAACGCGCTCCAGCTGCCGAGCACGGCCAGGCCGACGAGCAGGGTCCAGATGCCGGCGCTGGGCGGCTGGGAGAGAAACCAGATCCAGAAACCGGTGACGATCCCGATGCTGAGGCTGATCGACAGCCGTCTGCGGGCGGTCTCCGCCAGCAGGCTGAGCAGCCAGGTGCGCGGCCCGGCGGCGGCCGACGCGGCCGCCTGCGCGTACCGCCGTCCGCGGGCGGCGCTGCGCTCCCTGGCCATGGCCCGCCTGCGCTTGCGATCGTCGATGACCGCTTGTTCCCGGCCGATCAGGTAGCCGCGGACCTCGGTGCTGGCCCACAGGTACTCGTTGCCGCTGGGCCGCAGCAGGCCGCCGCGTTCGGCGTCGCGCAGCAGGCGGCGTGCGCTGCCGAGGCGGAGCAGGAAATTCCACCGCTGCGGGTGCGGCGGCTTGGCCTGGCCGGCCAGCCACACCTCCGGCAGCGGCTCGCTGCACAGGGCGCCAACCGCGGACAGCCCGGTCACCAGCCCGGCCGGGAAGAACAGGGCGGGCCAGTCGCCGAGCCAGGCCACCGTCGCCAGCGGCAGGCCGGCCACCAGGCAGGCGGCCGCGTCGATCAGCGCCGACCGCAGGCACACGCGGTAGGCGCTGCCCGGCGTCCCGGGGGCGACCTCGGTCCGCCACTGCCGGACCAGCATCCGGCGCAGCAGCACCCCGGTCAGCAGCCCGAGGGCCAGGTCCAGCGCTTCCCTGCGGGTCCGGGGCGGCCTCGGCACCAGCGCGAACAGCTTGTCACCGAGCCGGGACCCGAGTATCCCCGATAGCCAGCCGGCCCCGATCCCGAGCGTGAAGCCGGACGACAGGCCGATCTGGCCCCCGTTGTAGGCCCCGAGCGCCAACCCGAACCCGGCCCAGACCAGGGCGGTGGTGACCAGGCGGCGCGGCCACAACAGCGCGCCCTGGTCGAGCCAGAGCGGCACCTGCCACCAGCCGAACGACTGGTGGCCCGGCGACCGCCAGGCGATGAAGGAGAGCCAGCGCACCGCGCGGGCCCGCTGCAGCCGCCGCGGGTAGGCGGCGCGCAGCATGTCCTCCGGTGACGCCGATACTGGCGCCTCGCGTACTTCCGCCATCCCCCACCCCAGCCGCTCGCGCCACCCGGGCGGGGTGCGGCGCACGCTCCCAACGTTGCTATGACCACTATGACTCAACGGAGAGCGGCGGGAAGGCCTGAACGGCCTGAGTTTCCGGCCGGCGTCGGCGTCCTGGACGGCGAGCGCGATCGTCGCCGGACCGGCGCGGATCTGCTCGCCGCCGGCCTGCGCGGTAGGGACATCGAAGCGATGGGGCGGAGCCAGGGTCCGTTCGAGATGACTGATGTGGACTTTGATCTTCAGGCGCTGAGAATGTATCCAATTACTTCGTCGTGAGGGGAGATTCCGGGCGATGCGGTGAGAACCTGGGTTGAAATGGATGCATTGCGGGAGTAGCGTGGCGGCATCAGCTTGTGGAGGGAGATGCCGATGCCACGCGTCAAGCGCGTCGCGCCCGGAGCCGAGTGGAACGAATTGAGCACGACGGCGGCGGACTGGAAGGCCGCCGACCCGGCGTTGCTCGCGGCGATGCTCGGGCAGCTGCACATCGTCCGGGCGTTCGAGGAGACGGTCCTCGACCTGGCCGGGGCGGGCCTGGTGCACGGTCCGGCGCACTCCAGCATCGGCCAGGAGGGCGGCGCGGTCGGCTCGATCGTGGGGCTGCGCTCGACCGACGCGGTCAACGGCTCGCACCGCGGGCATCACCAGTTCCTGGCCAAGGCCCTCACCCACGTGACCAAGGGCGCGCTTGACCTCGGGCACCTGGTCACCGCCGAGATGCAGGAGGTGCTGCAGCGCACGCTGGCCGAGATCCTCGGCCTCGGGCAGGGGTACTGCGCCGGCCGCGGCGGGTCCATGCACCTGCAGTGGTTCGAGGCCGGGGCGCTCGGCACCAACGCCATCGTCGGCGGCGGCGTGCCGATGGCGGCCGGCAACGCGTGGGCTCAGCTTCACGCGGGGACGTCGGACCTCACCGTGACCTACTTCGGCGACGGCGCGGCGAACATCGGGTCGGTGCTCGAGAGCCTCAACCTGACGTCGGCCTGGCGGCTGCCGCTGTGCTTCTTCATCGAGAACAACCGCTACGCGGTCTCGACGACCGTGGAAGAGGCGACCGGCGAGCCGCGGCTGTCCGGCCGCGCCATCGGCTTCGGCATCCCGGCCTGGCGGGTCGACGGGATGGATCCGCTCGCGGTGTACCTGGCGATGGAACGGGCCCAGGAGCGGCTGCGGGCCGGGGACGGGCCGGTCGTCATCGAGGCGCTCGTCTACCGGTACTTCCACCAGAACGGGCCGTTCCCCGGCAGCGCCTTCGGCTACCGGACCAAGGAGGAGGAGGCCGGGTGGCGAGCCCGCGATCCCCTCGACCGGATGGCGAAGGAGATGACCGGGCTCGGCCTCATCGACTCCGACGGGATCGCCGCCGTGCGCTCGCAGGCGCAGGACGCGATGCGCGCGGCGGTGAGCGAGCT
>Ga0335075_10005599_pt1 | contig 19466 bp, 16 predicted proteins | sample Lox_Sample_24_FD_206723 | JGI IMG/M metagenome (GOLD analysis project Ga0335075, IMG submission 206723) | Soil microbial communities from Loxahatchee National Wildlife Refuge, Florida, United States - Lox_Sample_2.4 | ecosystem: Environmental > Terrestrial > Soil > Wetlands | place: USA...
TGCCGGTCTGCGCCGCGCCGAGCAGGTCGCGGCCCATCAGCACGAAGGGGATCGCCTGCTCCTGGATCGGCGTCGGATGGCGATAGCCCATCTCGGCAATCGCCTGCAGGACCGGTTCGGAGAGCCCCAGATCATCGAACAAGGGACGACGCGGCTCGGCTCCCATCACGGCCGCTGCGTGGTCGGGCGGGTCCGCCGAGGCGGTCATCGTGTCGGTCAAATTCTCGTCCAGTCGAGGGGAGTGCGCCGATTCACCCTGGGTGCCGCGCCGCTCACGTTATGACGCGCGGAACCGCCATCGCTGCCGCGCGCTTGCGGTCGCATATCAAGATGAACCGAGGGAAAGTCAAGCTGCGGCTGCCCTGTCATCAGGGTAATCGCACTGTGGACAACTACAGCAGGTCGCGGCCTCCCGTCATGGCCACGGGACCGGCCCTGACACCCCCGAGCGAACGGCTGGGTTGGCAGTGCGTTTACGCCAGGACGTAGCTCGCTTTGCCCTGGCGAACGGAGGTCGCTGATGAATGCTCTTTTCGGTCGATTTGGCCATTCGCTCATTCTGACCGCCGTTGGCGCGGCGTGTCTGGCCGTACTCGTTGCCGCCCCGCCGGCACAGGCCCGCGTATTCGTCGGCGTCGTGCCGCCGGTCTACTATCCGCCGGCCTATTACCCGCCACCGGTATACTACGCACCGCCCCCACCGGTTGTGTATGCGCCCCCGCCGGCCGTCGCCTACGTTCCGTCCGCCAGATCCTGCTACGCTGGCCCGGTCGCCTGCCCGATGACAGTCCCGATCAGACTTGGCGGCACGTGCTGGTGTCCGAACATTGCCGGCGGCCGCGTTTATGGCACCGCGGGCTGACCCCGACGACACATCCCGGTGGCGCCCCCAGAAGGTGCCGCCGCGGACCGAAGATTACGCACCGGCCGGCGACGGCGCGACTGCGGCATTGGTCAGCCGCGGCGGCTGTGCTGGATACGCCCGCGCGCGGGACGCCGGGGCATCCCTCCCAGGGTTTCGCTCGGCCTGTTACCGACCCGAATGAGAGCCTGGATTGGCGGCGCGATTGTGCCAAAATACGACTTGGTATGCCCTGGCCCACGGAGTCGCTCATGATCGCACTTATCCGCCGGGTTGGCCGTCCGCTCGCACTCACCGCCCTTGCCGCGGCCTCTCTAGGTCCGCTCTTCGCAACCGTGCCGGCACACGCGCGCGTCGGCGTGTTTTTCGGCTTCGGCGTCGCGCCGCCGGTGTATTACCCGCCGCCACCGGTCTATTACCCGCCGCCGGTTTACTATGCGCCTCCGCCACCTTTGTACTACGCGCCGCCCCCGCCGGCCTACGGCGCGCCGCCTCCCTCCCCAACCGGCCAGTCCTGCTATGCCGGGCCGATCGTCTGTCCGATGGAACGTCTGGGTGCGCCCGGACGGACGTGCTGGTGTACCGACACCGCGGGCCGGCGCATTTATGGCTCCGCGAGCTGAGCCCGCCGATACAATGGCGGCAGGTTCTGCGGCGGATCCGCGGGATCTCCCGCCACGGATCGAAGATTACGCACTGATCGGCGACTGCACGACAGCGGCATTGGTCAGCCGCGGCGGCTCGATCGACTGGCTCTGCTGGCCCCGCTTCGACAGCGACGCCTGCTTTGCTGCCTTGCTCGACACGCCCCGGGCTGGGCGCTGGCGCATTGCCCCGGCGGACGAGACAGCGCGCATCACACGCCAATACCGTCCTGAGACGATGATTCTCGAGACCACGTTCGAGACCGACGCGGGTGCCGTGGTGCTCATCGATTTCATGCCGGTCGGCAATGCCAGCTCCTCGGTGGTGCGCATCCTGCGCGGCCTGCGCGGCCGGCTGTCGATGTGCCTGGAGTTTACGCTCCGGTTCAACTATGGCTCGGTCATCCCCTGGGTGACCCGCCTGCGCACCGGATTTGGCGTGCGCGCGGTCGCCGGCCCGTCGCTGGTGGTGCTGAACAGCACCGTGCCGCTGGAGGGACGGGGCTTGAGCACGGTCGCCGAATTCGACATCGAGCCGGGCGAGGAGACCTATTTCATCCTCACCTTCGGCCCTTCGCATCTGCCGACGCCGGCGGTGCCCGATCCGGACCGAGCGCTGTACGACACCGAGGCGTTCTGGACTGACTGGTGCCATCGCGGCACCTACGAGGGGGAATGGAAACCGGCGGTGCGGCGGTCCCTGCTTACGCTGAAGGCACTGACCTTCGCCGAGACCGGCGGCATGGTTGCCGCACCGACCACCTCGCTGCCCGAGCAGCTCGGCGGCACGCGCAACTGGGACTACCGCTTCTGCTGGCTCCGCGATGCCACCTTCACATTGCTGGCGCTGATCCATGCCGGTTACCGGGAGGAGGCCCGCGCATGGAGCGAGTGGCTGCACCGCAGCGTTGCCGGCAGCCCCACGCAGATCCAGACACTGTACGGGCTGGGCGGGGAACGGCGTCTGGCGGAATGGGAAGTGTCATGGCTCGCCGGCTACCAGGGGGCGCGACCGGTGCGCGTTGGCAACGCCGCCAGCGAGCAATTGCAGATCGACGTGTTCGGCGAGGTCGTCGATGCCCTCTATCAGGCGGAGCGCGGCGGCCTTTCCCCGCCCTCTGAAGCATGGGAGATGCAACGTGAGGTCGTCGAGCATCTAGTCACGTTGTGGGACCAGCCGGACGAAAGCATCTGGGAAGTGCGCGGCGGCCGACAGCACTTCACCTTCTCCAAGCTGATGGCGTGGGTGGCAGTCGATCGGGCGGTGAAGGGGGCCGAAGAGCGCCGGTTGACGATTGAACCTCTCGAAAGCTGGCGCAAGCTGCGGGACGAGATGCACACCACGATCTGCCGTCGTGGCTTCAACACGGCGCGCAACAGCTTCGTCCAAAGCCTCGACGGCGACACGCTGGACGCGAGCCTGCTGATGATTCCACTGGTCGGCTTCCTGCCGGCAACTGATCCACGCATGCGCGGCACCGTCGCGGCGATCGAGCGCGAGCTGATGCACGGGGGGCTGGTGCGACGTTACGAGACCGAAGAGACGAGAGACGGGTTGCCGCCCGGCGAGGGCGTGTTCCTCGCCTGCAGCTTCTGGCTTGCCGACAACCTGGTGCTGCAGGGGCGCTACGACGACGCGACCGCGCTGTTCCGGCGCCTGTTGGCGCTCGCCAACGATGTCGGCCTGCTGGCCGAGGAATACGACCCGACGACGCAGCGCCTTGTCGGCAACTTTCCGCAGGCGTTCTCGCACCTGGCGCTGATCAACACGGCGCTCAATCTCACCGACTATGGCCCGGCACACGAACGCGGCGCCGGCGATTGATACGGCGCCGGGCCGGGCCAATACTCGCCCCATGACGGCGTCGGACCAGCCGGACGATCAACTCGGCATTGCCGGACGTATTGTGATCACGCGGGAGGGCCTGCGCGATGGCTCACTGCTGGCCCGAATACGTGCCAATCCACTGCCCGGCATCACAGTGCGCAGCGACGCCGAGATCGAGGCGTCGCTCGACGCAATGCTGGCGACGCACGACCCGGTCGAGGATGCGTGGGTGTTCGCCTACGGCTCGCTGATGTGGAACCCCGCGATCCGAGTGGCAGGCCGGCGCGCCGGGCTGTTGCGTGGCTGGCACCGGCAGTTCTGCTTCCGCATACAGGCTGGGCGCGGCTCGCCCGCGCAGCCCGGCCTGATGCTGGGGCTGGTCCGCGGTGGCGCCTGCCATGGCATTGCGCTTCGTGTTGCCGCCGCCGAAGCTCGCGACGAACTGCTGCTGGTCTGGCGACGCGAGATGTTCGGCCACGGCTACCTGCCGCGCTGGGTGAAGGTTGCAACAGCCGAAGGCATGCTGCGCGCCGTCGCCTTTGTCGCCAATCCGCAGCACGAACGCTATGTCGCCGGGCTGAGTGAGGCGGAGGTGGCCGCACGGCTCGCGGTCGCTCGTGGGGTGCTTGGCTCAGGTGCGGATTATCTGCGTGAGACGTTGGTGCACCTGCGGGAGCTTGACCTGTGCGACAAGCGGCTTGAGCGGATTGGAGCGCTGATGGAGCCTCTGGTGAGCAGACCGACGGTTTCAATCTGAAGCAATCGGTACTCCGTCATTCCCGCGCACGAGCAGGAATCCACTGCGCCACCACGCTGAATTCGATGGCTCCCGGCCGCACCCATCATAGCGCTTCCGCGAAGGCGCATTTAGTCTAGTATCAAGCGGCCGAACGATCGGCTCTCCGGCACCGCGGCCCACCCTCATGGACCGCGGCCCCGTCATGGCCGGCCCTGTGCCGGCCATCTCCCGCCAGTTTCGGCACGCCCGCGACGCCGGCAGAGTGTCATTCTTTCGGGCGCTTGGTCACGGCCGAAAGTCGCGCTAGGTGCAACTACTTTCATCTGTCTCAAAATCTCATATTACTTGTTCCCTGATGGCGCACGGGCGCGAGGAAGTCCGCTGCGGGCCGATGCCTTCAATTTAATCGGAGAAGCGTAGGCTCGGCCCCGTCCCCCAATCACGGCGCCAGCGCATAGCGGATCGTCACCGTCACCGTGATCCGCTCCTGCGTCATCGTCGCCGGCAATGGCGGTAGTGTCGCGCCACGCAGCATGGTGCGCGCCGCCTCATCCAGGATCGCCGAGCCCGAGCTCTGCGACAGCTCGACCTCCAGCACCCGCCCCGACCGGTCCATGGTGAAGCGCACGGCGGCACGGCCTTCGTCGCCGCGTCGGCGGGCGTCCTCGGGGTAGTTCCTGTGAGCGGCCAGCCAGGCGCTCAGCGCCTCACGCCAGCCGGCGACCGCCGCCGGGGGCGTGATGGCCGGGGCTGCGGCCGCATGAGTTCCTGGTTGGGCGACCTCGCCCATGGTAGTCGGCGGCGCGACTGAAGCCGGGGGACGCGAAACCGGCAGAGACGCCGAGCGTAGCCGACGTGCCGGTGGTGGTGGGGGCGCTCGCGGCGGCAGTGGCAGCTCTACAGGCGGAGAAGTTTCCTCCGGTGCCAGAGGTGCGACCGGTGTAGGCGGGCTCGGCGCCGCCTCGTGTGGCGGCGGAGGGGCCGACCTCGGTGGAGATGCTACCGGCGGCGGTGGCCCCGTTACCACCGGCATCGGCGGCGAGGGCGGCGGTGGGATCGGTGACGGTTGTGGCTCCGCCGGCGGCGGGAGCGTCTGTGCCGGCGTCATCGCCGCGGCCGCGTCATGTCGGTCGAGCGGCAATGACGCCGCCGGCTCCGGCGAGGCGAACACAACCGCCACCGACTGGCTCACGGTGACATCCGGACGCTCCACGCGCCGGATCACGACCAGCAGCGCCAGTGCCAAACCGACATGCACCAACGCCGATCTGCCCATTGCCCCACACCATCCGGAGCGCGGGCGGCTGGTGGGCGACCCGCGGGAACCGGCCAGTAGGACGGGGACCCAACCTTCGGCGGGATCGGCCACCCGCCTTGCACGGCAAGATGTTATGTTATAACATGTCATATCTGGCCAGTCTGAGCCCGCCCCGACCGCAAGAAAAGAGGGAGTGTCGATGAAATCGGTCCGCGTGCTGGTCTTTCCAGCCCTGCTTGCCGGTGTGCCGATACCAGCCGTGGCCGCTTCTGCTTCCGATCCGCCCGCACAGACAGACCAGGAGTCGGACTCCGATCTCTCAGTCGGGATCGACGTCGTCGCCCGCCGGCTCGACGTTGCCCGCCAGCAAATCGAGCCAAGCCTCGGAGCCAGCGTCTATAATTTCTCCCCCGATGCGCTGCAGACCATTCCGCAGGGGCAGAACGCCCCGCTCAACCAGGTCTTGCTGCAAGCTCCCGGGGTCGCGCAGGATAGTTTCGGGCAGATCCATCTGCGCGGTGACCACGCCAACGTGCAGTACCGCCTCAACGGCGTGGAGTTGCCCGAGGGCATCTCGGTGTTCGGCCAGGCGCTTGAGTCCCGCTTCGCCTACAGCATGTCGCTGATCACCGGTGCGCTGCCGGCGCAGTACGGATTCCAGACTGCCGGCGTGGTCGATATCCAAACCAAGACCGGCATCAACAGCCCCGGGCTGGAGCTGTCGGTGTACGGGGGGCAGCGCGACTGGGCCCAACCCAGCTTCGAAGACGGCGGCCATTACGGCCCGGTCGATTGGTTCCTCACCGGCGACTATCTCCACAACGACATTGGCATCGAGAACCCAACCGGCAGCCTGAATCCGATCCACGACACCACGAACCAGTTCCACAGCCTCGCCTATACCTCGGTCATTCTCGACCCGAATACGCGGATCAGCCTGATCGCCGGCGGGTTCGACGGCCTGTTCGAGATTCCGAACAACCCCAGTCAGCCAACGCTTGGCCTGACGGTCAACGGCATCAGCAACTTCAATAGCTCGCTGTTGAACGAGACACAGCGGGAGGACACCGATTTCGGCATCCTGTCGCTGCAGAAGCACATCGGCTCCATCGATTTTCAGATCTCCGCCTTCACCCGCTACAGTTGGCTCCGTTTCTCTCCGGACTGGACCGGCGATCTGCTGTTCAACGGCATCGCCCAGCAGGCCTCGCGCCAGGACCTTGCGGGCGGCATTCAGTCCGACGGAAGCTGGCGCATCAACGATCAGCACACGCTGCGTGCCGGCTTCCTGGTGCAGACCGAGCGTGTGGCCTCGGGCACCTTGTCGCAGGTGCTGCCGGTCAATGCGGCCGGGGTGCAGATCTCCGATCAGCCGCTGACGATCGCCGGATCCAACCGCGCGAATGGCGGGCTATATGGCGTTTACGTGCAGGATGAATGGCGAGTCCTGCCGAAAGTAACATTGAATTACGGCCTGCGATTCGATGCAGTGGACCAGTTCACCAGTGCCACCCAGGCAAGTCCGCGCGTGAACCTGGTGTGGAAGCCGACCACTACCACCACGTTGACGACCGGCTACGCCCGCTATTTCGTACCGCCACCCTTCGAGCTGGTGGCGCCGAACTCCGTGCTGGAATTCGTCGGTACCACCGGCGCGCCCTCGGTGACAAGGGATGACCCTGTGCAGGTGGAGCGGTCGAACTATTTCGACATTGCCATAAACCAGGTGCTGATGCCGGGCCTAACGGTCGGTGTCGACGCATATTACAAGCAGGCACACAACCTGATCGACGAGGGCCAGTTCGGCGCGCCGATCATCCTAACGGCGTTCAACTACAAGTATGGCAAAGTGGACGGCGTCACCTTCACCGCGAGCTACGACCGCGGGCCGTGGTCGATTTATGGTAACGCCGCGTATTCACGCGCGCTGGGCAAGGACATCGTGTCTGCCGAGTTCAATTTTGAGCAGGCTGAACTCACTTACATCACCGGCAATTTTATCCACCTCGACCACGACCAGACTTGGAGTGGATCGGGCGGCATTGCCTACACGCTGAACCGCGATGCACCGCATCCAACGCTGTTTTCCGCGGACCTGCTGGTGCAGAGCGGGTTGCGCGCCAGCACGGCGACTATTCCGAACGGTCTTTCGCTGCCCACTTATGCTACGCTCAATTTGTCGGTCGTGCAGACCATCGCCAAAGCGACGCAGCTCCGGCTCGACGTGATAAATGCGACCGACTCGGTCTATGAGATCCGCAACGGCACGGGTGTCGGGGTGGGCGCACCGCAATTCGGGATGCGCCGCACGATTCTGGCTGGGCTGACACAGCGGTTCTGATTGGGCGCGCTGCTGTCGTGGCATTCTGGGTGTGGTGTTATGGTACCCCACTGGCGCGGCCCTCTCCCGCAAGGGCTACGGCGGTCGCACATGTACGGAACGAACCTGATACCTTGATCGGTTCGGTTTGCGGAAAGAGTTCATACGGAGGGCCGCAGAGGCTTGCACGGAGGGCCACGAAGGGGATTTTCTTGCTTTTCAGACTAATCGATCACCCGGCGACAGCGCCTATCCGCAAGATGGCCAGCTTCGTGGCCCTCCGTGTGATCTCGGTGGCGCTCCGTGTGAACCGTTGTAATTGCCGCCTTCCATGGTTTGCTTATTCATTCCGCACATCTGAAACCGCCGTAGCCCGCAAGGGGGGGAGTGGTGGTGGTTAGTTCAGACGCAAATCGATGATGTGCTTCGGGTCGGGCTGCAGTTCGCCGCGCTCGACGCGCTTGACGATATCGGTCAGCGCCGCGTTGGCCGGCGTGGCGACACCGACCTCGTCGCCTTTGCGCACGACGAACCCGTTCAGGAACTCGATCTCGGTGCGACGACCCTTCACCATGTCCTGGCCCATCGACGGACGATGCGCGCCACCGCCTGGGCGTCTGGCTTCCGCTAATCTGTGCTCGTCGTACTCCCGCGTCGCTGCGGGGTCGCCTTCGCCGGCGCGGGCGATCACCTCGGGTGGCAGATGGCTGATCTCCTCCAGTTCGTAGCCCAGCGCCTGACCGATTCGGATCGCCTCGGAGCCCAATCGCGCGCCGAAGCGGCGGATCGCGTCGTTGTTCAGCATGTCGCGGCTGATCATCCCGGTACAGGCGGAAAGTCCATTGCCCATTACGTTGGTCACCAGTTTCGACCAGCGCTCGCCCCAAAGGTTCTGGGTGACCAGCGCGCCGTCGGCATAATCCACCAGCCTGCGCACTTCCTGAGCGCGATCGGTGATCCGCCCGTGCACCTCCCCGACCCGGTACACCGTGTGGCCCTTGCCGCGACTCTTTCCGGCGGCACGGCGCACGTGGCCCGGCTCGCACAGATCGACTGTAATCGAAGAAGCAATGCAGCCCAGCGTCCTGCCCCAGCCGACCACACCGGCCACAGTTTCCTCGTTCATGCAGTTCTGTAGCGACACCACGAAGCCGTTGGGGCCGAGATACTGCGCGATCATTTGTGTCGCCCAGGCGGTGTCGTAGGACTTCATGCAGACAAAGGCGATGTCGATTGGCCGCTCCTTCGACAGGTGCTGCAAGTCGGTCAGATGCAGGGCGCGGACCGGAGTGGTGAACTCCTCGCCGGTCAGGTGGCTGATGCGCAGGCCGGCCGTGCGCATGCGCTCGACATGTTCGGGCCAGGGATCGATGAAGATCACGTCCTCTCCGGCCTGGGCCATGTGCGCGCCAGTGTAGCCGCCAACTGCGCCGGTGCCGACAATGGCGATTCTTGGTTGCATCCAAATGACTCCCTTCGCGTTATCAGGCAAGCAGATCGCGGCAGCCGAGATCGTCAACTGCCATCATGATACGCTCGAGGTTGTTCCACCAGACCCGCGGGCGAAGATTGCTGACGGCTTGCACGACCGGCCGTGCGATCAGCCACAGCACCGACAGGCGGTAATCGTCATCGAGCGCCTGGCGATCGTAACCACTCACGCCCCGGGCCAGCAGCGCTGCGTGGTAGCGGTCGAGCAGCGGCCGCTCGAACCGGCGCCGCCGATCAGGATACCAGAGCATCGCCATCATGTAGGCAAGGTCCGTGGTCGCGGTGTTGATGTGCCAGTCTTCCCAATCGATCAGCCGGACCTCCTCACTGCCGCCGGGTCGGGGCAGAAAGAAATTCCAGAAATGCGCATCGCCATGGATGAGTGTCAGATTAAGATGCGTATGATAGCGCGTGAGCAAACTTGGCCCTTGGTCGAACAATCGTTGATAAAGCTCGCGCCGATCCGGCGGCATCAATTCACCGAAGCGATCGGTGAAGCGCGCAAACTGGTCACCGAGGATTCGCAGAGCCTGGTCCCAGTCATCCGCACTTTGCCATCTGCCCACGGATACGCCCAGACGCGGATCGTTCCACCAAACCGCGTGGAAGCGCGCCTGCGCCCGGACGATGCGCTCGCACTGCTCCAGTGTAGGCGGAAGCGGCCACTCGGTAGCAATGAAATGCGAATCCGTCAGATCTTCCAGCAGCAGGTGCCACGCGCTGGTATCAGTGGCCTCGACCGACTCGAAACAGCGCGGCACCAGCCGTTCCGGCAGGGCGGGGGCGACGTGGCGGTAAAACGCCAACTCGTGGCGGTTCGCGTATAAGGGACGGCCAGCGCTGTCGAGGTGCCCCATCTTGAGAATCAACGAACGCGGTGCTTCTCCGGCCAGGCCCTCGTAATTCAGGCGCAGCCGCAGCGTGTTCGAGCGCGCCTTCTTCAGCGAACTTATCGGCACGATGTCGCGAACCTGCGCCGGGCCAAGCGCACCTGACCGACGAAGCGCTTCGGTGAGATGCTTGGCCTCAGCCGCTTTCGGCAAGGATCCTGTCGTCAGGCGCTTCCTCCAAGCCCCGCGAGGTTGCGGGCAACGCTCCTGGTGGTGGGATGGTCGGGCCCGAGCGCAGCACGGTAAATGCCAACCGCCCACTCCAGCGCGCTGCGGGCGGCCAGCAGGTCGCCCTGATCGCGCAGCACGCCGCCCAGATTGTTGGCGTCGCGGCCGACGCTGGGGTGCCGCGGGCCCAGGGCGCGTTCGTCGATCGCCAGCGCCTGCTCGAACAGCGCCTGGGCGGCTTCCAGCTCGCCGGCGTCGTGCAGCACCAGGCCGAGGTGGTTCGTATCTGTCGCAACCTCCGGGTGATCGGCGCCAAGCGCAGCGATGTGCAGGACCCGTGCACGCTCCAGCAAGGTCGCCGCGGCGGCAAGATCGCGCAGCTCGTGAACAAGGCGGCCGAGGTCGCGCAAATCACCCGCCAGGTCGGGGTGATCCGGTCCCAGCGTACGCTCCTTTTCCGCCAGCAAGGACTCCAGGTGGGCACGGTGCGCGCGGAGATCGTGTAGGCTGGTCATGGGGACCAGACTATCCGGCCAGCCTTTCTATCTCCGCCCCGCAGGCCGCCAGCTTCTGCTCAACCGCCTCGTAGCCGCGGTCCAGGTGATAGACGCGGTTCACCACTGTCTCTCCCTGCGCCGCCAGCCCCGCCAGCACCAGCGACACCGAGGCGCGCAGGTCGGTCGCCATCACCGGCGCGCCCGACAACGACGGCACCCCGCGCACGATTGCCGACGCGCCATGTACGTTGATCCGTGCGCCCATCCGATTCAGCTCCGGCACGTGCATGAAGCGGTTTTCGAAGATGGTCTCCGTCACCATCGCGGCACCCTCGGCGACCGACATCACCGCCATGAACTGCGCCTGCATGTCTGTGGGGAAGCCCGGATACGGCTCGGTGATCGCATCCGTGCCGTGCAGCCCGTTCAGCCGACGCACCAGCAGGCCCCACGGTTCTTGCACGATCTCCACGCCGGCGTCGCGCAGCGTGCGCACCACCGCGCCCAGATGCTCCTTCCGCGCGTGACGCAACCGCACCTCGCCGCCGGTGATCGCAGCCGCGCAGGCATAGGTGCCGGTCTCGATGCGATCGGGAATGATCGTATGACGCGCGCCGTGCAGCCGCGGTACCCCCTCGATCGTCAGCTTGTCCGAGCCAATGCCCTCGATCCGCGCGCCCATCGCGACCAGGCACGTCGCCAGGTCGCCGATCTCCGGCTCTCGCGCCGCGTTCGCCAGCACCGTGCGTCCGTCCGCCAGCGCCGCCGTCATCAGCAGATGCTCGGTGGCGCCTACCGAAACCGAAGGGAACACGATCGTTGCGCCGCGCAACCGTCCGTGCACGGCGGCGCTGATATATCCACCGTCGAGCACGATCTCGGCACCCATCTGCTGCAGCCCCTTCAGGTGCAGGTCCACAGGTCTGGGACCGATCGAACAACCGCCAGGCAATGAGACCCGCGCCTCTCCGGTACGCGCCAGCAAGGGCCCCAGCACCAGCACCGAGGCACGCATCTTGCGCACGATGTCATATGGCGCCTCGGTGTTAGTGATCGCGCCGCCGAGCCACAACGTGCGCCCGTCCTCGCCGCCATGCTCCACCATGATCCCGTGCTGCGACAGCAGCGCCGCCATTGTGCGAATGTCGGCAAGCTGCGGAACGTTCTCCAGCGCCAGCCGATCGTCGGTCAGCAGGCCGGCAGCCATCAACGGCAGCGCGGCATTCTTGGCGCCGCCGATGACAATCTCCCCCTCCAGCGCCCTGCCGCCGCGTATGCGAATGCGGTCCATTATGCGCACGCTCCGGGTCGGAGGGCTGAGAGAGAAGGCCACGGGAGCTCTGCCCCCCTGGACCCTCCGTCAAGGGCAAGCCCTTGAAACCCATCCAATGGCTTCGCCAGGAATGGGGTGCGAACGGGACCTCGCCGGGTCGCTCTCGCGCCCCCTTCCTGGCGAAGCCGTCCGAGGGGTCCAGGGGGCAGAGCCCCCTCGCCTTTCCTCCCAGCCCCTCCGACCCGGAGCCTGCGCGTCACAGCCGCGGCAGCGCGACGCCGCGCTGGCGCATATATTTGCCCGCCTTGTCGGCGTAACTCGTCTCGCACGGTTCGTTTCCTCGCAAGAACAGGAACTGGCAGATGCCTTCGTGGGCGTGGATCTTTGCCGGTAGCGGCGTAGTGTTGCTGATCTCTATCGTCACCTGGCCTTCCCATTCCGGCTCCAGCGGCGTCACGTTCACAATGATACCGCAGCGCGCATAGGTGGATTTACCGAGGCAGATCACCAGGATGTCCCGCGGGATCCGGAAATACTCCACTGTGTGGCCGAGCGCGAAACTGTTCGGCGGAATGATGCACACCTTGTTGCGACGATCGACGAAGCTGGTTGGCGAGAAGTCCTTGGGGTCGATCACCGCCGAATCGATATTGGTAAAGACCTTGAACTCGTCCGACACCCGGGCGTCATAACCATAGCTGGACAGGCCGTAGCTGATCACACCCTCGCGCTTCTGCGCCTCCTCGAACGGTTCGATCATCTGGTGCTCCAGCGCCATGCGGCGGATCCAGCGATCGGACATGACGGACATCGAGCGACTCCGGGGCCAGGCGGGCGCGGGCGGCTCGTCTAGCCCAGCCCGGGATCAGGGGCAATCGTTGCACTCGTCTTGCGGGCGCGGGCCTGCTCCTTGCGCCGCTTCAGGTTGGCGCGGAGGGCCTCGGCCTCACGCGCGCGTCGAGCTTCCTGCTCGCCGGGCGCTCGCCGGCCGGCTGGCCGAGCCGGCGGCTTGCTGCTGTCCCGTTCCGTCACCCTGCTTGCTCCTTCCCGTCCGGTCGGCGACGTTGCGCCAATGAGCGCATCATCCGAATCCCAGATCACCGCGTGGCTGGCCACGCAGCAGGACGCCATGGTCGCACTGCTGCGCGAGATCGTAGATATCGACAGCGGCAGTTACAACAAGCCGGGCATCGACGCGGTCGGCGAGGCGGTGCAGCGATTCCTCGCCGGAAATGGGATCCCGGTTGAAACGATCCGCCAGCCGAAACACGGCGATTGCCTGCGCGCAACAGTCGTGCCCGACGGCGGCGAGGCCGACACCGGCAGCCAGTCCAACATCGGCGGCAACGTCGTTTTGATGGGCCATCGCGACACCGTGTTCCCCGACGGCGAGGTGGCGCGTCGGCCCTTTACTGTCCGCGACGGCCTCGCCCACGGCCCCGGCGTGGCCGACATGAAGGCCGGCCTTGTGATGAACTGCTTCGTCCTCGCGGCTTTCGCCAAATTCGGCGGCGCCCCCGCCCCGCTGATCGGCCTGTTCACCGGCGACGAGGAAATCGGCAGTCCTGAAGGTCGCGCGGTGATCGAGGCCGAAGCGCGGCGCGCTCGCGCCGTCTTCAACAGCGAGCCCGGTCGTGTATCCGGCAACGTCGTGACGGGCCGCAAAGGTGGCGTGTTCATGCACATGCGCATCACCGGCAAGGCGGCGCATTCGGGCGGCAGTTTCACTGAGGGCATCAGCGCAATCGAAGAACTGGCGCGAAAGATCCAGACGATCCACGCGCTGACCGACCTTCCGCGCGGCATTACTCTGAACGTCGGGTTGGTGCGTGGCGGCCAGAGCGTAAACACCGTCGCCCCCTCGGCCGAGGGCGAGATCGACCTCCGCTATATCGACCCGGCCGACCGCGACGACGCCGTGGCCCGTATCGGCCGCATCGTCGAACAAAGCTTCGTTCCCGGCACCAAGGCCGAACTGACAATCAACGGCGAGTTCCTGCCGATGACGCAGACCGCGCCCGCAAAGAAGCTGTTCGAGCTATACGTCACCGCAGCCGCGGACTCCGGCTTCGCCACTGCCGGCGAGTTCACCGGCGGCTGCGCCGACTCCGGCTTCACCGCCGGCGCCGGCGCGCCAACCATCTGCGCGGTTGGACCAGTCGGCGGCAAGGCGCACACGCCCGACGAATTCCTGCGACTCGATAGCCTGGTACCGCGTGCGCAAGCCTGCGCGCGAGCAATCCTGCGTTTGCCTATGGCCGGACTGTAACCGCCGTCAGATGCGTCAATGGTCCCAGTGGTGCCAGCCCGGATGGTCCCAGCCGCCGTACGCAAAGGTGACTGACGCAGGCGCGTAGCCATAGCCATAGCCGTAGCCGTACGGATAGCCGTAGCCGTAACCGTAATAGCCGTACGGATCATAGACGCAGCCACCCACCAATGCGGCGATCCCAATGACCGCGGCGGGTAGCAGCGCGCGTAGTCGAAACCGGACGGACATCGCATCCTCGCTCATTGTGGTTCACGCCCCCAATAACGTGCTTATCGCGGCGATTTGGTGTCGCACTCGGTCGTGATTTCGCCACCTTGCGGCGTTCGAGTAACGCCACGGCAGGATGACGCACCATTTCAACCGGTTGCAGCTCAGGGGACCGCCCATGTTGTCGCAGAACAAAATGTTTCGACTGGCCGCCTGGGTCGCGGTCACCGGCTTGGTGCTTGGCCCTGCTCTGCCCGACCGCGTCTATGCACAGGCCGCTCCACCGCCGCCCAATCAGGGTCCCGAGGTCAATCCCCCCGCCCGCGTCGGGCGACTCGCCTGGACCCAGGGCTCGGTCTCGTTCCACACCGGCGACCAGCAGAGCTGGAGCCCAGCGGTCGTGAACTACCCGGTGACCTCCGGCATCGCATTCTGGACCCAGCCCGACGCGATGGCCGGCATCCAGGTCTCCGACGTGTTGCTGGCGATGGCCGGGACCACCGAGCTGGACGTGAACACACTCGATGATACGAACCTCTTGGCCACCGAACCGCAGGGCGAAGTGTATGTGCACGCCCGCGACCTCGCGCAGGGTGAAACGTACACGCTCGAGACTCCGCGCGGCACGGTGACGATCGCCACCCCAGGGCGCTACGAGATCGCCGCCGGCACGACCCAGTCACCTACCCTCGTCACTGTCCTTGAGGGTGCGGCGCAGGTCACCCCCGGCGGAGCAGGAGCACAGCCGCTGAACGTGCCGGCCGGGCAGACCGCCCAGATCACCGGCGATCAGACCTTCCAGGCCCAGCTCGAACCGGCGGTGCACGACGCCTTCCTCGACGCCATGATGCAGCGCGAACAGCAGGCGCCGGCACCAACAGCGGCCGTTCCGCAAGTGGTGGCACAGATGCCCGGCGGCGCCGACCTGGCGGAGTACGGGAGCTGGTCACAGTCCTCGCAGTATGGCGACGTCTGGTACCCGCAGGTCTCGGCCGGTTGGGTGCCGTATCGGGAGGGCCAGTGGTCCTATGTCGCGCCCTGGGGCTGGACCTGGGTCGATAGCGATCCATGGGGCTTTGCCCCGTTCCATTACGGCCGCTGGGTCGATCTCGGCGGTCGCTGGGGTTGGTGCCCCGGCGCGGCGGTCGCCGGGGCGCCGCCCTATCCGGTCTATGCGCCGGCGCTCGTCTCGTTCTTCGGTATCGGCGCGGCGGCAGCAGTCGGCGTGGGCGTCGGCCTGGCGATCGGGTCCTTGGTGAATGGCTCGGTCGGCTGGGTACCGTTGGGATGGCATGAGCCGTACCATCCGTGGTTCCACGCCAGCCCAACCTATTTCCGACAGGTGAACATCCGCAACGTTACCAACATCACCAGCATCAGAAACACGACCGTCAACAACATCACCATCAACAATTTCCGCAATGCACGTGCCGCGACCGTGGTGCCGGCCTCCGCCATGGTAACGTCCCGGCCGCTCCGGGGCGTGGCGCAGCCGGCACGGCCGGAGCAGTTGGCTTCAGCTCGCCCGATCGTCGGTCGCCCGCCGGTGCCGCCGACGAGGGCGACGCTCGGGGTGACGCCGGCGCTTGCGCGCCAGGAGCACATAGCCGCGTTGCCCGCGGGGATAGCTGCGCCCGCTCGGCCGGCCGCGCCCGGCCCGGCGATCCACCCGGAGACACTTGCCGCGGCTCGACCGGGGGCTCGGCCAACCCCACCGACCCTGCGCACGCCAGCCGCCGCGGGAGTGGCCGGGGTGCCGCATGCGCCGGCAACCGGCGTGGCGGGGGTCGCACCGGGCGCACATCCTGGCACCGCGGTGAACCCACGCGCACCCGCGCTGGCTGAGCACGCGACCCCAACCTTGCGCACGCCCGAAGCAGGCAGGGCGGGACCGCCGCCGATCGGCAACGAAACCGGCCGCACCGCGCTGGAGGCGCCCCGTGTACCCCGAGGTGTGACGGGTCCGGAGACCGCCGCACAGCATGTCGTGCCGCCGGGTCAACATCTCGCTTCCCCGGCCGTGCCACGGCCGGAGGAGCAGCACAGCGTGACACATGCCGCGCCGGTGGTGGCGCGGCCCGAGGCACCAGTCGTGCACGAGCCAGCGCGCCCGGCAGTGGCCCGGCCCGAGGCGCCGGTCGTGCATGAGCCGGCGCGCCCGGCGGTGGTCCGGCCCGAGGCACCGGTCGTGCACGAGCCGGCGCGCCCGGCGGTGGTCCGGCCCGAGGCACCGGTCGTGCACGAGCCGGCACATCCGGCGGTTGCCCGACCCGCCGCGCCAGTCGTGCATGAGCCGGCGCGCCCCGCGGTGGTCCGGCCTGAAGCGCCGCATCCGGCTCCGCGGCCCGAGGTCCATGCCGCAGCGCCGCGCCCGGCACCAGAAGCGCACCCGGCGGCGGCCCCGCATCCGGCTCCGCAGCACGAGGAAAAGCGACCGGGACAGCCGTAAGGCTTCGACCGGCCGGCCTCCACGCTATAGCCGGCCTTGGCCCGGCCATCTGTAGGCGCGATCCGGGAGAGTGGCAGCCAGATAGCCGGCACAAGCCCGACCATGGCGGTGGGCTGGTTGGCGACTACAGATCCGCGAGCAATCTCGCTTTGACCGTGCGGATCCGGTCGTCGTCGCGCTGATAGAAAATCCACTGCTTGATGCGCTTCGAGCGGACCAGTCCGGCCTGGAGCAGAAGCCGCGTGTGCGCGTTGAGCGTGGCCTGGCTGATGCCGAGCTTTTCGGCAAGGACCAATGCACAAACCCCGTCTCGCTCCAGATCGCCATCGGCCTGTGGGGCGAAATGCGCGCGCGGGTCCTTCAGCCAGTGCAGGATCATGAGACGGCGGTGATTGGCGAACGCCTTGATGATCTCGACGTCTTGCATTTCGGCACTTTGCGAAGTAGCTAACTGCCGGTCAACCCCTCCGCGAGCCCGCCATACCCCTTGATTCGCCGTCCATCACCCCCGAACGCATCGCAGAGATCGAGCGGCTGATCCGCCCGCATATCCGCCGCACTCCGGTGCTGCGCGTCGATATGGCCGATTTCGGCCTGTCGCCGAGACAAGTGGACTTAAAGCTCGAATGTTTGCAGCACGCGGGGTCCTTCAAACCGCGCGGGGCCTTCGCCAACCTGTTGACGCGACAGGTGCCGAAGTCGGGCGTCGTCGCTGCGTCCGGCGGCAACCATGGGGCCGCGGTAGCTTATGCCGCGATGCGACTGAATATCCCCGCCACGATTTTCGTGCCGAGCGTCACCTCGCCGGCGAAAAGCGAGCGTATCCGAAGCTACGGGGCCGCGCTCGTCATCGCCGGCGACCGCTATGCCGATGCGTTGGCCGCAAGTCAGCGCTTCGCCGAGGAGCACGGGGCTCTCACCATCCATGCGTTCGACCAACCCGAGACGCTGCTCGGGCAGGGAACCCTCGGCCTCGAGATCGAAGCCGACCTGCCGCACATCGACACGCTGGTGGTGGCCGTCGGCGGCGGCGGGCTAATCGGCGGCATCGCTGCCTGGTTTCGTGGCCGGATCAGGATCGTTGCAGTCGAACCGGAAGGAGCGCCGACGCTCTGGCGCGCTTTCGCCGCCGGCCGGCCGGTGGATGCCGAAGCCGAGGGTATCGCCGCCGATTCACTGGCTCCGAAGCGTGTGGGCCAGATCATGTTTCCGATTGCGCAGGAGTATGTCGAACGCCCGGTATTGGTTTCGGATGATGATATTCGTGCCGCGCAGCGCGCGCTCTGGGACAAGGTCCGCGTGGTGACCGAACCCGGCGCCGCCGCCGCCTTCGCCGCGCTGCTGACCGGCAAATTCGCACCGAACCCGGATGAGCGCGTGGCGATTGTGCTGTGCGGCGCCAACACAACGGCGGTGCGGTTCGAGTAGCCGTCCGTCAGCAGCACCGCAAACCCCCGTCATGGCCGGCCTTGTGCCACGGCTGTTCGATTTAATTTTCGTCGGACGAAGTGCACCCTTTGATCTTTCTTGCTCGCCAGGCGGTCTCCGCCGGCCGAAACACGGGTTCGGGATTGCAGCGCATCCCGTATCGGCAACGTTGCGAAGCAAGACTCTAAACGTAGATGTAAGAAGATGCACGCTGACGCACGCAGATAGAGGCAGGCTGATGCGTCAGGGCGCTGCGACAGCGAGGCAATAGGTGAGTAGTGTGCGCGAGAACCTGGACCTATTAGTCGAGGACGTGCGTCCAGCCGAGCTGAAGGCCATTAAAGCACTGCAAGCCGCGCCCATAAATCACCCGCGTAACCAACGGCCCACGAGCCGCACCGGAGCATCTGCGTGAATCAGCGTGCATCGCCTTCCTTCATCTGCGTTAAAAACCTTTCTTGTCCGCCCGCGCCACACAGCCGCAGGTGGGCTTGTGGCGGCCCGAGACGTGACCGCCCCTGCAGGCGTCTGAAATTAAACCGGACAGCCGTGGCCTTGTGCCGCCCATCTCCCACCAGTTCCGGCACGCCCGCGACGTCGGCACAGTGTCATTCTTTCGGGGCCCTTGGCATTAACCGCGGATGCAAAACCGATGCACGCAGCTTGAGGCTGCCTGCACGATGCTGCCAGATCCCGGAGACTGCCCGCCACGCATTGGATTAGATCAACACCGACGGCCACCCCATGCCGGTCGGCAGGCAGTAGTATCAGCTTCCCAACAACAGCACGGCGGCCGCACCTGCCGCCAGCAGCGCGAACGGGTGAAGCTCGGTGAGCGCCAGCAGCAGTGTCGTTGCCCCGGTGACCGCATAAGTGGTCCAGCCATGCTCGGTGCCGCGGATCAGCGCAAGACCGCTGGCGATCGTCAGGCCGACCGCGATCGGCGCGAGGGCCCGTTCGATCCGTCGCCGCCAGGCGGTCTCGCCAGCACCGTGCCAGAACCGGGCCGCGAGATAGGCGAGCACCGAAGAAGGCACGAACATCGCGATGCCCGACACCGCCGCTCCTGCCACGCCGGCAACGTGCTGCCCGACCAGCAGCACGATCAGGGAACCTGGCCCAGGCGCCGCCCGCGAGATC
>Ga0335075_10005600_pt1 | contig 19465 bp, 11 predicted proteins | sample Lox_Sample_24_FD_206723 | JGI IMG/M metagenome (GOLD analysis project Ga0335075, IMG submission 206723) | Soil microbial communities from Loxahatchee National Wildlife Refuge, Florida, United States - Lox_Sample_2.4 | ecosystem: Environmental > Terrestrial > Soil > Wetlands | place: USA...
CGATGAGCGCGATAAGAATATCGAGGGCTCGGCTGCCGAGAGGAACGGGTTGATCCGCCTCGAATAAGAGGCGTTGCCTAGGAAGCAGACAGAAGGGGCCGAACCGAATGGCCGCCGCAGCAGATATTGCTGTCCGGCCCTCCCTCGATGACGGAGGGCGGTCTGCCTGTTGAATATCGAGGAAGGGTCCAATACCGCCGGGATCAGCTTCCGGAAGCATGCGAGCGCGGTACGTCGGCAAGCCAATAGCCGCAGTCATGATTCAGCCCTCGTTTGCTGTTTCAGGAGGATCGCGGCATTAGGCCATCTCGTCCTCCATCCCTGTCGCCGACGATAACACTGTGGGAGGGGCCAAGCCCAATGTGCAATGGTCGCTTGCGCCTTACTATCTGCACGCCCGAACTCGGATGGAAGCACAAGATCTCTAATACTTTGGTTTCGGGTCGCCGACGTTTGGCGCGGGTGAGGCGACTGGCGTAGCCCTTCGATCGCCGAGATTGCCGCGTTGCCGTTGCTCGTCAAAAGATGGACGTGTTTCCACGCCCACGGCTCCCCGCAATGAAAGCTCAATTTCACCGCAACGACTCTTATTCTGGCGGAAAGAATTCAACTTGACGGTGCCGAACCCATTTGTCTCGCCGACGTTAGCCCCAGAATGGCAAACGGACAGGCTCTTCCGCGAAATAGTACCCGTTGCGCCTCTCGTCCTTAAACGCTGGAGCGTGATTGATTGCTATGGTGCCGCCCCGCCAAAACCAATTGTGAGCGCCTCCAGAAGGACCACCAAGTTGCGCATCGTCGCCACCTAAGGAGTGCGAGATCCTTTCGCATTGGTCGTGTTAGGCCCGAGAAAAACTGACAAATTCCGCCAATGGGTCATGGCGCAAGCTCGATCTGGATCCACCTGATTGACAGGGCGTTCCAACGATTTTGGATCGGATACGCCATAGAATGCGGACTCCAACGCGGCAAAAAGCGTACCCCCGATTATTGGCGCACCACACTTCGAGCTCACGGAGGGCGACTAAAGCGTCTGCGCCGTCGATGTATTGGACATCGAGCTCCTGGAGCTCACCGATGTCCAGCGGCATATCAGTGGCGAGAGTGCTGAAACTCCTCCCGTCTCAGCGCCAGAGATTTGTGCTGGCAAGGTCGATGAGCTCGTCGGCGCGACCGCTCATCACGGCCTTCACCATGAAGAGCGTGAAGCCCTTCGCCATCTCGAAGGTGATCGAGGGCGGCATCGCGAGTTCCGTGCGGTTCACGGCAGCATCAACGAGGACCGGCCCGTCATACGCGAGCGCAGCGGCGATCCCCTCATCGACATCGGATGGGTCTTCGAGCCTGATGCCGCGAATGCCGATCGCTTCGGCCATCGAAGCAAAGTTCGGGTTCTTGAGTTCGGTGCCGAAATCGAGGAATCCGGTGGATTTCTGCTCGAGCTCGATGAAGCCAAGCGCTCCGTTGTTGAACACGACAACCTTCAGCGGAAGACGGTACTGAGTGAGCGTGAGAAAGTCGCCCATCAGCATGGTGAAGCCTCCATCACCGGAGAGAGAGATCACCTGTCGACCGGGGCAGGCCACCTGGGCGCCGATCCCTTGCGGCATCGCGTTTGCCATCGAGCCGTGCCAAAACGAGCCGAGGAGGCGGCGCTTGCCGTTCATTGCGAGATAGCGCGCCGCCCAGACCGTCGGCAGGCCAACGTCGCAGGTGAAGACAGCGTCCTCCGAGGCATGGTCGCTGATCGCCTTGGCGACTTGCTGGGGATGGATCAGCCGCTTGCCGGGCGTCGCGACAGCGAGGTCGTCAAGCGCCTTGCGCGCCTTAGCGTAGTGGCGCTGAGCCTGAGCCAGATGCCCGCCATCGCCCTTCTCGTCGATGAGCGGCAACAGTGCCGCCAGCGTCGCGCGGACGTCGCCGACGACGCCGAGATCGACCGCGACCCTGCGCCCAATGTTCTCGGCACGAATATCGACCTGAGCAATGCGGACCCCACGCCCTTCAGGATAAAATTGTCGATAGGGAAAGTCGGTCCCTAGCATTAGCAACACATCGCAGTCGCGCATAGCGTAGTAGCCTGATGAGAAGCCGATCAGGCCAGTCATGCCGACGTCATAGGGATTGTCCCACTCGACATGCTCCTTACCGCGCAAGGCATGTACCATCGGCGCCTTGAGGCGCTCGCCTAGCGCCACGAGCTCGCCGTGCGCGCCGATGCAGCCCGAGCCGCATAGGATTGTCACTCGACCCTCGGCGTTGATCATCGCAGCCAGTCGTTCGAGCTCATATCGCGCTGGCGTTGCGACCGCCGGGGGCTGCAGCAGCCCGTCGGCCTTCAGTGGCGGCGCTTCTGTCACGGGCTGCAGCGCGACGTCGCCCGGCAGGACCACCACCGACACGCCCCGTTTGCCTACCGCTTCGCGCATCGCAACCTCGAGCGCGCGTGGCATTTGGTTGGCGCCGGACACAAACTCACAGTAATGGCTGCATTCCTTGAACAGTGTCTCCGGATGTGTTTCCTGGAAGTAGCCGCTGCCAATCTCGGCTGAGGGGATTTGAGCTGCGATGCTGAGCACGGGGACACGCGAGCGGTGACAGTCGAACAGGCCGTTGATGAGGTGCAAATTGCCGGGTCCACAGCTCCCCGCGCAGACGGCAAGCTCATCTGTCAGATGAGCCTCCGCACCGGCTGCGAATGCGGCGACTTCTTCGTGGCGCACGTGAATCCACTCGATCTTCCCTTGCCGTCGGATGGAGTCAGTCAGACCATTGAGGCTGTCGCCGACGATGCCATAGATCCGCTTGACGCCAACGGCTGCGAGGGTTTCGGCGAATTGGTCAGCTACGGTCTTGGTCATGCCGTCCTCGCTCGATCTGGTTCGCGGATCGCAGCTCTTTGAGCGGATTCGCGAATCGCAGTCATCGCTCTCGCCTCAGCTCACGCGAGCCGAAATCTCTGACTGAGCCCCCGCGCCGGTCCTGATCAACGTCTCAAGCATCCCTTACTTGTCCATTGATAATAAACGGATCGTGCAATCAAACAAGAACGCGGACGTATGGTCCTACTCGCCATTCCGCGAATACATCTGAACCTAAGTATAAGTAAATCTGATCATCGTGTAATCGAATCTAGAGGCGCGTTTCCATTAAACTCTCGATTTCAGCGAACGGTTGCTTTCGACCGAGCGTCATGGGTGAGCGTCCGCGTCACACGACCGCCATACTAGACGATGCGCCGACGACGTCATCGACCCTAGTCATGCAGACGGAAGAGGCTTGCCGATCAGTGACTTCCACACCGCTTCCGAAGGCCCTCAGAAAGATAACTTCGATCTCCGGCGGCAGCCGGGCATGCTCCGCTGCTGGCATCGCGGGACACAGGAGAGCGACCTCATTCTCGCCCGGTTCGCGGAGACCTCGCTCACGGGTTTCGATAGCGGTCACCTCGACCGGCTCGAAGCGCTGTTCGATCACACCGACCCGGATCTGTTTGATCAGATTCTCGATGGCTTCACGCCGCCACCGGATCAAAAACGGGGTCGATCCATCCCTCGCGTTCCGGCGATCATGCCGCGAGGCGTGTGCGGCTCCCGCGCCATGAACATCGATGGAAGGAGCGAATTGACCTGTCCGGCACCAAATCAGGCGGAGCAACAAAGATGACTGCGCAAACACCATTGAAGTCGATCGCCGCGAAGCCGGAAAACGCCACTGGTTACGTGTTGCTGCACAATCCGCGTTTCAATAAAGGCACTGCGTTCACCGAGGCCGAACGCCGCGCCTGGGGTCTCGAAGGTCTGCTGCCGCCGGCCGTGACGACCATCGATCTCCAGATCGCGCGTCGGCACGACGAGATCGCCCGTCTCGACACCGATCTGCAGAAATATCTCGTGCTGTCCGATCTGCAGGCCCGCAACGAGACGCTCTTTTATGCTGTCCTGATGTCTGACCCGGCAACCTACATGCCACTCGTCTATACGCCGACAGTCGGCGAGGCATGCCAGAAATTTGGTCACATCTTCCGTCAGCCGCGAGGCATCTATCTGCCGTTCAGCGCGCGGGGTCGGCTGAAGGAGCTCCTTTCCAACTGGCCGGAGAAGGACGTACGCTTCATCGTCGTGACCGACGGCGAGCGCATCCTCGGACTCGGCGATCTCGGCGCGGGCGGGATGGGCATCCCACTTGGCAAGCTCTCCCTTTATACTGCCTGCGCCGGCGTGCCGCCTCAGTACTGCCTGCCGGTCGTCCTCGACGTCGGCACCAACAACCAGAGCCTGCTCGAGGACCAACTCTACCTCGGCTTGCGGCAGCAGCGCGTGCGCGGCGACGAGTACCTTGCCTTCGTCGACGAGTTTGTCGATGCGGTGGCGGCCCTCTATCCGAAGTGCTGTATACAATGGGAGGACTTTGCCAACATCAACGCCGTTCCGATCCTAGGTCGCTATCGCGACAAGATCTGTACATTCAACGACGATATCCAGGGCACCGCCGGCATCGCTCTCGCCGGCATCCTCGCGGCCTTGCGCCTCACTGGACAGAAACTCACCGATCAGCGCTTCCTGTTCCTCGGGGCTGGGTCGGCCGCGACGGGAATCGCCGAGCTGATTAGCCTCGCGATGGCGCGGGAAGGCGCGGATCTAGCCGAGGCGCGGTGCCGCAATGCGCTATTTGATGTCAAGGGGCTCCTGGTGAGCGGGCGCACTGACCTCGCTGATTTTCAAAAGCCGTTCGCCCAGGCCCGCGCGCCGGTCTCAAGCTTCGTTGAGGCGGTCAAGGCGCTGCGGCCGACCGGCATCGTCGGCGTAAGCACTGTGCCAAAGCTATTCACCCGCGAGGTGATTGAGGCCATGGCGAGCATCAACCAGCGGCCGATCATCTTCCCGTATTCGAACCCGACCTCGCGCTCCGAATGCACGCCTGAGGAGGCTTATTCGTGGTCCGACGGCCGGGCAGTCTTCGCAAGCGGCAGTCCATTCCCGCCGGTCGAGATCGCTGGCCGCCGCTTCGTGCCTGGCCAGGGCAATAATGTCTACATTTTTCCGGCCATGGGAATGGCGGTGTTTGCCACAGAGGCCAGCCGAGTGACCGAGGAGATGTTCATCATCGCCGCGCAGGCGGTTGCTGAGCAGGTCAGCGAAGAGAACCTATCTGTGGGGCTGATCTATCCGCCGCAGAGCCACATCTTTGAAGCATCGGTCCACGTTGCCGAACGAATAGCGGCCTATATTTTTGACCAAGGTCTGGCGCGGGCGCCACGGCCGAAGGATGTCGAAGCGCTGATCCGGGCCCACGTCTACCGTCCCATCTATTCGGAGTAGGGCGGATGGTTCAGGTGGTCGATCGTGGGATCGATTTAGGAGTAGTCCACGCTGACGTGCGCCGGAGGCAGCCGCGTATGTTCGAACTCGGCCTCTGCAAGCGTCCCTCCAGAATGTAACGGCAGATATCACTGAGCGATGCAATGTCCGATGGGCTGGCAAACTGAATTGAAAGACCACCCCGCGAGGCGAGTTGGTGCTCGCCTATACCCGCCGTGCGCTTCGACGATCGAGCGGTAGATCGACAGCCCCAAGCCCCGTTCGGCTTAGTCCCGTGGACAGCTTGCATTGGTCGTGTTGCGCTACGAATAAACGCTGACAGCTAGGACGGCCGATTTTACTGCGACCGATCTCGGATCGCAGACGTTCGGGACAATGCGCCCATCGACGCGATTGACGGAGGCTCAACCAAGCCTCCGCCAAAGCTTGGTCCAGCGAGTTGAAGACTTTGACCTAACGATAAGCCTACACCTGTCGTTAAAGCCAACGATCCAACGGCATCTTTCTGGTCCATCCACAATGGGACCGAGTGCGCGCAAGCAACCAGGAACGCGGGCGTATCGGCCTACCTGACATTCTGGCGAATCAATCTGAACCTTAAGTATAGGTGAATCCGACCACTGCGTAGTCGAATTTTGGCGCGGGTTTCCCTTACCCTCTTGCCTGTAGCGAAAGGCTGCTTCCAGTTAATCGCTTCAAACGACGGGCGTTAACTTGACGCGTGACCGTGATTCTTAACGACGGCCGACGACGCCTAGGTAGCTGACGGTTCTTCATCGTGGCGCTTCTTTCATCGCGGCGGGGTTGAGAATGGCGAACGCCATCTACGAAATCGGACAGGCGCCGAACCGACGCGCCGCGCAAAGCTGGGGAACGGACTTAGTGGATGCCGTGCTGTCGGCAGGACCGCCAGTGTTGTTCGCCCTGCGACTGTGGGCCTCGGTCTGTCTCGCTCTCTACGTCGCGTTCTGGCTCGAACTCGACAATCCTTTTTGGGCCGGCACATCGGCCGCGATCGTATGCCAGCCGCAGCTCGGCGCTTCTATGCGCAAGGCATGGTTCCGGATGATCGGCACCATCATCGGTGCGGTCGTGATCGTGGTGCTGAACGGGTGCTTTCCGCAGGACCGCACCGCCTTTCTTACGCTACTGGCGTTGTGGTTCGCTGTTTGCGCCTTCGCCGCAACGCTACTGCGCAACTTCGCCTCCTACGCCGCAGCGCTCGCCGGTTACACAGCGGCAATCATCGCCGCCGATACGCTTGGCGCCACCGGAGGCCCGGACGGGGGTGTCTTCATGTTGGCGGTCACCCGAGCCAGTGAGATCTGCATCGGGATCGTATGCGCAGGCATCGTTCTCGCCGGGACCGACTTTGGCGGCTCGCAGCGGCAGCTGGCTTCGATGTTCGCCGATTTGGGGTCCGAAATTGCGGGCCGGTTCGCCCGCATGTTGGCGCCAGCGGGATTACAAAATCCGGAGACGCGAACTCAGCAACGTGAGCTCACCCGGCGTGTCATCGCGCTCGACCCAGCAGTCGACAGAGCGATCGGGGAATCCAGCGAATTGCGTTCCCACTCGCCCGTGCTGCAGATGGCGGTGGAGGGCCTATTCACGGCGCTTGATGGCTGGCGTGCTGTTGCGGAGCACCTTAGGAGATTGCCAGACGACGCCGCGAGGCGGGAAGCCGAGACCATCCTGCAGTGCTTTCCGGCCGCGCTGCGGTCGGCCCCGGAGCCGGGAGCGCCGATACGCTGGATGTCTGATCCTGTCGGTCTTCGGGTAATGTGCGAAGAGGCGAGGCGGACGCTCCTTGTCCTGCCCGCGGGATCCCCGTCTCGGCGCCTGCTTGCCGACCAGACGGCCAAGCTACTGGCCGGTGTTGCGCACGCGCTGAACGGGCTGGTGCTTCTCGTCGATGCTGGCCGCCCTGTTCGTGGTCGGCGCCGGTTCCGTCTTAGCGTGCCCGACTGGTTACCCGGTCTCGTCAATGCCGGGCGCGCGTTTGTCGCGATCGGCGCGATCGAGCTCTTCTGGGTCCTCACCGCCTGGCCGAACGGTGCGTCGGCCATCGTCTTTTCCGCGGTCGTGGTCCTTCTGCTCTCGCCAAAGGGCGATCAGTCCTATGCGGGGGCGATGGCGTTCGCGGTTGGCGTCGTCCTTGGCGTCCCTGCCGCGGCGATCGTCAAGTTTGGGGTGCTGCCGGCGTTCTCGACGTTCCCGGCCTTTTGCGCCGCGCTAGGTCTGTGCCTCGTGCCCATCGGCTTTGTGATGGCCCAGAGCCGTCAACCACTGGTGTTGGCGGTTGTGACCGCCATGGGCTTCAACCTTGTGCCTCTCCTCGCGCCCACCAACATGATGAGCTACGATACGGCGGCATTCTATAATTCCGCACTTGCGATAGTTGTAGGTTGTGCTGTCGCGCCACTTTCATTCCGCCTCCTCCCTCCGCTCTCGCCAGCGCTACGCGCGCGCCGCCTTGTTGCCCTGGCCTTGCGCGATCTCCGCCGCGTCGCGATCGGCCCCGTACCGTCGGGGCCCGAGGCTTGGCAAGGCCGCATGTATGGTCGCCTGGAAGCATTGCCGGACCAGGCCGAGCCATTGCAGCGTGCCCAACTCCTGGCGGCTCTTTCGGCGGGAGCCGAGATCACGAAACTTCGCGCTATCTCCTCGTTGCTTGGGCTTAGCCCCGAGCTAGACGCTGCGCTTGCCGCCGTGGCGCAAGGCGACCCCGCCGCGGCTAGGACATGGCTCCGTCGGCTCGACTGCCGACTCGCGTCTTATCCTGGAGCAGAGCCCGGCGACGCTGACCTTCTTCTTCGGGCGCGCGCCTCTATTTTGGCCCTCTCGGAGGCTCTCGCCCAGCATAAAGACGACTATTTAGACTCGGGAGCACCGGCATGAGGTTCGCTGATATCGACCTGTTCGGCGTCTACGTCGCACCGATCTCATTGCTGATGCTGGGGGCCTGGTTCCTCACGATCGCATTGCGCCGTGTCACCGGCCGCTTCGGCTTGCTGCGCTACGTCTGGCACCCGGCTCTGTTCGTGTTTGCCGTTTACTTGATCGTTCTCTCGACATCAGTCCTGCTCGTCGCGAGGCATGTCCCATGACTGTTGCTGAATTTACAGTGAAACCCGACAACGCCAATAGACGTGAGGCCATCTTGTCCCCGGGACCGTCGGCAGGCGGCGTGGTCAGGCGTCGCGTTCGGGTGTTTCCGGTTTTGACTACATTGGCGGCCGCCGCACTCGCCGCGGCACTCAGTTGGGCGATGTGGAACGCGTATATGGGAGCGCCGTGGACGCGCGACAGTACAGTGCGCACCTATGTGGTCACCGAGGCGCCAGAGGTCGCTGGGCGCGTCGTCGAATTGCCGGTGGCCGACAATCAGTTCGTGCACAAGGGCGACTTGCTTCTGGTGATCGACCCAACCGACTTCAGGATCGCCCTCGAGCAGGCTGAGGCGTCGGTACGGCAGGCTCAGGCCAACGTGCAGAACTTCGAGGCGCAGATCGCGGCGCAGCGGACACAAGTCATAGCGAGCGAAGCGCAGACGGAGCAAGCGCAGGCGGCGCTGACGTTCGCGCAACAGCAAGCGGCGCGATATCGGTACCTCGCCGGGACGACGGCGGGAACCGTGCAGATGGAGCAGCAAACAGCTTCGACGCTTCTCCAGAATCAGGCGGCGCTAAAGAGCGCACAGGCGGCCGTCACGCTCGCACAGCAACAGATCGAGACGCTCAAGGCCCAACTGGTCAGCGCCGAGGCGAGTGTTGCCCAAGCCAGGGCTCAGCGCAGTCAGGCGCAGGTCAATCTGGAGCGGACACAGATCCGTTCACCGGTGAACGGATGGATCACGAACTTGTTGGTGCGGGTCGGTGACTATGCATCCGTCGGGCGAAACGTGATCTCGATTGCCGATGCCGATACGTTCTGGGTTGACGCCTATTTTGAAGAAACGCAACTCGCCTCCGTCCGCGAAGGCGATCCGGCCAAGATCAAACTGATGGGCAATAGCGACATAGTTCGCGGCCACGTAGGCGGCGTCGCGCGGGCCATCAACGTCCCGAACGCAGACCCCAATCAGCAAGGGGTCGCGAACGTCAACCCAGTATTTACCTGGGTCCGCCTTGCACAGCGCGTGCCGGTTCGCATCCAAGTCGATCATGTCCCCGAGGGCCTTCGCCTGGTTGCCGGGATGACAGCGACCGTCCAGATCGATTCGGGACCGAAGCAACTCGCGAACTGAACAACCATGCTTGCTTGCAAGCGGCCCCCACAAGCCTAAACTTCGGTATAGGACGACCTTCCTTATTGCTGTTGCTCGCTTCCTTTCGGCCAATGGAATGCTGCCGGGCGCCATGTCACTGTGCGCGTGTTCCTCCCCCGGGCCGCTTCCCCTCCCATCGGCCCTCCTAGACTGGGCCCCTCCACGCTCGGAGGGGCCATTTTCATCACCCCTTTGAACGTAGTCCCGGTTGCTCTTGTGGAAAGGTTGCGGGCGGTGTTTGTTTCAGCAGAGTCCTTCGAAGTCGCGCTCAGGCGATACCTAACGTGAACGCTCAGGGACGCATGCAATGTCGAGATGGGCCGGCAGCGTGAATTGAAAGACGGCGCCGCGGGGCGCATTGGCGCTCGCCCATAATCGCCCGCCGTGCGATTCGATGATCGAACGGCATATCGACAGCCCGAGCCCCAAGCCGTTCGGCTTGGTCGTGTAAAACGCCGTGAAGAGATGCTCGAGCGTTTCTAAAATTAGTCCCGGGCCTGAATCGCGCACCGTGACGAGCACGTCGTCGCCCACCTCGGTCTTCCGGGCGCCGATGACCAGTTCGCGCGATCCTCCGCTCATTTCGCTCATCGCCTCAAGGGCGTTGAGAATCAGGTTTAGGATCACCTGTTGCAGTTCGATCCGATCTCCTCGAACCGGTGGCAGGTCCTCGACGAGGTTCGTCTGCACCGAGACGCCGTTTTTCATCGCTTCACTACGGGTAAGCTCGATCACCTCGCGAATCGCTGCATTGATGTCAACGCGCTCGTTGCCTGGCGGCTCCTTTTTGATGAGATTGCGAATTCGGCCGACCACGGCGCCTGCCCGGTTGCCATCTCTTACAATGCGGCCGAGCGCCTGCTGGACCTCGTCCAGATTCCGCGGTTCGGCCCCGAGCCATCGCAATGCCGCCTGGGCGTTGGTGACGGTTGCGGCGATCGGCTGATTCACTTCGTGAGCGATGGACGCCGTCAGCTGCCCCATCGTCGCGACGCGGTTGGCGTGCGCCAGCTGCATCTGCACCTCACGGTACCGCCGCTCGCTCTCGCGCGCCTCTGCTTCCGCCAGCTTGCGTTCAGTCAAGTCAAGAACGAAAGCGACACCCTGGTTCTCAGTTTCGCCAAAGCTCGCGGCAGCGAGCAGGATCGGCGCGCGGCTGCCATCTTTCCGGAAGTACTCCTTCTCGATCGGCGGCCTAAGCCCGGTCTTCTTGTGCTCTTGGATCCACTGGGCATCGCGCTCGCGCCATTCCGAGGGCGTCAGGTCCGTCCAGCTGATGTTGCCCGCAGCGAGGTCTTCACGATCGAATCCCACGATGCGCAAAAAGGCGTCATTGGCCTCAAGAATCCGACCGTCAAAATCCCAGATGAAGATTCCAATAATGTTGGCGTCCACCAGGCGCCGGATCCTGGCTTCGCGTTCCGCGAGGTCGCGGTAGAGATGGGTGTTCTCCAACGAAATGGCGGCCTGGGAGGCGAGGAGCTTCAGCACGGCGATCCGGGAAGGCGCAAAGACGCGGGGGGCGAGATTGTTCTCGAGATACAGCACGCCGATGAGCTTGGCCTGATTGATCAATGGCAGGCATAGTATGGAGCGAGCCTGGCGCTCACGGATGTACGGGTCCGGGGCAAACGCGGACTGGTGCGCGGCATCGTCGAGAATAACACTCTCGTTCGCACGCACGACATGATGGAGGACCGACGCTGGCAGCGCGGCCGCTGTCACGGGCTCGTCCCGCAACTGCACGATTACCGTATCGCCGCTTGTCGTGGCTTCCGCTGCGATCCGCTGATCGACGCCTCGCGGAAGAATCAGCAAACCTCGCGTGGCGCCCGCCTGCTCGATCGCGGTGCGCATGAGCGTATCGAGCAGCTTCTCCAGTATAATCTCGCCCGAGACGGCCTGCGACACCTTGATGACCGTGGCGAGATCGAGATATCCGACCGGCGCACCAATGGTGCTCGTCGAAGCGGGCACCGGCTCTTCTTGGCGAAGGGAGGGATAGAGCTGGTCGAGCTGTCGGACCTTCCCATCGGCACCCCAGCGCGCGTAGCTGTGTCGAGCCTCACGCAGATAGCCAGGCGCGATCTTCTCGAATCCATGGGTCAGATAAAAACGGCCCGCTAGTTCGTTGGCCAGCGCGTCGTCATGCACCAATGCGTTGCTGCGTGTGCACCGAATCGACTGCTCGTAGAGGCGCTGGGCCTCGAACTCCCGTCTCTCGACGCGCGCGATCTCCGCGTCCACCAGCGCCGCCCGGCCCTCGAAGTTGTCGGGACAGATCTGCGCCCAGACCGCCAACTGCGTTTGATGGCGGCGCAGCGCGTGCAGCAGCTCCGGTTGCTCTTGCGCTGGCGTCGACTCATACGACGCCGCGCACGCAAGGGCCGAATAGAAATGAAAGTCGGCGATCTCGAGATGCGAAGGGAGCGTCCATAGGAACGGCTCGGCCTTCGCCGCTGCCGCCATGGCCCCCGCCTCGTCGCCGGCGAAAACACTTCCCTGTAGCTTCCGCACCCAGTACCAGACGACGACTCCCGTGAGGGCCGGATCTTGGTCCAGTCCGAGCTCGAACTGGGATTCAGCAAATACCCGGTTGTCGAGCAATCCCAGCGTCGGACCAAGGCCGCGCATCGCCGTGATCAGCCGCAGCTGTCCTGCGATGATATCGACGATGAGGCCGAAGTGCATTTGGCGGGCGAACTCAAGCCGGCGCTCGGCCTCCTGCTGCACGTCGGCGAGCGGCGCTCCGGCGGCCAGGAGCGCCGAGATCAGGTTGCAGCTGCTGTACGCCGCAAAGGTAAGATCGCCGATCTCGTTCGCGACGTTCAGCGCCCGGCGCACCAGATCGGGGCCGAACCTGACGTGCTGCGTCCATGGATTGACGACGTGCGTGAAGTCCAGGTACACGCGCGCACGAAAGCGCGTGAAGCCACGTTTCTCCAGAAGGTCGAAGCCGAGTTGGCCGAATTGGGACGCGGCATGGTAGTTGTCGAAATGCGGTCCCAGAAGCATGCCGAGCCAGACATAGGCGAGGCACGACCCGTCGGTGTTCCCTCGCTCAATGCTGGTGTTCGCCATGCGCGCGACGATCAAGCAGACTAGGTTCTCGTCAAACATTAACGCCGGCGGAAGGAGCGCGCTCAGGACGTTCATCTGCGCCTGCCAGCCCGGATCTTCCATAAGCGGCAGACTGATGAGCGCGTGAATGGGCCGCGGACCGAGCCGTTGCCAGATCCGCTCGAACTCCTGACGGACCCCATCGCGCGCAGGATGGAGGGGCCAGGCAACCCCAGCTGACCGAAGGTAGTCGAGTCCGACTTCCACGCTTCGCTCGGGGCGCCCAAGAGTCATCAGGATGTCGATCCGCAGGCACGCGATAACGGCGTGCTCGCCGGAGTCGATAGCACGGTCGGTAAGCAGCGCCAGGCGCTGCTCTGCACTTATGTGCTCGCCGGTGAGGAATTCGCATTCGGCCTGCTGCAACTCCAGCGCGAACGCGAGCTCGTGCTGCCGCTCCCAACTGTCCTGAGACAGCAGTGCGCCGCCTTTGGTAAAGTACTTCAGGGCCGCCACGTGAGCCGTGGATTGCTTCGCCCGCCGACCCGCGATCAGGTTCAGCTCGGCCAGCCGCTCGCGTTCCTCAGCGGAGGTGATCAGGACGGCGCCGCGATTGAGCTGACTTACGATCTCGAAGACATGTTCCTCGGTCGCTTCCGGCAGTGTGGCCGCGGCGAGCAGGCGGCCAGTGGCGAGGTGCGCCGCCGGTCGCTCGCCCTCGGGGATCAGCGCATAGGCCGCCTCCTGGACGCGGTCGTGAAGAAACCGATAGTTCCCGTCCTGGCGTAACACCAGCCCCGCCCGCACTGCCTCCCACAGTGCCGCATCCGTCGCAGCCTCGCTCTCGCCCTGGACCAGGCTCAGGGTGCTGATCGCCGCGCTGTTGCCCAGGCAGGACAACTGCAGCAAGGCGACCTGGGTCGCTGCCGACAGGCGGCGCACCTTGCCCACCATGAGCTCCGCCACATTGTCGGTGTAGCCCTTGGCTCGAATGCGGTTGAGGTCCCAAACCCAGTGCCCCATGCCATGGTCGACGGCGAGCAGACCCTCCTGGACGAGGGCGGCGAGGAACTGATTGATGAAGAAGGGATTGCCGGCGGTCTTCTCCTGCACCAGCCGGGTCAGCGGCGCGGCATGCGCCGGCGTGCACTGAAGGGCGTCGGCGATCAGCCGTCCCACATCGTCAAGACCCAGCGGCGCGAGCGAGATCTCCTGCAGCCGGCCCCCGGCGCTGCGGATCGCCGCCAGCCGCTGCATCAGCGGGTGCGCAGGGGTCACCTCGTTGTCGCGATAGGCGCCAACCAGCAGCACGTGGCGCAGCTCGGGCTGGGTCGCGAGGTGCTCGAGCAAGTCGAGCGTGGCCGCATCCAGCCACTGCAGGTCGTCGAGGAACAGCGCCAGGGGATGTTCCGGCCGCGCGAACACGCCGAGCATGCGGCGGAACACCAATTGGAACCGTCGTTGCGCGTCCTGCGGCGGGAGTTCCGGCGCCGGCGGCTGCGGGCCGATCAACGACTCGAGCTCGGGGATCAGGGCAACCATGAGCTGTCCGTTCGGGCCCAGCGCCTCGGCCAATGCGGCGCGCCAGGGCGCCAAGTCCGCCTCGCTCTTGCCGAGAAGCGGCCGCACCAGGCTCTGAAACGCCTGCGCCAAGGTCGAATAGGGGATGTCGCGCTTGTACTGGTCGAACTTGCCTGAGGCGAAGAGGCCACGCGGCGGAACAAGCACCTTATGCAGTTCATTGACGACGGCGGACTTGCCGATGCCGGAATAGCCCGACACGAGCACCAGCTCCGGGGCGCCGCTCTCGATCACGCGGTCGAAGGCTGTGAGCAGGGTCTCGACCTCGTGCTCTCTCCCGTACAGTTTCTCGGGGATCATGAGCCGATCAGACCTGTCGCGTTCACCGAGCGCAAAAGGCTCGATGCGCCTGTCGCGCTCCCATTGGCCAAGACAGCGTCGCAGGTCGCGCCCGAGACCAGCGGCTGTCTGGTAGCGATCCTCGGCCGCCTTGGCGAGCAGCTTCATCACGATCCCGGAGATAGCAGTCGGGATACTCTCTAACCGTTCCGAAGGCGCCACAGGCTTTCTGGCGATGTGGCAGTGGACCCATTCCATCGGATCGGCCGCGCTGAACGGCAAGCTGCCGGTGAGCATCTGATAGAACGTGACACCGAGCGCATAGAGGTCGCTGCGGGAGTCGATCGAGCGGTTCATCCGCCCGGTCTGTTCCGGCGCCATATAGGCGAGCGTCCCTACGATGACCTCGGGCGGCTCGGGCGTCTGGCGCTCGCGAAGCAGACGCGAGGCGATGCCGAACCCGGTGAGCCGCGTCCGTCCGTCCGCGCAGTCAACCAGGATGTTGGCCGGCTTGACGTCCTTGTGGACGAGGCCGCGCTGATGCGCCCCGCCGATGGCGGCGACGATCCCGATGGCGAGGCGCAAGAAGCGCTCCACTTCCATCGGTTCGCCGATGAGTCGCGCGAGCGGTTCGCCGCCGGGATCATCAAGCAGCAGCTTGGTCCGACCGCCTTCGCGGGCAAGCGCGAGTGGCTTCGCGGCCCAACCGCAGTCGAGTTCGTCCCTTAGCGCGTATTCGTGGGCGAGACGATCGAGCGCGGCCGGGGACGCACGCTCCGCAGGCCGCACCGACAGCACCGCACCGCGGCTGCCCTCGGTTGCGCGCGATCCCCGGCACAGGACGCGCTCACCGTCCTCCCATAGGACCTGGAGGTCGCTGACCCGGTCAACGTCGAACTGGGACGATGGGTTCAATCTGCCGGACTCCCGACCGCGCAGTGAAAGACGTCCGACGCCGCGCGCCACAATGGGCGTCCCGTCGCCCGGTTGCCCGACGGTCGGGACGAGGGCCGTCCAAAAACTTAGCGCGAACACCGGCCCGCGGGAAGGCTTCTCGTCCAGAGCGGATTGGATGAAGTCGAGCAAATCTTCCTCGCGGATCGGCTCGGTAAGGTAGCATTTGACGCCGCTTTGCAACGCGCGCGTGTACACAAGTTGGTCAGGATAAGCAGTGATCGGGGATAGGCGGAATAGGCTGCCCCGATTCAACCAGCCGAATCGTGAAGATTCCCGCTATTTGCCGGGGAGTCAGGAGACCAGTTGGGTCGGCGACGAGCCGTGAACCATCAGCACCCATCGCGACAGGTGGCTTATGTGGCCGAAACCTGTGCTGGCCGCGGTATCCGCCAGCCCCAATCGGCCCTCACGGACGAGCTCAGCCCGCGGCGCAATCGCCGATAGACCAAATAGCGATAGGGGCTCACACCGACCGAACGAAAAACTCGATACAAGAGCCCCAGGACGGACCTCGGCCTCAATTTCTACTCTGAATTGAAATCAACACGCCCAAACTCCAAGAGGTCGTGCTCCAGTTCCGCGAGTTCGCTTCCGCCTGCCATCTTCTCGAACACCTGCTCACGGCTGATCTCCGCCTTCTCGAAAGTACCCAGGCTTTGACCGCGATTCAGTATCGTGATGGTGTCAGCAACGGGGTAGACGTGATGCACGTTGTGACTGATGAAGACGACGCCAAGATTACGCGAACGCGCTTGGGCGATGTACCGTAAGACGATAGCCGCCTGCTTGACGCCGAGGGCGGAGGTCGGCTCATCGAGAATCAGGACTTTGGCGCCGAAATGAACCGCGCGGGCAATCGCGATGCATTGACGCTCGCCGCCGGACAAGGTGCCTACAGCTTGTGACGGATCTCGCACCTCAATGCCAATCTTTCTCATCTCGGAAAGGGTAACGCGATCAGCAAACGCGATATCGAATCGTTGCCAAGGGCCACGGCCGAGCGCCGGTTCGCGTCCCAAGAAGAAGTTGCGGGTGACGCTCATCAGCGGCACCATGGCCAGATCTTGAAATACCGTTGCGATTCCGGCGTCAAGGGCTTCGCGGGGCGAGCGGAAGGTGACCGATTGCCCTTCGACGAGCATCTCTCCATGTGACAGTTGGTGCACGCCGGAAAGGATTTTGATCAACGTCGATTTGCCCGCGCCATTATCGCCGAGAAGGGCGTGCACTTCGCCAGCGTGGACCGAGAGCGAGACGTCCTTAAGCGCAACGACCGACCCGAAGTACTTCGTAGCGCCCCGTAGTTCGACCAAGCGATGCGCGAACGGCGCCAGGCGAGGGGTCACATCTGGCTCCCCGTGACCTTGTTCCGGACGTACGTGTTGAACGCAACCGCTATCAGCAGCACCACCCCGAGAAACACACGGAACCAGTCTGTGTTGACGTTCGTGTAGAAGATCCCCATCTGCACTACGCCGAAGATCAAAGCGCCGAAGGACGCCCCTATCACTGTGCCATAGCCACCGGTCAACAGGTTGCCCCCGATCACCGCCGCTATAATTGCCTCGAACTCCTTAAGTTGACCACGATCGGCTGCGGCCGAGTCGAACTCGATCACCTGGCAAGTGGCGAACACAGTCGCACAGAACGCGGTGACGACAAACAAGAGTATTTTGACCTGATTAACGGGCACGCCCATGTTACGGGCTGCATTGACATCGCCGCCGCTGGCGAAGATCCAGTTGCCGAAGACCGTGCGCGTCAGCACCCAAGAACCAATCGCCGTCAGAGCCAGCCACCAGACGATCGACATTGGCACTCCCGACACCAGGGGCGTACCGTCTTTAAACTTACCGATGATGCCCTCGTTCGAGAGCCACTGAAACAGTGGGTAGCCGATGCGTCCGCCAAAGAGGTCGCCGAGCCAGTCATTTCCCGCAATCTCTTTGAAACCCGAGACGATGGTGCGGTTGCTGAACAGGATAGAAAGCGCAAGTGTCAGGCCGCGCAAGATGAACAGGAAGGCGAGGGAGACGATGAAGGACGGCAACCTGGTGCGCACTACGATGAAGCCGTTCAGCGCCCCGATGGTCATGGCGCACAGAAAGGCGAAGACGATCGCGACCCATATCGGCCAATGATAGTAAGTCGCCGGAATTGCGATCATCATGCCGGAAAAGCCGATCATCGAGCCAATCGAAAGGTCAAATTCACCGGCTATCATCAGCAGAGCGGCGCCGGTGGCGATGATGCCGAGTTCGGCCGAGACGGTAGCCCAGTTTTGTACGCCGTCAGGGGCGAACATGCCCGAGTTCCCAGCGACGATGGCGAAGAACGCGAAGACAAGCAGCGCACCAGAGATCGCCCCGAGATCAGGACGGCTCAACTGGCGCGCAAGCCAGGACTTGCGGCGCAGCCGCTCGTCGGGCGCGATAGCCATATTCACACTTTCGGCGCCGCGGTGGCGTTCCGGCTACCGCCGCTCGGACTCACTCAACGCCTCCCGAGGTCCTATGGCAACTTGGCGGGCGCGCTCCTCGCGAGTGGCGCCTGCCGCGGTATGTCAGCGATATTCGCCGGCAAGCTTCGAAACGACGTCAGCATTAGCCTTTGTCACGAAACCCGGGCCGGAATTGATGCTATCCGGCGGGATGACGCCGTAACGAATGTAGTTCGTCATCAGGACGACGGGTAGATAACCTTGCAGGAACGGCTGCTGATCAATGGCGAACTCGATTGTGCCGTCCTTGATCGCCGAGACAATCTGGGCGCTTAAGTCGAAGGTGCCGAAACGAACTTTGCCGGCAAGGTGCAGATCCTTGACCACCTGGATCGTCGGCTCCGCGCCATTGGGACCTTCCGTGAGGATCGTATCGGTGTCGGGGTGGGTCTTCAAATATGCCTCGACTCTCGTCTTTACCGAGGTCGGATCCATGCCCGCGTCGATCATGTTGTCGCCCAGGGGAACTCCAAGGCCATCGGCGAATCCGTTGCACCGGTCCACTAGAGCGAGAACGGCGATAGCATGGTTGACGCATACGAAGTTCTTGCCGCCCTCGGCTTTGACGCGCTCGCCGGCAGCCTTACCAGCCACGTATTCAGGCTGGCCAATATGCATTAGCGCGCCAAGCGACTTGCTTTGTTCGATCGTGCCGGAATTGAAGGTGATCACCGGGATGCCCTTTTTCACGGCGGCCTCGATCGGTGCCTTCAGCACGTTGTAGTCGGCGATTGTAGTGAGTATGCCATCTGGATTGGACGCGGTGGCCTGCTCGATGAGCCGGGCCATATCGGCAATGTCGCCCGACGGCGGGTTCCGGTATTCTACGGCGACTCCCATCTCCTTCGCGGCGAGTTTGTAAGTGTTCTTAATCACGTTCCACCAAGAGTCCGCATCTGGAGCGTGACTGACCATCACAATGCGGATGTGATCCGCGTCGGCGATGGCGCAAGTAGCTCCAAGGACCGATGCAGCGAGCGCGAAACAAACAAAAACAATACTTGCCAAGTGTTTCATGAGCGTCTTCCCAGGCGCGGTATACCTATGGTGGAGCGGCTCGCAGCACAATCGGCCGGGGTTCGAATCCGACATTATAGAGGACGCGGCATGACCACGTACTCTGGCTCGGGTCAAGGCTTGGATTTGCTGGAAACGCGGGGCTGGGATGACCGAGCCAGCGGCGTGATTGAAGCGTGATATTCGTCGTCGAGTTCTTTTCTGACAGCGGCGATCTGTCGGAGTTCGAACTCCGTGAAGCGCATGCCGGCTATCGTTCGGCGGCTCGGATGAGCGCGCCGAACATGAGCTTGAGCACCGGCTTCTCGCCGAAGCCATTGGGAATGATCTTCAGCCGCCGCCGTTCCTCGACAAACAGCCGCTCGAGGAGATTCGTAACCGGTATGAGAGTCCCGGCGCCGATGTCTGGCCGCGGTTTTCGGGATCGCGGCATATGGTGTGACCATCCGGGACAGAGGCGCCGGGAGCACGAAGGTGCGG
>Ga0335075_10005601_pt1 | contig 19465 bp, 19 predicted proteins | sample Lox_Sample_24_FD_206723 | JGI IMG/M metagenome (GOLD analysis project Ga0335075, IMG submission 206723) | Soil microbial communities from Loxahatchee National Wildlife Refuge, Florida, United States - Lox_Sample_2.4 | ecosystem: Environmental > Terrestrial > Soil > Wetlands | place: USA...
GTCGTCACCAGCTACGGCGTCAGCGAGTCCCTCACCGCGACGCTGAACCGCCTCAAGGCAGCGGGTTCCCAGATCGGTGCCGCCGTCCGCGCGGGCGGAAACGCGGTCAGCATCGACAACGTCGCGCTCAACCTCACCAGCACCGGGCCGCTGATGGCAGCCGCCAGAGCACAAGCCATCGCGAACGCCCGCACCCAGGCCGAGCAGTACGCCCGCGCACTGGGCGAGCCGCTGGGGGCGGTCATCAGCGTTAACCCGGTGCAGCAGCAGCAACCTGCGCCGGTCGAGTTCGGCGACCTCAATGCCACCGCGAGCGCCAGCGGAAAGGCACGCGTCCCTGTTTCGCCGGGCACCCAGCAGCTGTCGGTCTCGGTCACCGTCGTCTACCGGACCTGACCGCCGGCTGACCAGCGAACGAGGAGGTCTCCTCGCGCACCCTTCATGGGTTTGGTGACCACATATCGGATATAACGGGCGCGAAGTCGGCACGAACCCATGAAGGGTCGGCTCAAACCCATGAAGGGTCGGGCAGGTGCGTAACCAAGCAGTCCGGCGGGCTGCTAAGCTGCCCGCCATGCGCGTTCAGCTGCTCACCGCAGGCTGGTGGCGCCGCCACTAGGCGGTGCCAGGTTCGCGCGCAAGCAGACCACCACACAAGGCGACCGCCCGGCACGGCGGTCGCTTTTGTTGTGCGGCCGCTGGCCCGCCGGGCACGACAACCGCGAGGCCGAGATGGATGAGACCAGTTACCTGACCGCCGGAGGCGTCCGGGTGCGCCGTGTTGCCGAGCCGTTCGACGAGGCTGAGCTGGACGAGATCACCAGGCAGGTCCAGCTCAGGCCCGGCGGCGTGCTGAGCTCGGGTATGGAGTACCCGGGCCGGTACAGCCGGTGGCATCTGGCGTACCTGGACCCGCCGGTGCAGATCGCTGCGCGCGGCCGCCTGATCAGCGCGACCGCGCTGAACCTGAGGGGCGAGGTGCTGTTGCCGGTCATCGCGGCGGCCATGCGCCGGGCGGCTGGCCTCACCGCGACGGGCGCCACCACGACAGGGGCCACCACGGCCGGCGCCACCGCGACGGGCGCCACCGCGACGGGCGCTACCGGAGCCAACCCGAGCCACGTCGAGGTGCTGATCGCCGAGAGCGACGAGGTCGTCACCGAGGAAGAGCGCAGCAGGCGCCCGACGGTCTTCTCCGCGCTGCGCGAGATCATCGCCGCGTTCCGGCCGGATGCACACGGGTATCCCGGCGAAAGCCCGGACACCCATCTTGGGCTGTACGGGGCGTTCGGCTACGACCTGGCGTTCCAGTTCGAGCCGGTGCGGCAGCGGCTGAATCGGAACGGCAGTGCTCGGGACGGCAGTGCTCGGGACGCCAGTGCTCGCGGCGGAACGGCTCGCGACCTGGTGCTGCACCTGCCGGACCAGGTCTGGGTGGTGGACCGCAAGCGCGAGACCGCGACCCGGTTCAGCTATGACTTCGAGACCAGCGCCGGCTCCACGGCCGGGCTGGCAAGGTCCGGTGAGTCGGTCGGGACCCGCGGCCCGGCGGAGGGCACCAGGTCAGAAGAGCCCGTTCCCGCCCGGACCAGTCTTCCGGCGGATCCGGTGCCGGGCACCTACGCCAGGGTGGTCGAGCAGGCCAGGGAAAAGTTCGCCCGCGGCGACCTGTTCGAGGTCGTGCCGAGCCAGACCTTCTACGCCGCTTGCCCTTCCCCGGCCGCGTTCTTCGAGCGGCTCCGGGAGCGCAACCCGGCGCCGTACGAGTTCTTCCTCAACCTCGGCGAGGAGGAGTACCTGGTCGGGGCGTCACCGGAGATGTACGTCCGGGTTACTGGCGACCGGGTCGAGACCTGCCCGATCGCGGGCACGGTTGCCCGCGGCGCAGACGCGATCGGTGATGCCGCGCAGATCCGCGCGCTGCTGACCTCGCCGAAGGAAGAGTCGGAGCTGACCATGTGCACCGACGTGGACCGCAACGACAAGTCGCGGATCTGCGTGCCGGGCAGTGTCAGGGTCATCGGCCGCCGCCAGATCGAGCTGTACAGCCGGCTCATCCACACCGTCGACCACGTCGAAGGCAGGCTCCGGCCCGGCTTCGACGCGCTGGACGCGTTCCTCACCCACATGTGGGCCGTCACCGTCACCGGGGCGCCGAAGAACTGGGCGATGCAGTTCATCGAAGATCACGAGAGTGCGCCGCGGCGCTGGTACGGCGGCGCGGTCGGCATGATCGGCTTCGACGGCGGCATGAATACCGGCCTGACGCTGCGGACCGCGCACATCACCGGCGGGGTCGCGGCGGTCCGGGTGGGCGCTACCTTGCTGTTCGACTCCGATCCGGACGACGAGGAGCGCGAAACCGCGCTGAAGGCGCGCGCGCTCCTGGAGACGCTGGCTGAGGCTGCCGGCGAGCGCGACCGATCGGCGGGTACGGCCAGGACCAGCGCCACGACGAGCGACAGTTCCGGGCGGGAACGGGCTGTGGATCCCGCGCTGCCTGGCGACGGGCTGCGGGTGCTCCTGGTCGATCATCAGGACTCCTTCGTGCATACCCTGGGTGGCTACTTCGCCGAGCAGGGCGCGGTCGTCAGCACCCTGCGCGCGGGCTTCGACCTGGCGCTGCTGGATGAGTTCAGCCCGGATCTGGTCGTGCTCTCGCCCGGGCCCGGCCGCCCGGCCGACTTCGACTGCGACAAGCTGCTTTCGGCGCTGGATGAGCGGGACCTGCCTGCGTTCGGGGTATGCCTCGGGCTTCAGGCGATGGTCGAGCACGCTGGCGGCTCGCTCGGGCTGCTCGGCACTCCGGTACACGGCAAGCCAGGCCAGGTCCGCGTTCTCGGCGGCGCGCTGCTTGCCGGACTGCCCGCCGAGTTCACCGGCGCCCGGTATCACTCTCTGCACGCCCGGCCTGAGCAGGTAACCGGCGGCTTCGAGGTGACGGCGGTCACGCCCGACGGAGTCGTGATGGCGATCGAGGACCGGGCGCGCGGCCGGTGGGCGGTCCAGTTCCACCCGGAGTCGATCCTGACCGCTGACGGCCGCGCCGGTCATCAGGTCGTCGGGAACGTGCTGCGCTTGTGCCGGGAACGAGCTGCATCAGGCGAGTAGCGGCTGGCGGCTGCGCCGTTTCCGGCGGGCGGGCGCACTCTTCACCCAGACCGGCGCTCCGGCGCGACCTTATGTAACCTTATGACCGGTTCTCGACTCACGGTTCAGATGAAGAGTCGGCGGCACCGGCCATTAGCTAGGACCAGGTGAGAATACTTCCGAATAAGCAATCGCCGATTGGCGCCTGGTGAATCATGACTGAGCCCAGAGTTTTGTCGGACAGTATGACAGCAATGTAGCTGTCACCGGAAGTGAGATTGCCAGTACCTAGAGTAGTTAGCGCTGGTGGTCTTTTGCGTTCGTGCAATTTCACCAGAACGTGCGTTTGCTATTCCGCCGCCATGCCGGTATGTGCTGGCCGGGAAGATATGACATTGTTTGCCGTATGCCCGATATCAAGTACCCGGTCGGCACAGACTCCTGGCCTGGCTATCTCGCAGTGCCGTCGGCGTCGCCAGGGCCGTGGCCCGCTGTCGTGGTCATCCACGAGGCGTTCGGCCTGAACGGCGACATCCGCGGTAAGGCGGACGAGTTCGCCGCGCGCGGCTACCTGGCGCTCGCACCGGACCTGTTCGACGGCAAGTCCTGGATTCGCTGTATTCGCAGCGCGTTTCAGCAGCTGAGGGCTCAGCGAGGGCCCGCATTCGAGGCGCTCGACGCAGGCCGCGAGTTCCTGATCGCGCGCCCCGACTGCACCGGCAAGGCGGGCGTCATCGGGTTCTGCCTGGGCGGCGGGTTCGCGCTGCTGTGCGCGCCCCGGCCTGGCTTCGGCGTGGCGTCGGTGAACTACGGCGACGTGCCGAAGGACGCGGAGGCCGCGCTGGCCGGAGCCTGCCCCGTGGTGGGCAGCTTTGGCGGCCGGGATCCCATGGGCACGGAGGCGCCGGAACGGCTGCAGCGCGCGCTCGCGGTCCTCGAAGTGCCGCACGACGTGCATGTCTACCCCGGCTCAGGGCACCGGTTCATGACAAAGTCGCAGGGCGCTGGCGCGGTGTTCGCCAGGCTCGGGAGGATGTCCTACCAGCCCGCTGATGCCGCCGACTCATGGGACCGCATCTTCGCCTTCTTCGGCAGTTACTTGCAGGCGTAGCACTCGCCGGCGGTGCCCGCCCGGCCGTGCAGCTGCTAGTCCACTGGGTCGTAATGCAGCTGGCCTTCAGGGATGCTGCCGGCGAGCAGCGCGGTCGTCCGCGTGACCATCGCGGGCGGCCCGCAGACGTAGGCCTCGGTGTTCTCGTAGAGGCTCAGGTTGCCGAGCACGTCTGGCAGCGCGCCGACCAGACCGTGATAGCCAGGCTCGTCCGATAGCACCGGGATGACCCGGAGCGAGGGGCAAGCAGACTCAAGAAGCTGCAGGTCGTCGACGTCATACAGGTCAAAGTGCTGCTGGGCACCAAAGAACAGGGTGATCTTCCGCGGCCGTCCAGGGACCTGCCTTGCCAGGGCTTGCTCGATGATCGCCTTGATCGGGGCCAGCCCGGTACCGCCGGCCACGCACAGCAGGTCACGGTCAGAGTCGGCTAGCGTCATGCTGCCGTCCGCGGCCCCGAGCAGCACGCAGTCGCCGACGTCGGAGTGGTGCACCAGCGTGTTACTGACCAGGCCGCCGGGCACAGCTCGGACGTGCAGCACGATGAGGCCGCCGGGTCGTGGTGCCGTGGCGATCGAGTACGTCCGCCAGACCCGCGGCCACCTTGTCACCTGTACAGGGATGAACTGTCCGGCCTGGTAGGGCAGCGGCTGACTGGGCCGCAGCCGCAGCACTGCCACGCCTGGCGACCGCAGTTCGTGCGAGACGAGCTCGGCGGTCCACCAGGCCGGCGACGTGCGGGCATCATCCGCTGCCGCCGCCCGCATGGCCCCGGTCACGTAGGCGAGCGTGGCCTGCCATGCGCTGGCCGTCTGCGGCGTCCACTCGCTGCCGATGAAGTGCTCGGCCGTGTCGAGCAGAGTCGCCATGAACGGTGCGTAGTGCGCCTCAGTCACGCCGAAGCGCCGGTGGTCGCGGCCGAGCCGAGACAGGATCTCGGTGCTGCGCGGCGGGTCATCCAGGCTCCAGATAAGGCGGGCGAGAGCGGCGAATACACGTTCGCGATGCGCGGTCATGCTCATCGGGAAAAGGGCTCTTGTCCGCGGACTGAGTGTGAAAAGCCGTGCGTAAAAATACTCCATAGCGGCCGGCCCGGCAGACACTATGCGCGCGAAGGATTCCTTAACTAGGTTCGGCTCAGTCCCGGCGGCCGCGGCGGGTATTCTAAATTCGGTTTGCAGCGAAGTCGCGCTTTCCGTTCCGGCATACGTGGCTTGCGGCGCCAGGTGATTTGTCGCGACATTACCGGGGAAATAGTCGCCGGGCACCGGGCTGGGCACCGGGGAATTGCGCTTGCGACGACCGGCAAAGCGGACGTGACCACCCTGACCTGGCAGTCTGTCGGGAGGAGAGTCAGGAATGCGTCCGTCGAGCGTGATCGCCATAATCCGAGTCTCGCACTGTGGGGCCGACCAGACAACCCCGTTCAGTTAGGCACTTCGGGCAAACACGTAGCGTTACGGAATGCCGTTCGGCGACGCCCGTGATAGGACTTCGCGTCGCCCTGACTATTTCGTATACGGCAGTAACAGCTAAGTACCGAATGGTCGGTTAACATTGGCTTGAGTTCGCCGGAACGCAGTACCTTCGCCCGCCGGCGTGGGTGATGCGGGACGCGGATGACGGAGGTAGCGAGCGCGCCGCGTGCTGTGCGGCGACCGGGCATCTGTCGCGGCGGGCCATAGGATGCTCTGGTGGTTGCGCCCGGATACCTGCGAATCCCGCATGTAGGTGGCGACCTCGTCACCTTCGCCGCCGCCGACGATGTCTGGCTCGCGCCTGTCGGTCGCGGCCGCGCGTGGCGGTTCACAGCCGACGAGGCATCCCCGATGACGCCGCGGTTCTCGGCAGACGGCAAGCAACTGGCCTGGGTCTGCAGCAAGGACGGCGGAGCCGAGGTCTATCAGGCCAGCCTGGCTGACGGCGTTCCCACCCGGCTGACGTACTGGGGCAGTGAGTGGGCTCGGCCAGTCGCACCCGATCTGGTGCGCCAACTGGTCTGGGACATGGACGGCACGCTGCTGGACAGCAGCGTCGTCGTCCCGGCAGCCTACGTGGCCGCGATCGCGCGCTTGGGCGGCCCGGAGCTCACGCCGGCGCAGGTAGTCGCCAGTTACTCGCTCGGCCCGCCGGAAGCGTTGCTGGCACACCTGCTCGGCCGGGAACTCGCCGCGGCGGAGTCGGACGTCTACTACGACGAGTTGTCTGCCGTCACGGTGCAGGCGTATGCGGGCGTCGAGGACGTGCTGGCCGCGCTGCGGGCGCGCAGTCACCGCGTTGCGGTGTTCACCGGCGCCAGCACCCGTGCCGCCACCATGCTGCTGGCGGCCGCCGGCATCGCTGTGGACGTGCTCGTCGGCGGCGACGAGGTGGCGCGTCCGAAGCCTGCTGCTGACGGCCTGCTGCTGATGGCGCGGCGACTGGGCATTGCTCCCGCCGACCTTGCCTACATCGGCGACGCTCCGAACGACCTGCGTGCCGCGACGGCAGCGGGCGGCATCGGCGCGGCAGCCGCCTGGGGGCATCAGTACCAGAGCGCCGAACCAGCCCATGTCACGCTGGCGGCACCGGCCGAGGCGCTGACGCTGCTGTGACGCAGCCCTAGACCATGATCACGAAGACTTCCGTATCGCCGGCGAGCCTGTGCTCAGGGGACTGTCGCCGGTGGCGCGGTCAGATCGGGGCGGTGTAGCCGCTGAGCCAGTGCACCTGCAGCCAGGTAATCGCGGCGGCCCAGGCGCCGGTGACTTCCAGCACGCCTACCGCGATGAGCAGGAGGCCGCCGATCCTGGTGATCAGCCGGGCATGCCGCCGGGCGAAGCCGAAGACGTTCGCGCCGCGCTGGAATGCGAACGCGACGATCAGGAACGGGATGCCGATCCCGAGGGCGTAGACGAACGCGAGCAGGCCGCCCCGCAGCGCTGTCCCGCTCGTGAATCCAAGTGTCAGCACAGCGCTGAGCGTCGGCCCGGTACAGGGCGTCCAGCCGAGGCCGAACAGGACGCCGAGCAGCGGGGCGCCAGCAAGCCCGGCGCGCGGCCGGAAGCCTGGCTTGACGATCCGGCCGGAGAAGCTGAACCGGTCGAATAGCCCGATGAACAGCAGCCCGAGGAGAATGATCAAGCCGCCGAGTACCTGGGTGAGGCCTGCCCGATGCTCGGACAGGGTGCCGCCGATGCCAGCTACCGCTACGCCTTCCACGGCGTAGAGCGCCGAGAAACCCACGACGAACAGCAGCGCGCCGAGCATGACCCGGCTGCGGGCCGGCGTTCCGGCGTGGCTGACGGTGTTACCTGATGAAGCCGAGGTCGCAGCCGGAGCCGCGGCGCCGTTGTCAGCCGGAGCGGAAGCGCCAGCGGCGACGGGAATGGCAGTACCAGCGGTAGCAGGGGCCAGCGCCAGCGAGCCGCCGGCGGCCACAGTTGCCACCTGAGCCGATGCCGGGCTGGTGGCGGCCTGGCGGCGGCGGTCGCTCGCAGTCGCGCCGGACATGCCGGTCAGGTAGGAGAGGTAGCCGGGCACGAGCGGCAGGCAGCACGGCGACAGGAACGTGACGGCCCCGGCGGCTGCCGCGACCGGGATGGCCAGCAGCACCGGTCCGGACAGGATCAGGTGCTGCAATCCGCCGCTCACGGTTGTCCGTCCTCCTGTCGATGAGTCCGTCTAAACTACAGCCCGTAGTGCATCCTCGGTTGATTCGAGGCTAGCTGGCAGCAGCGGCAGGCGGACCGATGGGCTCGGGATCTGCCCCATCTTGTGTAGCACGGATTTGATGACGACCGGGTTGGGCTCGGCGAACAGCGCCTTCGACAAGGGTGCGAGCCGGTGCCCGAGTGCCCTGGCATCGGCTGTCTTGCCGTCTCGCCACAGGCTGATCAGGCTGGCAAACTGGCGAGGGCACACGTTCGCGGGGGCTGAGATGGCCCCGTCGGCGCCGAGTGCGAGCAGTGGTGAGAGCACCGGATCGTCGCCGCACAGCACGCTGAACCCGGCCGGCCGGGCGGCCATCATGTCGATCGTGTCCGGATCGATGGCCCCGACCGCCTGCTTGACCCCGGCGACGCCAGGCACCTCCGCCAGCCGTGCCATGGCGGGCCAGCTTAGCTGCTGTCCGGTCCGGCGGGGGATGTTGTAAATGATCAAGGGAACGGGTGAGCTTGCGGCCAGTGCCTGGAAATGCGCGATCACTCCGGCCTCGCCGGGACGGATGTAGTACGGCACCAGGACCAGGGCGGCGCGGATGTCGGGGTAGTTCGCCAGGGCGGCGAGTTCCGCGGCGGACTTGGCTGTGTCGTTCGTGCCGGCGCCAGCGATGAGCGGTGCGGCCCGCTCGCGGCACACCCGGCTGCAGATGGCCAGTACCTGCGACTTCTCGGAGTCAGACAGCGAGGCTGCCTCGGCCGTCGTGCCGAGGGCCACTATGCCGGTGGCGCCGTCATCGAGTACCCGGTGCGCCAGTTGCTCAAGCACGTCTTCGGCGAGGTCTCCGTCGGGGGTGAACGGGGTGATCAGCGGCACGAACAAGCCAGCGAGTATGTCCATGCGCCGATCGTGCCGGGTGGCAATCATTCAGGTCCAGTTCATCTTTCTGACTTAACGATTAAGCTAAGCTAATGCTCGACGTGCGCAAGATGTACCTGCTCCGCGAACTGGCCCGGCTCGGCACGATCGCCGCGGTCGCCCGCGCCCAGTTCTGTACGCCGTCAGCGGTGTCTCAGCAGCTCAGTGCGCTGGAGCGAGAAGCTGGGGTGCGGCTGATCCGGCGCAGCGGCCGGCGCGTCGAGCTGACCGCTGCAGGCACGGACCTCGCGCGCCGGACGGAACCGGTTCTCGAGCTCCTCGAAGAGGCGGCCGCCGCGCTCGCTGCCAGCCGGACCGACCTGGCCGGCGAACTGCGGATCGGCGCGTTCCAGACCGCAGTCCGCACCCTCCTTCCGGCGGCGCTGGTCGCGCTCGGGACCGAGCACCCGCGGCTGGAACTGCGCGTGACCGAACTGGACCCGGCGCAGGTACCAGAGGCGCTGCGGGCCGGCGTGCTCGACATCGCACTGGTGCACGAGTACGACTACGTGCCGGCCGCGCCCGATCCGGCGCTGCGTACTGAGCCGCTGCTGGACGAGCGGATGTTCCTCGCCTCGGCCGCGGGTGCGACTCGGGAGCCGGCTGCGGGTGCGACTCGGGAGCCGACTGCGGGCGGGGCGGGGGAGCCGACTGCGGGCGGGGCGGGGGAGCCGATCGTGGCCAAGAACGGCGGAGCGGCGGCCTTCGTCGGATCGCAGGCTCTCGCGGCGGCACGCGGCGAGCCCTGGATTGTGGCCAGCCCCGGCACACTGTGCCACCTGATGGCGGTCCGGCTCTGCGAGGAGGCAGGGTTCGCGCCGCGGATCCGGCACTATGCCGACGACTTCGCCGCGGTTCTGACTCTCGTAGCAGCCGGTCAGGGCGTTGCGCTGGTACCGGAGCTCGCGCTTGCCGAGCGGCCTGACGGAGTCACGCTGACCCCGCTGCCCGCCCGGCGGCGCACGCTGATCGCCTGCCGTGCCGCTGCCTGCGATCATCCGGCAGTAACCGCGGGCACTGCCGCGATCCAGGCGGCGGCGGCACGCTACCGGGCCGGCGGGTTAGTCCAGCGGCGCAGTACCGTTCGCTCGGCCGCTGTCCAGACCGTCGTGGTCAGCAGGTAGATCCCCGCCGCGAGCGGGACGAAGGCTGCGATCACCACGGTGGTGTACGGCAGTACCCGGCTGACCAGACCGAGCCCGGCGGGCTGACCAGGCTGGCCGACTGCGGCGACGACAGGGTCAGCCGTCCTGGTCACCCTCGCCGCTACGAAGGCGGCTCCGGCTAGCAGCGCGAACAGCCCGATGAACAGCAGTCCGTGGATACTCACCGGCCCCGGACCGGTCAGCCAGTGGCTGCCGAGCGGGGTGGTCAGCAGGTCCCTGGCCAGCAGCGCGTTCGGCCGCCCGGACACGGTCGCGGACAAGAACAGGCGGTACATGATGCTGAAGAACGGCAGCTGGAGCAGCAGCGGCAGGCAGCCGGCCAGCATGCCGCCGCCTTCGGTCCGGTACAGGGCGGTGAGTTCGCGCTGCAGCTTGTCTGGCTGGTTCTGGTAGCGCTGGCGGAGCTCCGTGATCTTCGGCTGGAGCGCGGACAGCTTCGCCTGGCCGCGCATGGCGTGATAGCTGAGCGGGGACAGGAGCAGCCGGACTCCGACGGTGACTGCGACGATGGCGGCGACGGTGGCCAAGCCGCTGCCGAGCGGGTTCAGGAACACTGAGAGCGCGACGACGATGTGGTAAGCGACGCCTACCGGCGCGCTGAGAAAGCCGAGCATGACGGGACCCTCCAGCGGGTTCTTCAGATTCCGGGATCAGCTGGAGACGGCCGCACAGTGATAACCGCGTAAACGCCAGCGGCGAAAATGCCAGCGGCGAAAATGCCAGCGACGTGAACGCCAGCGGGCGGGATCAGGCGGCCGCCGGGGCCGCCGATGGCGCTCTGGGCCGGGCACGGCCTGCCGCGTCGGGATTGCGCTGGCGCTGGAAGACGGCGCCCCAGGATTTCCGGCGCTCAGCAAGAGCCCGCTTCAGCAGGGCACCTGCCTGCTCGGTGCTCGCCAGCCTGGCGGAGCGGGCGAGCCTGGCGATCGCTGCCCCGGCGAGCGTGATGGCGGCGATCGCGATCAGCTCGGAGGCTAGCGGGAGAGCGTGTGCCGTCGGCTGCAGCCAGGCACTGACTGCCGCCGTCGCGATGGCTCCCAGCACGCTGAGCACTACTGCAACTTCGGCCCGGAGTACGTCCACTCTCCGCACGCGGCCAACTGTACGCCGCTGCAGCGGCAATTGGCAGGTTCACCCGAGGCGGATGATGCGAGTACGGAAGCGCCGTCCGTAGCCTCCCAGGAAGCGTTGACATCGCGGCCGTGCTACGCACGCCCAGCAAGGGGGCAGGGACTATGAGCCATACGACAGGACGGCCAGAGGCCGGGAGCCAGACAGATTACGAGCAGGCCAGGGGACAGGTGCCCCAGCAAGCCCAGGTCGCTGGACACCATGGCGGCGCGGGCGCGTTCGCCGGCGCGATGCTAGCCGGCGTCCTGATGATCGTGACCGGCCTGTACAGCTTCCTGGCAGGCCTCGCCATGATCCTGCGCGCTCCGTTCTTCGTGTATCACGGCGGCTACCTCTACGTCTGGAGCACTCACGGATGGGGCTGGGTCGACCTGATCCTCGGCGCGGTCGTCGTCGCGGCAGGAGCCTGCGTGCTGCTCGGCATGGTGTGGGCCAGGGCCGTCGGCGTCGTCCTGGCGACCCTGAGCGCGGTAGCCAGCTTCATGAGCCTGCCGTTCTACCCGATCTGGTCGATCATCCTGATCGCCGTCAACCTGTTCGTCATCTGGGCGCTGGTCGCGTACAGCGGGCGCCGCAGCTATGTCTGAAGCCGCGTAGCCGAGCCGGTATCGAGCTAAAAGTCGTTAAATACCGGTCTCAGCCAACCTCCAGCTTCACCCGAGACGGATGATGCTGGCGCGCCGGGTGCCTTCGTAGCGTGAGTTAAGTAGCACGTCGCCCGTCGTCACCATGCGTGCCGCCCTACAGATATCGGCGCACGTCAGCGTCCTGGCTGACGCTCGCAGTAGGCCAGATGAAGGGGGCTACTTCGATGAGCAGTCCGCAAGAGAGAGGTACCGGCTACGGACGTGAGGCCGCTGCTCAACCCGGTTCACACCGGGCAGGTACTGCGCCGCGCGAGGCTGCCGAGGCCCGGCAGCCCGGCTCCGGGGCCGATTACGAACTCCGCGAGCGCGAGAGGTATGAAGCGCGTCAGGCAGCAGCCGGGGCCTTCACGGTGCTCGCGGCCACCTTGATGATCCTCTCGGGCCTGTGGGGCTTCTTCGTGGGCATCACCGGTGCGCTTTCGGGGGGTTTCTACGCCACCGTGCCGACGAGCTACACCTTCAGCCTGAGCCCGTACTGGTGGGGCATCGTGCAAATGTGTATCGGCGCCGTCGTCTTCGCCGCAGGCGTATGCCTGCTCCTGGGGATGACGTGGGCCAGGGTGGTCGGAATCGGGCTCGCGGTCATCAGCGCCCTGGCGAACTTCCTGTTCCTGCCGCACTATCCGATCTGGTCGATCCTGGTGATCGCAGTCGACGTCATCATCATCTGGGCACTGTCGACCAGCCACGTCCGCCGGCTGGCGTAGCGGCAAGACCGGCCGCTTACCAACCGCAACTAGCGAAAACTACGGCAAACGGCGCCCCGCCGCTGGCGGGGCGCCGTTTCGCTGCTCTTTCTGGTTCTGGCTTTGTTGTTCTGGGTTCTTCCGGAGCTCACGCGTTGGAGCGCTGCATGGCTGCGTTGTGCTGCTTCCAGGCACTGGCGCCCGCGGAGGTGGCGGCCATGGTCTGGCCAAACTTCTGCTTGACCACCTCGCTTGGCGGCATCTCGAGCTCGCGGAACCACTGCCGCGCAGCCGAGATCATTGCAGTGCCGCCGACGATCAGGCCGGCGATCCCGATCATGCTGCCAGCGCCGATCAGGCATGCGCTAACAATCATCGGCGCGGTGTTCAGCTTGAACGCGCCCGTTTGGTAACTATTGCCGTTGTTCATTGCATCCTTCCTGGCGTTGTGGGCGATCCAGACCGTTCCCGCCTTCCGGGCCTCGGCGTCATCCGTTCCGGGTGATTGCCTCCTGCTATCGGCTCGCTGATGCGCGCAAGCGGACCCGTCGGCGTCATGCCAGATATCGGGGAAGCATCCTGATCCTTCGTGACGATCGCACCGGGTTCACCCACCTGGGGTGACGTATCTGGCCCGGCCACGGCGGGACGATGTGAGGACCAACGGAGGTGCATCCCATGGATTACCCGCCGATCGCCGCGCACGGCCTGATCGGAGACCTCCAGACTGCGGCACTCGTCACCACCGGTGGCACCGTTGATAGCAAGTCCTTCAGCTACGGGCGGCTGATGTCATCGGTGGCATTCGACCGGGCCATCAGGATCGCGGCGGCCGGTGGTCGCCCAGCCGATTCGGGGCGCTGGACTGCCGTCAGGGACAGGCCGTATGACGCCGTCATCAATAAGGGCTGGAATCGCGCGCTGAAGGCATTCGCCCGGTCCGAGGGCAGTGACGTGCTCGATACGTCCGGTCTGCTCATGCTGGCCACGGGCCTGATCTCGCCGGCCGATGAGAAGCGGATCTCCACACTGGCAGCGATCGAGAAGACGCTGGTCCCCGACAGCCTCGTCTACCGGTACGACCCGAAGGCCTCACCAGACGGCTTGCGCGGATCAGAAGGCACATTCTCGCTGTGCACTGGCTGGTATGCGGACGCGCTCACCAGGTCTAACCGGCTCGATGAGGCGCAGCTCGTCGTCGCGATGATGCTGACCTACGCCAACCACGTCGGGCTGTTCTCCGAAGAGATCGGGCTGACCGGCGACCAGCTCGGCAACTTCCCGCAGGCCTTCACGCACCTGTCCCTGATCAATGCCGCGGTCAACCTCGATCGTCACCTCGATTGCCGGCCAATCGAACTAGCGGCAGCCTGACCAGCACAAGCAAAGGAGCAACTATCGATGCCTACGACGGCTTGGCGGTTCGCCGGTACTGAGGGAGCGGACGACGCAGTCGCCCGGATCAAGCAGCTGGACAGCCAGGAAATGATCAACGCGATGGACGTGGCGGTGCTCCGGTGGCCGGAATACGCTCCTGAGCCGACGACGCTGGAGCATGTCATCGCCCACGGCGGCAAGGTCGCAAGCATGATGCGCAAGCTCCATCATGCGGTCATCGACAGCTCGATGATCGATACAGTCAAGGGCGACCTCAGGCCCGGTACCTCGGCGATGGTGCTACTGAGCTCGGATGCTGATATCGACGCGGTCGTTGACGCCTTCCGGGGCCAGCCCCTCGAGCTGCTCCGGACCGACTTGTCGGTACCGGAGCAAGACCGGCTGCGGAATGCCGTGAACGAGGCCCGACAGCAGCGCGGTGGGGGAGACGCCCCGGTCTGAATCGCGGTGCTGCACATCCGTCTTGTCAGCGCGCCAGCCCAGACACCGCGCCTCGTGTCGCAGCTGGCCGCCCACCCAGGCGTTCTCAACCTGGTGGTGCTGCCCGGTGCGGCAGTCCGGCCGACGGCAAACACCGAGCCGGACGGCCATCCCGAGGACGCAGTCCAGTTCGACGTCTCGGGTGCGTCTGCGAATGCTGTCCTGGCGCGCCTGCGACAGCCCGGTACCGATGTCGGCAAACCGATCATCGTGCAGACGATCGACGCTGCCCTCGTCGATGGAGCGCGGCGGCACGCCTGGCGGCCGGCGTCTCCCGGCGACCGTGGCCCGGTCTGGGACGTGGTGCATGCCAGGATCGCCGATGAGGCGAACTACACGCCGAGTTTCTTTGTGCTGCTGATCTTCGCGGGCCTCATCGGTGCCTGCGGAATCCTGACGAACTCGCAGATCCTGATCGTCGGTGCGATGGTGGTGGGGCCTGAGTACAGCGCGATCATCTCGGTCGCGCTTGGCATCGAGCGCCATGACGGCCGGGCTGTCGCCCGCGGGCTGGTCGTGCTGCTGGCCGGGTTCGCCGCGGCAATCGCGGTCACGCTGGTGTTCGCGCTGTGCATCCGGGCCGCCGGTCATACGCCGAAGCTGTATCTCGCAGGTGTGCGGCCGGTCTCTGACCTGATCAACTCGCCCAACCTGTTCTCGGTTGTGGTCGCCGTGGTGGCCGCACTCGTCGGCGTCGTGTCACTGACCCTGGCGCGGGCGAGCACGCTCATCGGGGTCTTCATCTCGGTCACTACCATCCCGGCTGCCGCCGACATCGCAGTGTCGATCGCCTACGGAGGCTGGCGCGAGGCGCGCGGCTCCACGGTGCAGCTGCTACTGAACGTCGGGCTGCTCATCATCGCGGGCGCACTGGGGCTGCGCGGGCAGCGGCTCATCTGGCGCCGGTGGACAGCTAGCACAGTGGACAGTTAGCACAGCGGGCTGCTAGGCCAGCAGGCTGCTAGGCCAGGCCAGCAGACAGCTAGGCCAGCAGACAGCTAGCTGAGCTGCTCGAGCGCCTCATGCACAGCCCGGTGGAATGTCGGGTAGGCGTAGATCATTTCGGTGAGCCGCCGCAGCGGCACTGCGGCGTGCACGGCCAGGGTGAGCATGCTGAGTACCTCGCCGCCGACCGGCCCGGCAGAGGTGGCTCCGACGAGGACACCGCGATGGGCGTCGGCGACCAGCTTGATGAACCCGGCGTTCCCGGCCTTATGAATCCAGCCGCGGGCCGAGGCCGGGACCTGGCTGGTACCGGTCACGACGTTGCCGAGACGCTCCCTTGCCTCCGCAGCAGTCATGCCGACGCGGCCGATCTCCGGGTCGGTGAATGTGACTAGCGGCGTCGCGTGATACTCCGCCGGGTGGTGCGGCCGGCCAAGGATCGCGCTGACGGCTATCTCTGCCTGGTAGATCGAGATGTGCGTGTAGCCGCCGTGGCCAGTCACGTCGCCGATCGCCCAGACGCCGGGTGCCGCGCGCATCTGCTCGTCGACCGGAATGAACCGGGTGCTGTCGTCTAGGTCAAGGGCGCCGATTCCGAGACTCGGCAGGTTCGTCGCGCGGCCGGTGGCGACGAGTAGCCGCTGCGCACGGAGCTGGCTGCCGCCTGCCAGGGTGAGCGAGAAGCCGCTGGTGTCGTGGCTCACCGATTCGGCTCGGGCGCCAGTGCTAAGTGTGATGCCTTCGCCGTCGAAGACCTTGGCGAGGAGTTCGCCGGATTCGGGCTCCTCAGTCGGCAGCAGCCGGTCCGCCGCTTCCACAACTGTGACCTGTGCCCCGAAGCGGGCGAAAACCTGGGCGAGCTCCGCTCCGACCGGGCCGCCGCCGAGCACGGCCAGCGACTGCGGCACGTCGCGGGTCTCGACGATCTCGCGGTTGGTCCAGAACGGCGTGCCAGCCAGCCCGGGGATAGGCGGGACGGCAGGCGCGGTGCCGGTGTTGATCACGATTCCGCGCCGGGCGCGAAGCACGTTGGCCCCGACGGTTACCTCAGCCGGTCCGGTGATCCGGCCGTGGCCACGGAACAGGGTGCCGCCAGCGCTGGTGAACCGGTCCGCGGCGACGGTGTCATCCCAGTTATCGGTTGCCTCGGCGCGGATCCGGTCCGCGACTAGCTCCCAGTCCGGAGAGACTGCCGATGCGCCAGCCATCGCCGGAATGCGACGTCCCTCGGTGAGCAGGTTCGCCGCCCTGATCATCATCTTCGTCGGGACGCAGCCCCAGTACGGGCACTCGCCGCCGACCAGCCGTGCCTCGACGCCGGCGACCGACAGACCGGATTTCGCCAGTTGCCGGGCGGCGTATTCCCCGCCTGGTCCCATGCCAAGGACGACAATGTCGAACTCATGCTCGCCCTGAGCCTCGGTCACGGTGGCCTCCCGCTTGGCGGTAACGAGCCCGCCGGTGCGCAACAACCGGCGGCGCGATGTGCCCACAAGCATGTTCCTGCGAATCTGCCGATGATTCGTCGCGGGGAGCCGGAAATCCCGGTTACGGCCACTGCGACGCCCGCCGCGGCGGCGCCAGCGGCCAGCCGCCGGCCGCGAGCCGGGCCCGGACCCTGGCGATGTCGGATTCGCTTGGCCGGGCGCGCGTGACGTCTTTGATGGCCGCGCGGATCGCCCCGGCCGAGTCCGGGTCGGTGCTGTGCTCCAGTTCGGCCGCGATGGACTTGACCTCGTCTGCAGTCAGCTGGCTGCCGAGCAGCGCGAACAGCGGGATGTAGTCGACGCTGGGGACTCCTTCCGGGTACCCGGCCCGCAGCCAGCCGACGATCTGTCTCAGGAACGAGGGCAATGCCATCCGCGGTAACTCCCGTCGTCTCGTCGAACGCTTGCGTTACTTCGCTCCGTGGCCGCTGATCACGATGATGTAGATGCCATAGCCGACCGCGGCCAGCACGACGGCGAAACAGACGGCGGCGATCGCGTTCCCGGCAGGGTTGCCCCCGACGAGTTCTTCGTCGGAGACCTTGACGTGCCCCTTCCCCGGCGTGCCCAGCGCGCGCAGCCCGAGCGCGAACAGAGCTGGCAGGCCCGCCCCGGCCAGCAGGCCGACAACGATGATCTCCCCGATGGCCCGCAGGCTGATCCAGCCGGTCACGGGGTCACGCCACCCGGTGCCGGGGCGACCGTGCCGGTCCATGCGGAGTTCACGTTCTTCTGGCTGACACTGGTGCGGCGTGATCGCCAGTAGATCGCCGCCGAGATGCCGATCAGGAGCACCAAGTCGACGAGTACCCCGGCCGTGCCACCGACTGCGTGCGCGATGAAGTAGCTGATAGCGCCCATGAGGCCGGCCGACGGCAGCGTGATGATCCACGCGACGCCCATCCGGCCGGCCACGTTCCAGCGCACCTGCGCGCCCTTCTTGCCGAGTCCGCAGCCGAGAATCGAGCCGGTAGCCACCTGCGTCGTGGACAGCGAGTAGCCGAAGTGCGTCGACAGCAAGATGACTGCGGCCGACGACGACTCAGCGGCGAAACCCTGGGGTGGCTCGATCTCGACCAGTCCCTTGCCGAGTGTCCTGATGACGCGCCAGCCACCGGCATACGTGCCGGACGCGATCGACAGGGCACAGAGCACTATTACCCACAGCGGTGTCGTGGCACCGGCGGCCAGCGTGCCATTGGATATCAGCGCCAGCGTGATGATTCCCATGGTCTTCTGCGCGTCGTTCGTGCCATGCGCGAGCGAGACCAGGGACGCGGAGCCGACCTGGCCGATCCGGAAGCCATGCCGCCGGCTGCCTTCGCGCATCGAACCGGCAATCCGGTAGACGAGGTAAGTGCCGATGGTGGCTACCAGTGCCGCGATGAACGGCGAGAGGACGGCGGGAATGATCACCTTCGACACCAGTCCCTGCCACTTCACCGCGTGCGAGCCGGCAGCCGCGAGCGTGGCGCCGATGACGCCGCCGATCAGCGCATGCGACGAACTGGACGGGATGCCGAAGAGCCAGGTGATCAGGTTCCAGATGATTGCCCCGGCGAGCCCGGCGAAGACCACTGTGAGCGTGACCAGGCCGGTGCTCACCAGGCCGTTCGCGATCGTGGCGGCGACGCTGAGCGATAGGAACGCGCCGACGAGGTTCAGCACGGCCGACAGCAAGACCGCTGTTCGCGGGCCGAGCGCGTGAGTGGCGATTGACGTCGCCATGGCGTTGGCGGTGTCGTGAAATCCGTTAGTGAAGTCGAAGGACAACCCGGTGATGACGACCAGAGCGAGAACTACGTCGTTGCTCACGAGTTGAGGCCTCTCGGTCCTAGTTCAGCTCATGGCCCGATGTTACGTAGCGTGAGACTTAGTTACTGAAAGCGACCCCTGTGGAGCGATCCCGGTTCCGGGCGATACTCGCGGGCGCTCCAGCGCGAGCCCGTCGTTGTCTCGCCTGGTTATCTGATCGGCGGCAGCTCTTACGCGGGCGGAATGCGGAATTCTCCCCCGTATGCGTTGGTAGCCGGAGCGTAGCACAATGGTCACGCACTGTCCTTTCACGGATTTTGGTCGCGCGAACCAGGACAAACCATCCCAGGTGGCGGACAAGATCCGTGATATGTGAGGGCAGACGACTTACGCCGTGCTCGGAAAGCCCCGCTCAACCTCAGTGACCTTGACGTGGTCCAAGCGCAGCGCTGCGGTGAGCTCCTCAAGCACCCGCCGTCCGTCGATGGCGCCGCAGCTGAACAGGTCGATCGCTATCAGGCTTTCTTCGGGCCAGGTGTGGATGCTCAGATGCGACTCGGCCAGGATCAGGACAAGAGTGATCGCGCCGTTCGGGAAGACGACGTGGCTGGTTTCCAGCACGTGGCCGCTGCCGGACTCGACGGCTGCGACAGCGAGCCGGGTCAGGGCGTCGACGTCGGCAACCGGCGAGGCAGGCGTGCATAGTGCGTCGAGCGCGTACAGGCGCTTAGCAGAGACGGCTTCGGAGCGCCGGAGGTCGGTGTAGCTGCTGGCCGCTTCCATACCCGGCATGATGTGCGAGGATACCGTACGGCCCGGTGGCCTGCGCGGACCCGTGGTACTCGGCCGGGCAGGCGGGCACTCCTGACGTCGCGCAGCTCACGCCCGCCAGGCTTGGTGACCACATAACAAATCCACCGACCGAAGTCACCAAACATTGAGGGCGTTCAGGCTCGCGGGCCGGCGGACGACCGATTGACGCGGTATGAGAAAACGTAACTGATGGATA
>Ga0335075_10005603_pt1 | contig 19462 bp, 25 predicted proteins | sample Lox_Sample_24_FD_206723 | JGI IMG/M metagenome (GOLD analysis project Ga0335075, IMG submission 206723) | Soil microbial communities from Loxahatchee National Wildlife Refuge, Florida, United States - Lox_Sample_2.4 | ecosystem: Environmental > Terrestrial > Soil > Wetlands | place: USA...
GCTTCCCAGTATCTGCGTCGAGGAGGGGGGCGTCTGAGCCCGCAGGCGAAATCCCGAAGCGAAGTCGAGGGATCTCTCGCTGCACAAGACTCAACCGAAGCGCTGGCGGAGGGAGAGGGATTCGAACTTGAGCCGTTATGCGGGCGTCTGAGCCCGCAGGCGAAATCCTGAACGCAGCGCAGCGGAGTGAAGGACCTCAGAAACGACTGGCGGAGGGAGAGGGATTCGAACGGCTCCTGGGGACTGAGCCTCTTGCAAATAGCTCATTCCAAAGACTCGGAAATTCCCAAAGTTCCCCTCTTCACGGCTGGGCTAGCACAAATTAGCACAATTCGCGTGATTTTCACTTCTTCTTCTGGTTGCACGGGTAGACATGGAACACAGAATTGATGGCGACGATTTGAAAATCTTTGCCATACTCTTCGGGATGTTGCTCGACATCTCTCACGAAGATCGCAATCAGTTCGGTACGTGTCGCATTAGAAGGAATGCAGGCATGTAGTACTGGTTGTCCATTCTGATCGAGAAGCATAAGAACCTGATGTAGCATCCCAAATGCCCCCCAACAGGCTCCGCTCTCGAAGTCCCTTGGAAGTTCGACGGTCCCATCTGTCAGGATTTTTGCCTGTGTAATTGGGCGGCACGCGGACAACATCTGCTCTGCAGTCTGACCAGCACAAGGTTTTGCCAACAAGCAAGAGGAGGAGATCACCAGAAGCCCTGCGACCTGTCGGAAGTTCATCCCGCCATATTCTCAATGGTCCTTCTTCGCTACAAGTAAAAACGTCAATTAAGTTGGTCTCAGCGGCTTAAACCCCACTTCAGGATCATCTTCGCCAGTCCCACGCTGTCATTCACCGCGCACATCAATTTTGGACTCGGGTGGTTGATGTCATCCCGGGCCAGACTCACAGCGCAGATGATCGAAGCACAGGTTGCAAGGGTGCTAGCGTAGCGTGCGCCTCTGCTCGTTCTCCCACGCAATTGCCCACTTGATCTCGCCCATCACAGAAGCATGGGCGAAGATGAGGCGAATGTCATCCGCATGCCAGCGTTTGGGGCAATCAATCGGAATCATATTCCGCAAAATCGTGTTTCACTGAATCATCTCTCATGTAAATGACGGTGGAAAACCGCCTGCCATCTAGTGAGGAGTACCGAATCGTGATTCCGGACTCTCGCATGAGCTTTTGATTTAACGAGATCGCTACCTCGTCGCCTGCGCCTATGACGGACCTGACAGAAAGATACCGGCCCGGAGTGTTGTCCTTTGGCAAGCCGAGGCACATTTGAATATCGACCGCAATACCACGACCCACATTCTTAACAGCATCCCGGGTCGCGTGTCTCTCGGGATCAAATGTCATGGCAAACACCAAGACGGGCCGCATCTCGCCTAGCAATTGCTCTTGAAAAAGCCTGTTCGACTCCACCGCCAGTTCATTAGCTACTGCTGTCGCTTTTGATGCAGCGGATGCCGCGTACGCCTGATTTGTAAGCTCCATAGTTTGGACTTTGAGAACGCCAATCTGCTCTTTCGCTGCAGCAGTCAAAGCACGCGCCTCTTTGGCTTGGTCCCGAATCGCTCGCCACGTCACAAGCAAAACGACAATCGTTACGCCGGTGAGCAACAGACTCACAATCGCGGCTATGCTCTGCAATGCGCCAGAATTGCCATTCATCCACTGCCAGAGGTGCATGCAGTCCGCCCCCGTCACTTTCGGTGAAGAACAGACACCAATCCAATGATCGTTCCAATCAGGCCAGTGAAGGCAAGGACTGCCGGGATCACAACATCTTTGAGCAGTCCGCTCCATTCGTCACGTCGCGCCTTCCTTTCCTCCCGGATCGAACGACGCAATTCTGCCCGGGCCTCAGCGGTCAGACGGTAAGTATTTGGATGAAGACCCTCTTCATATGCGCCGCTCTTAAAACTTGGAGTCGCCAGCCCAAGCATCCTCGCCTGATGGAGAAGGTTCTGGCCGCTCTTAGAGTTCAACTCGTCAAGCGCCATGTCTTCATTTTCGCTAGCCTCCTGCAACAAACAATCAAGTTCACCCGGCTCCCGGTCTTTCTTCGCTGCAAGCTGCCGGATTTGCCTGTCATAACAGCGGTGACCACGCCTAAAGCGGTACTCTAACAACCGCTCCTCAAACCACCACCACATTTCAGGCCGCCCTCTTCGCAGCCCTTTTCTGCTTCGCCCATCTCTTCCGCTGTGCGGCTGCGATCCGAGCGCGGGCCTCTGCGCTTAGAGTGTGATGTTTCCGGGATCGTGGGGCACCGAAGCCATCCTTACCGATTAGAAGGGCACGGGCTTGCCGGAGACGCGCAATCTCGGCATCGATAGAGGACAGCAGTTCGGCTGTGTTCATGCGAAACAGTGTAAATCACCCAAGCTCTGTTCATACATCGTCAGGACGATTAGTGCTGTTTGGATTAATTTGAAGCGACGATCGTGGTGGTGCAACTGGCGCAGTTATTTTGCGAAATGGCCATCGCCACAATCCGTGTTTTGCGCCTCCGGTCAGACGCTCATGGCGAAGCAGATACCACTCCCCTGCGGCCTCGTCTACCTCTTCTTCGATACACCTGATTCTAGCTGCTGCCTCAAGCAAGTCCTCTTCCAAATGGCGAGCGATGAATCCAAGCACAACGAGGACAGCAATTATCCACAACGCGGCTAGCCAGAGGTGGGCACGGTGTCCAGACAACCAAGTTCCTGTTACCACGAGTGCTCCCAACGTACCGACTATTAGCTGGAACTGATTGTTCGTTTTGTGCGTCATTTCCATGCGTAACGTGTCATATTCATGCAACAGAAACGGTATGCTGGTCTCCTTTATTGGGCGGCCCGGATCAGTTGTCATCCGTTCTCCTTTCGTCAATGAACGAGCGGAGCGTTCCCACAACCATTTAATTCACGCACCATCTCGGGGTCTATTCTGACCGCAGAATTCATTAAAGGAAAGTATTAACAGAGTAATGACCTGACCTGACCCGTCTGTTCAAGATGGATGTGGTCGGCGTTGGATCAATGCGACGGGATCGGAGAGGTATAGCCAAATTCGCTATAGCGTACACGGGCTTCCCGGTGGGTATGCTCCGGCGCTGCACAGAAAAGCCCTGCTTTTCCACATGCTCCACAGATGGTGCAACGAAATTGCACCAGAGCGGTAACTTCTCTTTGCTAGCTGGACGCCTAAACTTGTTGTAGGGGGAAACGATGAGAAGAGATATAGCCCGGGCCAAATGCTTGCCGTGGCACCGGGCGACAACCGGGTGAGGCTCCCTGATCCTTTTGCCGGGAGTGGGGGCCTCACCCTAGCGCAAGCGTAGCGATACGCCTGCCCCTAGTCTGTACGGCTTGGGGCAGGTTGTCTAGAGGGGTTTCAAGGAGGGAGAATATGGCTGGAAATTCCCCGGTACTGCTTGTGTCAACGCTAATTGTATCCGCCATTTCTGCATTTGCTTCAATTGCCGCGTGGTGGGTCAATCATGAAAAGCTGCGACTGGATTTGTATAATCGGCGCTTCGATGTGTACCGGCGAACGCTGGCGTTCTATCACGAACTAGAAGCCGCTGAAAAAGGACCGCCGGAGCAGGGTAAGACAGCGTGGGTTGATTCACCCGAATTGCGGCAGATGCAACTTGCTTTCATCTCTGCATACCGGGAATCGCAGTTTCTTTTCGACGATGGGTCTCGGATATTCGATCTGCTAAAGCAAATGCACAGCGACTCGATAGGGATGATCGGCCATATCCGATACATCATTCCAAACGTCTCTAGCCTCGGCCCGATAGCATCGATTGATGCCTATAACGATTATATGTCCCGTCTTCATCGGGTTGAAGCGACCATTCCAGAACTCGAAAAGCGGATGTCACCTTATTTGAATTTTCACAGACTCTCGTTTTGGAATGCATTGCAGGAAGGGGCGATGGAATGAGTGAATCGGAGGCGATGCGGGGGGAGGATTGGTGGAGATGTGAAACGAAGCATCCGATCCCCCGAAGCAAACTTGGACGTTGGCCGCTGGGTCTGTGCGTCCTATTTTGCTCTGGTGTTCTCGTGGGTCACGCGCAAAGCCAAAATCTTACCGACACTTTGGCCTGGATGGACAATACGTACAATCCACATCCATACGCTGCTATGGCGTCAGGACGCGGCCATTATGCATGGTATGAGAGGGAGGCAGGCCACGACAAGCTAAAGTGGGCGGAAAGTGAGACGTTCAGCTATCGAGGTTGCCAGATGACGGTTAACGTCAATCAAAGTCCCTATGCGGACTCGGCTCGGGATATGTACACGGATTACACCGAAACGTTCAACCTCGGAGACTTGAACCCCGACTCCGTAAAAATCGAAACCGCAACTCATTACGGTGACCTCGCCTGTGACTCGCCTTTAGCGGGAGGCAACGTTTGCGACCACGGAGACGTAGTTGTGTTGACGCACAATGAATCTCCACTGATTACAAGCAAATCTCACTCGATATTCCCACGGCTGACCGGAAAAGATCATGAGAGTACGAGCGTGAGCAAAAGGACAGAAGTCGTGTTTGTAGTTGATGACCCGGCATATTCCCAACGGTTCTCAAAGGCACTTCGTCAGGCGATCCAATTATGCGGGGGGAAGCCGCAATCCTTTTAGGCACCACCCGTTTATTCCAGCGCGTGTCTGATCGCCTCAGCGCCCAACGCACCCGCAGTCCCGGCTCCGGCTGCATATCCCGCGTGCCTCGCTACCGTGCCGAGTGTTCTTGATGTGGCGCTGATTTGCGCGGTACGGGCCTTTGCGGCCTCCACGGATCGCAGAAGATCATCGGCTCGGCTCTGATTCAGAGCTTCCGCCAGCCTGCCCTCATCTCTGAGCACGTGAACTCTCGGAGCGAGCTTCACTGGCGACACAACCTCACCAGCCGCATTCGTGGCCGCCTTCGATCCGTTCATCAGGTTTTCCGGCAGTCCGGTAGTCGATTGCCTGATCTTTGCAGACAGGTCCTGCATCGCTGATCCCTGACGCCAGTACGCATTGGCCCGATTGAAGGCATCGGGGCTGATTCCGGCATCCGTTGCCTTCTGTTGTGCGGCTGCCTTTGCATCTTCCAATTCGTTCAACCGCTCCACCAGCTTGCCGGTGTAATCGTGATCGATTCCGGTATCCGTTCGGAGTGCCTTCCGCACGGCGCTCAACTGATCGTCATACGACTGGAATTTGGTTCCCTCCAGTGCATCATCGATGGCCCGATAGATCGAGGTGGCCCGTGCCTTGATTGCCTGTCCGACAAACTCCGCATGATCGCGCATCGCAATATCGCTCGGGACGGTTATCCCGTGCTCCGCCGCAACGTCGCTGAGAATTTGCCGAATCGAACTTTGCAATTCGGGCTGTACAACAGTGTCGGCACCTCGCACAGCGTCAGAAACAGCGCCAGCGAGACGCGGAACGGCCCTCACGCCCATTCCAATCTCGGGGAGTACGAAGTTCGCCAGACCGGCTCCGATCCCAGCCTCACCCGCATCCACGGGGTTGCCGCCGGACTTCACAGCGCCCTGAGCAGCGCCCACGGCGGTACCACGAAGCCCGCGCAATCCAGCTTCTACGATGTGACTGACAATCGGGTGGTCCTCAAGTGCTTTCGTGACTTTGGAAACCGTAGCCAGACGCTCACTGAGCGGGAGAGCCTTCAGGGATTCATCGCCCAGAAGGAACTCGGCAAGCGTTTCGATTCCGGCTCCTGTGCCCTGTTCAATCCGTGTAGCCGTGTCTGTGCCCGTGTTCTGGGAATGCTGCTGTAGCCAGTCCTTCGTTGCCTTGAACCATGGGCGTTCATTGTTGGGATCGCCCGATGGGTTCGCCAGCTTCTCACTAAGGCCCATAATGCCCGCGCCAGTCTGTGCCAGACCGTGCAGGGCACCTGTGGTGAGATTTCCCGGCACGTCGATGTCATTGGCAGCCTGCGTCAGTCCATCGCTTTGGTTTGAGGATGGCGGTTGCACGCCAGCCGGTACAAAGCCCGGAGGAGGGGGAGGAATCGCGGGCGTGCTTTGTGCGCTCTGATCGGGAACGAAGCCCGGAGGAGGCGGGGGCGGAGCCGGTGTGAACGGCTGTCCGCTGGCGTTTGCGCCAGTCGTAATTTGTACGTTGTTATTCATTACCTCACCGCCTGTCCTGTAGTCGCATCAACCCACGCGCTGCCATTCCAGCCGATCCGTTGGCCCGTCTTCGGATTCACCTGAATATTCGTGAGCGCTCCAAGATTGCCGCTGTCCACTTTGTTTGCGATCTGCTGCACGCTGTTTTGCATCTGCTTCAAATCGCCAACGGTAATGAGCTTGTCTTCCTGAGCGTAGCGGCTGGCAACCTCATTGATCGAAGCCAACGCACCCTGAAATTGGTCCGGGTTCATCCCGGGCTTAATGAGATTGCCCATCTTCTGAAGAATCTCATTCGAGAATCGGCCCGTGTGCATCTTTGTCGCAGCGCTCTGAAGGAACGAAAGGTTATTCAGCAACTGTTGCGATGCGGCATCGCCAAGACCGGCCTTTGCGAGTCCTTCTCGTGAACGTCCGAGAAGAGGGCCAATCAATTTCGGATTCTTCTGCACGGCTGCCTGCAGATCAGCGCTGATCGCCAACACCTGACGGGCTGTGTCCGCAGTCTGCTTTTCGTTCTGAGAGGGTTTGTACGTGCTCACTAGGTCCTGCGGGATCACGCGGCCTTGTGAGTCCACCAGCATGGCATCAGGAGCATTCGCCAACGAAAGCTGTTCACCAGTGATGGGATTACGCCCGAAGCGATACATCGCTTGAACATCTTCGCCCGTCGCTACGGCACGTTCCCGGGCTTCCTCGGCTGCCTTCTGCTCGCCCTGCTGCTGCGAAAGATGAATGAACGTATTCGCAGCCTGACGCTGAGCCGGTGTGAATTTGTTCGGAGCGGACAGAACCGCATTGGCCTTGTCCGCGCTATCGATGATCGCGTAATCAGCCTGAATTTTTTTGTTCGCGTCAATCTGGTTATGGTTTGCCAGCAACAGGGGCCAGCCTCCCATTGCCTGAGCGATGGTGTTTACGTACTTCGAATCGGGATTCGGCTGCAACACCCCGGTTTTCGGGTCTCTGCGATCCGATCCCATCGCTTGCAGTGCGAGGTACGGATCGGCAGAATTCGCAGCATCATGGGAGACGTACCGCTTGTACGCTGTGAAAGCCGTATCGACTCCGGGCTGGCTCCAGTCGATTGACGCGGGAACTTTATCGGCCAACGGAGTGCCTGCCAGATTGGTTCTCAAATCGTTTAGGCGCTGGTCTGCTAAATCATGGCTGGCTGCCTGATTTGCGTATGTGGCCTTCATAAAATACGGAATCTGAATCGCAGAATCCGGATTCTTCTCCGGCACGCGCACGCCTTTTTGACGCCAATAGTTCCACTCTTCGGGGGAAACATCTACCTTAGCGCCCGGATCGCGCACGACCTGATAAAGCCCTTCGACGTGCATGGCCCCATCTTCACCACGAACCTGTGTCATGCCGACAAGGCTGCCAAGATGCGTGGTGATGTTGAGACTGCCGTCCTGCATCCGTTTAATGATTTCGCTTTCCGTGAGCGGATCGCGCGTTTCCAGCATCGGATCGTCAGGATCAAGGATCAGACCGCTTGCACGGTTGCTGTCGATGATCTTCTGCAGTGAATCGACGTTGTAGGTGTGAGCCATCGCCGCAAGTTGGCCCGTCTCGCCGTTGAGGCGCGCTAGCGTAGCTTTACGCACATAAGCCTGTTGCTGGCTCTGCGCGTCCTGCTGTGCCTTCTGCTCTTGCAGGGCGTTGCGCTGTTCTACCTCGCTTTCACCCTGACCAAATCCAGCGCCAGCCGCACGGCCTAGAACTCCGGGGCCGGGTTTAGCTGCAGCACCAGCAGCCGCACCCCCAAGGGCTTGCAAGGCGATTGCCAGTGCGATTTGCCGTCCGCTGAGCGGGGCGGGAGTGCGCGTGACCGCACCTGTATCGGGATCGATTTTCGTGATGGTGGGAGAGCCGGAAAGCGTGCGAGCAATTGCACTCACAACACCAGCCTGTTTCACTGCCGGGTGTTGAGAATAATCTGGCCCAGACTGCGGGGCCGGGTTGCTCACGGTAGGCTGCTGCTTAGGGAGCATAGCGGGCACACTGGCCGAAGCCTGCGGAGGCGGAGACTGTACGGGTGCAGCTTGTGCGGGCGGGGGATTCGACGCGGAAGGCGTCGGCGGGGTCGCATTCGTAGGACCCGTAGCGTTATCGGGGGCAGAGCTTGCGGTCTGTGCCGGTGTGGTCGCTAGTGGGTTTGAGGGAGCCGCATTGCCGGGATTGCTGGGATCGGCAGACGGCGTAATGAGTTGGTCTGGCATTGATATTGTGTATTCCTAAAGCTCTAAAGTGAAAAAGGCGGAGACTGTGGACCGTGCCCGGCTGCCGCTTCTCCGCCTGAAGGCATTGCGGCAATTTCAATAACGGGATTGCGGGTGCGCCTTTACTGGCGGCAAAAACCAGCGCTGCCCGCACCCGCGTAAAGGAGATGTGTTGGCAGCGATTCTTTAACTCTGATAAATGCTGATTGTCACGGAATAGGTCCATTCGCCCGTATAGTTTCCGCCGATCACACCCGCCGTAATGGCGCTCAATCCGTCATGCGTGAAGCTCACGGATTGCGTGACGTTGTAATCAGTGACGACGCCTGAGCCTTCACTAGCGGGGCCGATGCTGGTATAGCCAACGCTACCGATACCGTCCGGGTCCGTATCTGAATACGAAACAAGCAGAGCAGGCACAACGGCAGACGATGCCGGGGTGCCGCTAACCGTCACGGACGAAATAACAAGAAACTCTCCGCCGAGGGGAAACTGTACCGCGAGGATCGCGGTTTGATCGGCGCTTAGATTGCTCAGGGTGCGCTGCGACACAAGAGTGCCACTCGGAGATGCGGCGGGCGTTACCACGCTCTGGTCTGGGCCTTGCGCGTTGAACTGATAAACGTACTGCTCGGGGATTTGTAAACTAATCGACATGTTTTGTTATTCCTTCTTTTCACCGGCCAACGTCTTAACGATGAGGGCCTGCAATTCCTCTTCTTTGATCGCCAAATCGGCCTGCAGAGCGTTTATCTGCTCTCGCAGCGTTGCGATTTCATTGTCTTCGGCGCTCTCAATCTCTGCGGGCTGATCCGGTTGCGTCTCCAAACCCGAAGAATCATTGCGCATGAGCGATAGGTAATCGTCTCTATCCATCATCACAATGGGTGCCGGTACTCTTACCATCGCGTTTGATTCTCCCGGTAACGCACGACTTGCACAGTCGGCAAGTCCAAAGCCTTTCGATAATCACTGGCGCTTAGCCGGTCAAGCTCGGACGGATGCCATTCACGGGGAGCGCCCGTTACGAGATCGCGCCCTATTACCGTTTGCGGCTGCGCGGGCGCTGCTGGCGCTTCGATCACAGGTTCCGGCTCTGGCGCTGGTGCGTGCTGCATCAAGCCCAGCCCGTCAAGATAGCGGAAGACATTCCCCCACGTCTCCGCGTCGGCAACCCCGATCCCATGACGGCTGCAGAAGCTCGCCATCAGATTGGCATTCTCAGGGCACGAGTAGTACGCGGGCGTAGACTCTGCGAATTTCAGGGCCTCACGTTCGTTGAACGCGCTAGCCTGTGATTCGGTGATACCTTTATCCGGCGTGATTGCCTTCATAGCGTCGGACAGCAGCCCGAACGCTGTTTCAAAATCACCTGTACCGTGCAGGGCGCTCTCACGCTCCGTAGCCCGAAGTTTACCGGCAGTCTTTCGAAGCTCTGCCTCCGCAGCGCGAACCGGGGCAAGGCGCTTCTCTTCGGCCTCCCGCTGTTCGGCTGCCAGTTGCTGCTCGAATCGCTGGCGCTCTATGCGATCCCTTTCTCTACTCACCATGTTTCTCCTCGATATTCCGCACCTGTGCCATCACGTGTTTGTGCAGGAAATCCCCGAAATTCCTAAACTCAGACCAAGAGCGGATATCGCTCTGTCCAACCTTCCGGCACGCTGCGACGTAGCGCAGATAATCCGTGCTTATCCATTCCGGGATCGGCTCCGGTTTGACCGGCTCCGGCGCGACTGCGGGCGCTGGCTCCGGCTCACTCCACGCCTTTTCGTGCGCGGAAATCTTCGGAGGTTCGATCCGGTTGAGCCTGCACGCGGTGTTGTGGCATCCCTGTTTCAGAAACCCAGCGACAATGCGCCGATACGACTCTTTCCACGTCGCCCCACACCGCGAACAGCGGATGTTGAACTTGAAACCGCCGTCCGGGTCCCGATGGGAAAAGGATTCGACGGTTAGGGTTCCTTCAGACATACCCGCAATATGCGGCACAGCGTTCGGGTCTGCGAAAATCATGCCGCTTCTGCCCAGCGGTCCCGCTGTTCCTGCGTAACGTCGCTGATTACGTCGCGAAGGTCGCGCCGTCCTATCCGTTGGCCATTAACGTCCGTAGCGGGAAAAAACGATAGCGCCAGCGGATCGCCTGCGATCACAGCCTCAAGGCTCAAGTGACCCGGAGCCGGGTTTAACAACCGTGGTGTTCTGTGATGACCGCAAATCAAAAACGCCTCATCCTTTTCGTTTTGAAATTCAAGCGTCTGTACTGTTCCACATTGTGGACAAAGTAAACGTGATCCTTTCCGAAGGCGTATGCCAGTTTTATTTGTATTCATAACGCCGATGGCGTTCTCCTCTTGATCCTGTGGAAATACTCACGCGGGCAAATCTTTCTTTCGTGCAGGATTCGCCCGAAAACGCGAACCAGCGCTCGCCAATTATCGGCGGGAATCCGAAATTCCTTGTCTAACAGTTCGCTGGAATTCAGCAACAGACGGCGGAAATCGTCCCACAGGTAATCGCGGCCCGATGCGATTATGCGTTGCCGTGCGAGGTTAACCGCTGCCTCGAAATCAGAGACGTATTCGACGGCAATAGCCCTGTCGATGGCCTTTGGCTGGTCGCGGTCTGGGTTAATAGCCGATACGCCAGAATGTCTCAGTAACAGCCGCAGCGTCGCGTACAGCGCTGCGCTTTTGCCCAGCGCTTCGGCGTGCAGACTGAAAAGCTCTGCCTCTTTGTTATCAAACTGTCGTCTCTGCACCCCTCTCCGATTTGATTTGTATGCTGCTCACCATCGCGGGTGCATATTGCACGTAGCGTGCTGGCTTATGCCTTGTAATCTTGGGCCACGGTACGATATACGCTGCGATAGGTCCGATGGATATGCGGGCGCGTCTCTTCGGAAGCTACTGGCATACCATCGAAAATGCCCTATACTTATATAAGAGCCTGAGAGCGTCGCTTTTCGGCAGATTTCCCATTTATTTTTATCCAACGTCTTCAAAGCGGGTATAAGAGCCGTCGCCATCCTCCCCGCTCTCCTCGAACCGTTGCGAAGCCAGTTCCATTTCGGACAACACAGCTACTCCCCGGGAACCGATTTCTTCGGGATGCTCGGAAACGATGCGATAACGATTCTGGCGCTTCTTGTGGATGAACCCGCAATGGCGGCGAATGAGGCCCGTTAAACGGGTGGGCAGCCGTGCCGCGCCCCGCTTCGATAGCGAATCGAGGTGCTGGAAAACCAGCAAGCTGATTTCCTGAAAACAATCCTCTTCGTCATAGGCTGCGTCTTCGACGTTGCTCCTGAGTTCAAGGCGGATGCGAGAGCGGATGAGCTTCTGATACTTGCTCAGGATGACGATAAACTTGGACGCTGGTTCAAGGATCGATAACGCCCATAGCAAAAAGCTATATTCGTCTAAAGGCCCCTCGTACCGGGCCAAATGCTTTTCCAGCCCGTTTACCGCGTCGAAAGCCTGCAAAGCGAGCAAGTCACGGTCTGCAGCGATGGTGCCTAGAATCTGACGAAATGTTTTACGGTATAGCTTGTGAACGGCTGTTACGCGTTCGGTGTTTGCATTATCCACGTTCCTCTGTTGTGTTTTGTATTACTGGTTCGAACAGCACCCCAAGTTCCACAATGTCGGGCGGCAATGCGTCTGCATCTTCGTATAGTTCGATCATACCGGCCAAACGGCTCCGCTCTGGTGTCCAATCCCGAACCCACTCCGCCGCTAATCTGAATTCAATTTCGTTATCGATGTGCAGTCTGCCGATGAGCCAATCAACGGCATTCTGAAAGTGCCGAGAATCCCCGCAAGGGTGGTTTTCCAGATGCAGTTCCCGAAGCGTGACCCTGTTCTTTTCTACGGTGTCTAGGTTGTATCCGCGTTCGAAGTTCATGCTGCCTTCCCCGCCGTGCTGGTCGGAAATTGACGCTGATTCAGCATTTCGTGGGTCATAACGCTGGTAGCGTATTTCACCGCGTCCAATAGGGTCATCGGCTCAGCGGTATCACGGAGCCGTCGCACCTTGCGGGCGGTCCTGTTGAACGCCTGCACGATAGTCTCTTCTGGATACTTGCCCACCCAAAAGAGGAGTGTGTCTGGTTCTGGTATACCGAGGGCGGGCATCAAACCCCGCCACAGGAAAGTGTATTGTTCCAGCCGTGCTATCTGCTGTTCGATTGTCATTGTGTCTGTTCCTTTATTCGTTCGTTCTGTGCCGCGAATTCCCGTTCCACTTGCGCCCATCGTTTCCACAATCTGTACAATCCCTGACGTGCGTAGTTCTTCAGGGTTGGATGGAATATCGCGAACGCAATCTTGTTCGCCACAAGTTCCACGTCGCCATTAGAGCGGTTAAGCATTTTCTGTGCCGTCCACTCCATAATGTCGGTCTGCTTTTTATGGGGAATCTTCGGCGCGGGTTTGCTCCCCTTCGCCCGCAGTTGCAGCAACACATTCAAATAGCGCCTTGTCAGCAATTGAGCCGCATCACTAGGCTTCCGTGGGAGTGCTGCTGTCACCATCGGCAATCTGTCAATGCGAACGGCTGTGAGGTTCGACATTCCACGCCGTGGCGTGACGGTGATCCATCCACGCCTGACTAGGCTCTCCTCGGCGCTCTTTACAGTGCGCACATCCTTACAGCCGAGTCTCTGCGCAAACTCAGGGTGTGAAAACGTCACCTCATGGTCACATCGGGCTTAACAGCCGCAAGAAAATCTCGGATGTATGAGGGGATGGCGGAGTCGGAGAAATCGCCGGGGATGGGGGTTAAGGTTGATGGTGTAGTAGCGTTGGGCGCTACCATGACGGGCGCTACCGTTGGTGTTTCAATCGTGTTGTCAAGTGTCGTGCAATCCATTTCTTCCTTCTGGACAGTACCCTGTCCGGTTTGGTGTTTTCAGGCGACGTTACGATATATCGCCACGACCCCCTACATCCAATGAGGGGGGTGTGCGCGGAATAGGTTCGGGCGCTCCCGCGCCTGTAATCCTGTCTCAGGGTCCTTCGTGACTGTGCTCTGCAGCGCGCGTTTACCGCTGGCAGAAGAACCCGCTCCGCCGTCTTTGCCCCGTTCGCCTCTGTCACTTCGTTCCCTGATACTAGGTATCTAGTATAGGGGTACATAGAATGAGGGGGGTCATCCAGTGAGGGGGGTACCTACCGAGCATTCTATAAAACTGTGAATCAGAATGCCCGTCTCACCGTTCAAAAGCTGGTGCTGCTATTCGATGCAGAACCAGTCAAAAAGTATCAAGCTGCTATCGGCTTGCTTGGGCACTCGGCATGATGTGCCCTCCCAGCTTCTTGGTACCGTTTTTTTCCTTCCTCAATCTGCTCAGGTGTGATTGGCGTCGGATATGACGGCTCCCCGAATGGAAACTGTGCAACTACATGGATGCCATTCATAAAGCTTGCCCGCTCGGTAATCCAGTGCGACCACGCTTTGCCTTCATAGGGGCGACTCTCGGAGGGATACTCACCCCGGCAAATCGCCGCATTGAAGTTGTCGAAAACAGTATCTTTCACAAGTTGCGCCCATGTGTCGGAAGCTGCGTCAGGCTGATTCAATGCCATGATGATTTGAGCAGCCAGTTGCTTAGCTTCACCTGCCTTTTGGCGGGCCGCCACGGTTACAAAGCGCTCTCCGCACCTGTCGCACCACGCTCCATAGTGAATCTCAGCCCGATCACTGCCGATGAACTCGGTAAGGTGGGCAATCGTTTCCTGATTATTCTTCATTGGTCTCCTGCTTGTTCGCCAAACTCTTGAGGTACGCCTGTGCTACCGCCAAGCCCCTCCGCATGATTTCAGGGTCTGTGGGTGCTACTGACGTTACTGGCGCGTCTGCGGGCGATTCTGGCGCAATGGTGGGCTGTTTAGAGGCAGCCTGCATCTTGGCAAGCTCCTCCGTGAACTGTGCCAACAGCCCGGGGTTGGAGCCGTCCTCCTGAAGCTCACGAATCCTCTGCCGTAGGTAGTAGCGCCGGTTGGCTCGCTTGCGGGCTTGCGCACGCTGCCATACCTTACCGGCCAGTGTTTCCTGCGCCATTCTCAATTGGTATTCCGATGAAGGCGGGTCTACAGACCGCATTGCAGAACCCACGTACACGCCCGATAGCGCGGCCAGTATGCGGGCTGCTTCGATCTTGGCAAAATGACTGCCGTCCCGGAGGATCGGCAACACCTCCGCCTCAATTACTTTCAACTTGTGCTTCAAATGCTCTCTTTTTTGCCTCTACCCACGCCATTCGGGAAGGCTGTTGCTGGCGGCACGGGGAAGAACCCACCCGCGACTTACAAGAACTATCATTCCGACTAATTCAAGTATGCATTTAGTATACCACAGCTTTCTGGATTTGTCAAGTGCCGATGGTGAATCTAAAGGAGATAAATAGCGACAATAGTTTCAGGTGTTGGAACAGGACCGGGCTAACTAGGAACTCACAGTGTACAAAATATCGTTGGAAGGGGGATACCGGATAACCGGGGGACCCTGCAGGGATCAATGGCCTATGCCGGAACCAAATCCGGGGACCCATTTTGTACCGATGCTGTAGCGGGGCGTGTTGGCCGCGCCGCGCCGCGCTCGCGACCCAAAAGGATGGTGGGGTCTGGCACCCCGTCTTGACGACAGGCGGTATAGGGGAGGTAGCGGGCTGGATTGATTTTCGGGGATCGGGGTACGTGACGGTCACCATCCGGGCCCGTACTGGATGATCGCATTCAGCAGCGATCCGCACCAGACGGTACAGCGTATGCCCGGTACAGGATGGTCACCGTCCTATGCAGCGCTCAGGATGCGCGATACCTGCACTGCCGACCACTCCCCGCCGCGTGCTGTCGGGATGCCTCGCTCATTCAGTACTGAGGCAATCTCACGCAACGATACAGCGCCTTCGGCCTTGATCGCTTCGATCATCGGCAACAGGTCCGCCGCACGCTTCGCAGCCGCTTCCTGACGCACTCGCACGCTTGCCAAATGGCCTTTAGAGGCGATCTTGGCACTATTCCAGCGCTTACCGCCCAGCTTCGTTCCACGGGCCTTTGCAGCGGCAAGGGCGGCCTTTGTACGGGCCGATATCATAGCGGCCTCATGCTCAGCCATCGCAGCCATGATGTGAACGGTGAGCCGGTTGGCTTGCGGCAAATCCACGGCTACAAACTCCACATCCGACTCCATCAGGTTCGAGATGAAGTTGACGTTGCGGGCCAGCCTGTCCAGCTTGGCAATGATGAGGGTCGCACCATGCACCCGGCACAGCCTCAACGCCTCAGCGAGCTTGGGACGGCTGTTGTTCTTACCGCTCTCAACCTCTACAACCTCCTGCAGCAGCGTCCAGCGCCCGCCGTTGAGGTAGCCAGCTACGGATTCCCGCTGTGCGTCCAGACCCAAGCCGGAGCGCCCCTGACGCTGGGTACTGACCCTGAGATAGCTAATGAACTTGCCGGATGCCATGATTTCAGCCTTTCCGAGCGTTGTAACGCTACCCGCAACGTCCGATGCTGTAAACGTAACACGGCTAATTCAGGCTGTCAACGGGAAAAGCAGGCTGCAAAGCGGTCAATTACGGCCGATAAGTGTAAATAATACACACTAAGGTCTAAGTCACGCCGCTTTGAAAACGGGAGGGTGTGGGCCGGGTCTAAAGGGTTGCGCGATACCGATTGTCTGGTTGGTTGGGTTTTCCGGCCTCATGGTATCGGTATAGTGTACGCATGCCCGCGCGTTCTACCCCGAAACAGAAGCGTTTATGTGAGCGCACAAAACCGTTTCGAGATGATAAGGACAAAGACTTAGAGAAACGCTCTCAATGTCCTCACTGCCACTGCTGGGTCAAGTTCACAAGGAGCCGTATCGATCAATTCAATGATCGAGAAAATCGTTTATGGCCGTGCTGCAAGGAACCTTTGGATCAGCAGACTCACGATGCCCTTATGATGCGTCTGCTCAGAACCTAGCCTGACTCCGCTTAGTATCTTTTTTTTACGGTCTCCAAGGATCAGTGCTTGACAATGAGCACCGACACACCCGGCGCGCTCTCGATATCTTTCTTGAACTCTGCTTCGTCTCGGATCGTAGATAGATCGTACACAACGTAAAGCTGACGTTCATATTGTGTTGCGTAGCTTCGCACGTCTGCGTTTATCTGATCCACAATGGCCCGCAGATCGTCTCTAGACTTTGAGAGTTTTACTTCTAAGCAGAGTCGTAAGGTCGGAAAGATGAAGTCAGGAATGGACTCTTTACCCGAGGTCTTCACTCTGCCAGTCTCTCTGTCATAATCGATCCCCTTTGCCATCCCTCTACCAACAATCAAGGATTCGATGCTGTTTTGAATCTCGGTCTCTCGTTCGGGGGTAGCAAATACGGCCCTTCTTAGGTTCGCCTGCAAGAAGTCCTGTAAATTATGTGTCTCATCCTCTGCAAAGCCGATTGAGTTCTCTAGCAGGGATCGCAGAATAGCGATATTCGCTGAAACACCATCAAAAAGTATTTTTTGCTCAGGCCATGTGTAGTGCCCACTGCCCTTGATTTGATCCAATTCGTACAAGCCGAGCAGGTCAGTTCCCTGCAGCAGGGGAGCCGCTTCCTTCGCGATGAGGTTGTATTTCTGCATGAAGGTCTTAAAACTGGCGAACTGCCCGACTACGGCATGATCTCCCGTTGCGCTCGAAAGACTATCGCGCATGACCCCCTGTATCGCCACAGTGCTTCTAAGCAGGCGCTTTAGTTTCTCTTTCTTGTCTATTTGCCTTGCTGGTCCGTTCATCACGAATACTCTACTCCACCCTGATGATACCGGTTGCGCTGAGTGCGATCCCGCTTTGCTGTCAGTTTTTGTGGAGAGGAAGAACGGCAGGGCGCTATTCTAGACGACATGACCGAAGATGATCTTCGAAGGGGCGAGCTTCCGCTACCTCTCGTGTTCCTCAGACGCCACGTTTTCGATGGCGGCTATGCGCTGTTGTTGGTCTCTAGAGCACCTCAATTCGTAATTGCACAAGCAAGCAGCACGCGGTATTTCCCGCCGTCACCGTGGGCCATATGCCCGATTGACGGAACGATACGGACTGCTCTTGAACTTGCCGAAGAGAAGTTCTATGCCGACCACCCAGACCATCACTGTACGAGCGAATGCGATGCCGAGCTAAGAGAGATGGGCGGAGGGATCACGTCAGAGGGCAGCACGGGCACCGTACAATGACCGCGCTACGCGGCCCGGTTCTCAATCACAAATTTGTCCAGCGCCTCACGCGGAATGCGCAACGTCCAATGCCGACGCTTAAAACGACTTTCCCCGTGTCCGATCTTGAGCACTCCGGGACGATTCTCAAACAGGCGAATGACGCTCTGTTTCGAGAGCTTCAGCCGTTCCCCGATTTCAGCAACGGTGAAGTATTCTTCACTTGCGACCACATAAACCACATCGCCCGACTACCGCGCATCACGGAGGGCCATTGTGCGACACGCGGCGGACGATACTCGGTCTCGATGCAGCCCGCGTGATTGACATACCAAGCCCGCACACATCTTCTGGCGTTCATGCCCTGATGTGGCAAGCTTGGTCTGTTTTATTCGATGTGCCAGTGAGCCAGAAGATGCAGAAAAGACATAAGTTATAGTCCACCTTTGAAAAGTAATGTGTACACTGTACCGTAACCCTACACCCACGTGGCGGTTACAAGTGAATCCAGCCGATCTTGCCGACTCTTCACCCACGGGGCATAGCTCTTTTCAGTAACTTTGATGGAAGAATGCCCGAGGAGCTTCGACACCTCTTCGATGGGCACTCCCTGCGAAAGCAAACCGACAGCGAAGGAATCCCGGAGTCTATGCGCCCCGCCCTCACTCAAGCCTGACAGCCGAAATACTTTCCTGATGTCAGTACCAAGATCGGAAAGGATCGTCTTCACTTTGCCGTTGCCGCTCCAGAAGAAATACTTCTTGTTCGCGTTGAGCTTGCCCACGGCTAGCAGTTCCTTCGCAACCTCCGCTTTGATCGGGACGGATACATGCGTGCCCGTCTTCGTGCGGCTGGTTTCGACGCGATACAGGTCCTTCGCCTTATCGTGGATCAATTCGGATTGTTCGAGCGTTGCCGCATCTGAAATGGCGAGTCCTGAATTTCGCATCAGTTGCACGAGCGCCCGAATGCGCTTCGATTTTGCCGGTATGAACGTCTCCGCAATCTTGGTGAGCAGGGTCTGGTATTCCGCATCGGTGAGCGGCATTGTGGGAGGCTCTTGCACCTTGATTGGGGAGAGCTTTGGAACCCGGGCAATCATCCCGGCATTGTGGCAGTAGCGAAGGAAGGCCCGGAGACGTTCCTGCACTTTCTGACGTGTGATCGATGAGGGGTACAGGTCATTCCACGTCGCCCGGAATTCAGTAAGGCTTTCCAACGTGATTTGATCGGGAAAGAAAATGCTCTTTCGCGTCAGGAAGTCGCGCATCCGTCCAAGCTCAAGCTCATAGCGACTGACGAAGTGCGCGGAAAGTCCCTGTGATCGCTTGTCCGAGAGGAATAGTTCGATTGCCTTCTCTACGGTTGGACGGGTGACCGTCTGGAGCTTCACATCGCCCCGATCCGTTTCCCCGGTCTTCATCGCACGGAAGGCGGCCTCTACCTCATGTCGGCGGGCCTCCGCCTCAGTCCATGAACGAGTCTTTGCGGAGGTGCGGAATTGCTTCCCACCGTAGCTCCATCGCAGGTGCTTCCCGCACCGGCACTTTTTGTGCTGTTCGTCGCCCTTGTGTTTGCAATCCGCACTGTGACGGACGAAGACCGAAACAGACGGAATCTGCGGGACGGGTATGGAATACGCTGTGCTGTTCGTGCTCATGTGTGCCTGCATTTGATGCTGCAGCTAGCACAAAAGTAGCACAATTCTTTCTATCTTGACTGTTTCTATTGATTCTAAACAGTTTAAATCTGGCGGAGGGAGAGGGATTCGAACCCCCGGTACCCTTGCGGGCACAGCGGTTTTCAAGACCGCCTGTTTCAACCGCTCACACATCCCTCCGCAGTGGCCGGCCCCTGAACTGCGTTCATTGTACGA
>Ga0335075_10005604_pt1 | contig 19454 bp, 18 predicted proteins | sample Lox_Sample_24_FD_206723 | JGI IMG/M metagenome (GOLD analysis project Ga0335075, IMG submission 206723) | Soil microbial communities from Loxahatchee National Wildlife Refuge, Florida, United States - Lox_Sample_2.4 | ecosystem: Environmental > Terrestrial > Soil > Wetlands | place: USA...
TCGGCGACGGCACGGTGATCTTCGGGGTCGCGGTGCTGACCGTCCGCGCGAGGAAGCGGAAGTGGTCGCCGAAGATCGGCGTCTCCAGGTGCACTCGGTCGGTCACCTCGGTCGCGTTCGGCGTCCAGGTGATCTGCCCGTCCCGGCGGTAGACCGGCAGCGGCGCGCCGAGCGCCCCCCGCCGGATCCCCGGGATCGCGTAGAGGAAGTCGGAGTGCCACTGCTCACGGCGGAACTCCCCGTCGGTGGCCGACTCCAGGCCCGCGTTCTCCTGCAGCTTGACCGCGTCCCTGATCGCGCCGTCCTCGACGGCGGTCAGCCGTCCGGCGTCGATCCTCCCGGCCGCGAAGTCGTCCCGGGCGGAGAGCAACTCGGCCGGCCGGAGCAGCGACCCGACGTGGTCGGCGCGGAACGGCGGGGTGGCGCGTCGTGTCATGGAGCTCTCCCGGGGATCGGATTCCTGAAATGTCGGGCGCTGGCGCGCCGCGACATTTCCGGAAATTTCAGCATTTGTCTAGAACAGATGGTCGGGCAGGCCGAAGTGCAGCCGGGCCACCTCGGCCGCGACGACGTCGTGCCGGGCGGAGATGTGCCCGAGGTAGATCGCGCTGTCCCTGAAGTGGCGCTGCATCGCGGTGCCGCGCTTGGCCGCCGACGACGAGGCCGCGCCGAACAGCTCGGCGGTGGCGTCGATCGCCATCCGCGAGGCGACCTGGATCATCGAGTACATGGCGGCGTCGTCCTCGCGGGTGAACGGCTCGCCGGTCCGGTGCCAGCGCTCGGCCAGCTCCATGTACCGCTGGCCGCACTGCAGGATGATCGCCTCGGCGCTGTCGGTCAGCGCCCGCGCCTGCCCGTAGTGCCGCTGGTACTCCTCGACCGTGTACCGGGGCACCACCGGCGGGAAGTAGGTGTTCTTGGTCAGCAGGATCTGCTCGTACTCGTGCAGCGCGCCCTTGGCCGCGCCGATCACCGGGATCACCAGGCCCGCGTGGTACATCGCGTAGATCCGCCCGCAGAAGAGCGGGTCGTCGTGCAGGTACATGCCCGGCGCGGCCGTGTCGGTGTTGTGCGTCCAGTCCCCTGAGCAGGTGCAGTGCTCGGGCACGAAGACGTTCTCGACCCGCACGCTGTTCGACCCGCTCGAGTTCATCCCGATGATGTTGCCGTCGCCCCAGTCCGGGAGCACGGTCACGTTCTCGATCGGCGTGCAGATCGTGAGCACGCCCGCGGACTCGCGGCCGGGGACGAGCGTGTTGCACATGAAGTGGGTGGCGTGCCCGACCCCGGAGCAGTAGTCCCACTGCCCCTTGACCAGGTAGCCGCCGTCGACCGGGGTCGCGGTGCCCATCGGGGCGGCCCGGTGCGGGCAGGTGAACCGCCCGGCCGGGCCGAACAGCTCGATCTGCCCCCGCTCGGGGAACCACGCGCCGAGCCCCTGCGCGTGGTGCGCGCCCAGGCAGAGCCCCCACGCGGTCCCGGCGTCGCCCTCGGCGACCGCGAGGATCACCTTCCAGTAGGTGTCCATCCCGAACGCGTACCCGCCGAACCGCTTGGGCTGCAGCATCCGGTAGAACCCGGCCTCGACGAACTTCCGGTCAAGCTCGGCCGTGTGCCGCCCGGCCTTCTCCGCCTCGTCCGCCTGCGCCCGGATCTCCGGGATCAGCGCCCGGGCCCGCGCGATGATCGTCTCCGCAGTCAGCCCCGGCTCCGGAGCCGGGATCGGGGCAGGCCGGGAAACTGTCGTCTCTGACACACCTAAGAGCCTGATACGCCGACCGCCCGCCGGCAACCCCCCGACCCCGGCCGATACCTCCCGTTGTCCCTCCAGACACAACTAATAAGAGCGTCTTGTGACTAGGCCACGGTGACTCCGCCCCCCGTCGAAGTCGCGGGGACCCCGACCCCGCCCTCCCACCACCACCCCTCGCACCCCCACCACCACCCCTCGCACTCCCACCGCCACCCCTCGCACCCCCACCGCCACCCCTCGCACTCCCACCGCCACCCCTCGCACCCCCACCGCCACCCCTCGCACCCCGACCGCCACCCCTCCGACTCCCGCCAGCCACCCCTCGGACCTGTCGCCTACGCCATCGACAGGATCGCCCACCTGTCGCCTACACCAGCGACACCAGTAGGCCATGTCGATGGCGTAGGTGACAGACCGCGTTTCGGGTCGATGGCGTAGCCGACATGGCCGACCACGCAGTCGCGGCAGCGCGTCGGAGGCCGGTCCGAAGATAACAGCAAGAAGTGCAGCGCCGCTAGCGACGTCTACAGCCCCTGCCAGGCGGGCTTGGCCGCGTAGACCTCGCGGTAGTAGTCAAGCCGGTCCAGCCGCGCCGCCGCGGCCGGGTCGAGCAGCACCGTGACATGGGGGTGCAGCTGCAGCGCGGAGGCCGGGCAGGAGGCCGAGACCGGACCCTCGACGGCGGCCGTGACGGCGGCTGCCTTGTCGGCCCCGGTCGCGATGAGCAGCAGGTGGCGGGCCTGGAGAATGGTCCCGAGACCCTGGGTGAGTACGTGCACAGGCACCTGGTCGGGGGAGTCGAAGAAGCGCGCGTTGTCCTTGCGGGTCTCGGCCGTGAGGGTCTTGATCCTGGTCCGGCTGGCGAGCGACGAGCCGGGCTCGTTGAAGGCCAGGTGGCCGTCGGAGCCGATGCCGAGCACCTGCACGTCGACCCCGCCCGCCTGCGAGATCAGGTCCTCGTAGCGTGAGCCGGCCGTCGGCAGGCCGTCGGGAGCCGGGTCGGGCCCGTTGACCCGGTCCGGGCTGATGCCGAGGCCGTCGGTCAGCTCGCGCGCGATCGTCGCCCGGTAGCTCTGCTCGTGCCCGGCCGGCAGCCCGACGTACTCGTCCAGGTTGAAGCACGTCACCGCGCCGTACGAAGGTCCGACCCCGGCCTCGTGGCGGCGGATCAGCTCCCGGTAGGCCGGCAGCGGCGTCGACCCGGTGGCGAGCCCGAGCACCGCCGCGGGCTTGCGGCGCACGACCGCCTCGAAGACGTCCGCCGCGAGCGCGGCGATCTCGTCGGCCGATCCGAGCGGCACGACCTCCATCGGTTATCTCCGTTCACCTAGTGAGGCACTGCAAGGGACGCTCACCGCGCGTCCCAGATCATGGCCGCGCCGATGGCGGCGGCGGGCACCCCGGCCGGCAGCAGCCGGACCCGGGCGGCCAGGTCGATGGCGGCCAGGAACGGCGACCCGACCGCCTGCGCCCGCAGGGCGGCGGTGACCACCGCAAGCAGCGGCTCTCCGAGGTCGGTGACGCCGCCGCCGAGGACGATCACGGCCGGGTCGACCGCGAGGCCGAGCATCCTGATCGCGTCGGCCACCCGGGTCGCGAAATGGCCGCGGACCGCGAGCGCCCGGGGATCGCCGGCCGAGGCGGCGGCGAACACGGCCGCCGCCGGGGAGATCTCGCCGTCGGTCGGCCAGGCCGCGGTCAGCGCGGAGGCGGCGGCGGTCAGCTCCAGGCAGCCGCGCTGCCCGCAGGAGCAGAGCGCGCCGTCGGGGTCGACCGGCACGTGCCCGATTTCCCCCGACGCGCCGGCGGCCCCGCGCCGGAGTACGCCGCCGAGGACGAAGCCCGCCGCCAGCCCGGTGCCGATGCTGAGGTAGCCGAGGTCGTCGGCGCCGCTGAGGATGTGGGCGCCCCAGGTGGCCGCCCTGACGTCGTTCTCGACCATGACGGCGGCGCCGGTGCGCTCCGCCAGCCGCTCGGCCAGCGGCAGCCAGTCATCGCCGAGGCCGAGGTTGACCGCATGGCTCACGGCCCCGCGGTCACGGTCGACGAGCCCGGGGAACCCGATGCCGACGTGCGACGGCAGCACCCCGTCGAACTCGGCCGCGAGCCGGTCGAGCACCCGGGTCGCCGTGGCCAGCACGCCGTCGGCGCCGGGCACGGTCGGCTCACGGAACTGGGCCAGGATGGCGCCGTCGGCCGCCACCACCGCGCCGAGGATCTTGGTCGCGCCGATGTCGAGGCCGACTCTCACGTCAGCGCTCACGCCACGCCCAGTTCGCCCGACAGCACCAGCACCGCCGCGCCGAGGAGCACGACGTCGTCGCCGAGCGGCGACGTCCGCACGACCAGCTCGGCCGACGAGACCGCCATCACCCGCTCGCGGACGGTCGCGCCGACCGCCGCGCACAGCTCGCCGTCAAGTAGGTCGAGCGGTCCCACCAGCACGATCTCGCTCAGGTTGAGCGCGCCGACGACGGGCGCGAGCACTCCGCCGAGGATGGTGCCGACGGCGGCGAGCGAATGGTCGCCGCGCCGCAGGCGCGGGACCGCGAGCACGGTCTCCAGGCAGCCCGCCCGCCCGCAGGCGCAGCGCGCGCCGTTCGGGTCGACGACGACGTGGCCGATCTCGCCGGCCGCCGAGGTGTGCCCCTCGACCAGGGCGCCGCCGACGACCAGGCCGGCGCCGACGCCGGTGCCGACCCGCACCAGCATCAGGTCGGTCGCCGCCCCCTGCCCGAAGGTGTGCTCGCCGAGCACGGCGGTGTTGGCGTCGTTGGCGACGTAGACGGAGGTGTGGAGCTCGCGCCGGAGGATGCCGGTGAGGTCGACGTTGGCCCAGCCGAGGTTGGCCGCGTTCACCACCACGCCGTCGCCGTCGACGACGCCGGCCGAGCCGACGCCGATGCCGAGCACCGGCCGGCCGGTGGCCGACCGCAGTTGCCGGGCGAGGCGGACCACCAGGCGGATCGCCGCTTCCCCGGTGGCGCCCTCCCGGGGGATCTCGGCCCGCGCCTTGACCTGCCCGGACAGGTCGACCACGGCCCCCGCCAGCCGGTCTTCCGGCGACAGGTCGAGCGCCACGATGTGCACCGCGTCGGGCTGCAGGCCGACCAGTGTCGGCGGCTTCCCGACCCGCGTCTCGGCCGGCGCGCCGAGCTCCGCGACCAGGCCGTCCTGGAGAAGGCTGCCGACCAGGTCGGAGATCGTGACCCGGCTCAGGCCGGTGTCGCGGGCGAGGTCGGCCCGGGAGGCGGGGCCGTCGGTGAACAGGCGCTGCAGCACCAGCGACAGGTGATGCCGCTTGGTGTCCTCGGCCAGCAGCTTGCCGATCGGGCGGAGCGGGCGACGGCCCATGCCGCCAGCGCTCACTTGACCCCGCCCGCCGTCAGGCCGCCGACGACGCGGCGCTCGATGATGGCGAACAGAATGATGACCGGCACGGTGGCGACCAGGCCGGCCGCGAACAGGTGGCCCCAGTCGACCGAGTACTCGCCGATGTACTGGTTGATCGCGACCGTCAGCGGCTGCTGGCTGGTCGGCTCGCCCAGGCTGAGCGTGAGCGCGACCAGGAACTCGTTCCAGGCCGAGATGAACGTGAAGATGAGCGCGGTGACGATGCCGGGCGCGGCCAGCGGCAGCGTGATCCGCAGCAGGGCGCCGACCCGGCCGAGGCCGTCGACCATCGACGCCTCCTCGAGCTCGACCGGGATCGAGCTGAAGAAGGCGTTGAGGATCCAGACCGCGAAGGCCATGTTGAAGCCGGCGTTGATGATGATGAGCGACACCGTGGGGGAGGCCCAGCTGAAGTTGCTGAACTCCCGCTGCAGGCCGACCAGCATCGCCGCGGGCTGGAACATCTGGGTCGCGAGCACCAGCAGCAGGAAGCCGAGGCGGCCGCGGAAGCGGTGCCGCGCGGTGTAGTAGGCGGCCGGCAGCGCGACCAGCAGCACCAGCGTGGTGGCGCCGGCCGCGATCTCGAGGCTGGTGCCGATGGAGCCGCCCAGGTCGCCGGCCGACGCCGACCACAGGGTGGTGAAGTTCGAGAACGTGAAGTGGCTGGGGAAGATCGTCGCCTGGCCGAGCTCGTTGTTCGGCCGGCCGGCCATCACCAGCATCTCCAGGTAGGGCAGGAGGAAGATGATCGCGACGAGGTACGCGGCGCCGGCCACCAGCCAGGTGCGCAGCCGCAGCCGCGGCCGGGGCGCGGGCCGGGTCAGCGCGGGGCGGATCGGGGCCGGCGCGGTCTTGGTCGTGGCGCTCATCGGTCGACCGACTCCTTCCAGCTGGTGGTGGCGAGGTACACGACCACGATGACGATAACGAGCAGGAAGTTGATGGTCGACATCGAGGCCGACTCACCCACGTTGCCCTGCTTGAGGTCGACCATGAAGATGGTGCTGGTGGCGGTCTGGTAGCCAGGCCCGCCCCCGGTCATCTCCCAGATGATCGGGAACGAGTTGAAGACGTTGATGACGTTGATCAGCGTCGCCACCACGATCGCCGGCCGCAGCAGCGGCAGCGTCACCATCAGGTAGGACTTCCACGAGGTCGCGCCGTCGATCGCGGACGCCTCGTACACATCCCGCGGGATCCCCTGCAGGCCGGAGAGGATGGCGTAGGTCGTGAACGGGAGCGAGACGAAGACCGCGACGCCCATCATCCACAGCAGCGCGCTGGTCGGGTTGCCGAGCCAGTCCGCCTGGTTGGAGCCGAGGTGCTTGACCACGCCGATGTGGTGCAGGATCACGTTGATGACGCCGACGTTCGGGTCAAGCGCCCACTTGAAGATCAGCGCGGTCATCATCACCGAGGCGGCCCACGGGATGATCAGCGCCCACCGGGTCATCCGGCGCCCGGGGAAGCTCTGGTTGAACAGCTGGGCCAGGCCGAGCGAGATCAGCACGGTGACGGAGACCACGACCACGACCCAGATCACGGTCCGCACCAGGACCGAGACGAAGTCGGGCTCGTTGAACAGCTGGCGGAAGTTGGCGGTGCCGTTGTAGCCGGCCACGAAGCCAATGCCGCTGATGCTCTGGAACGAGGACTGCACCATGACGACGACCGGCCACAGCACGACCAGGCCGATGAGTGCGATGGCGGGGCCGAGCCACAGCAGTGGCGAGAGTCGGCGGAGGGCGGGCATCGAGTTCATCCTCTGGTGGTTCGGGGATGCGTGGGGCCCGGGAGCGCCGGGCCCCACGCGGAATCCGATAGCAGGCGCTATCGAGGCTGCTAGCTCGCCGTGGAGGTCGCGGTCTGCTCCAGCTGAGTCAGCACGGTCGACGGGTTGCCGGTGACGGCGGTGCCGATCGTCTGCTGAATCTTGGTCTTCACGTTCGCCCACGCGGTGTCGCTCGGGTACTGTACCGAGTTCGGCAGCGCGGTGAGGAACGGCGCGAAGACCGCGTTGCTCGACAGGGCCTTGGCGGCGGTGACCGTCGCAGGCAGCAGGTCGTACTCGTTGTCGAAGGCGAGCTGGTACTTGTCCTGGTAGGCGAAGTCGAGGAACTCCTTGATCTGCGCCTCGTGGCCGTTGGACTTGAACGCGGCGACGTTGTCGCACACGCCGAGGGTGACGCTGAGCGGGCCGTTCTTGCCCGCGATCGGCACCGACGTCCAGTCAGCGGCGGTGAGCACGTTGGCCGACTGGATGATCGGGATGAGCGCCGGGGAGCCGTTGATCATGCCGACCTTGCCCTGGGCGAACTGCTCCCACAGTGGGGTGCGGTCGACCGTGCCCGGGTTGGGCTCGGTGTCGCCCGCCGCGACCATGCCCTTGAGGAAGTTGAACGCGGCGACGTTGGCCGGGCTGTCGATCGTGTACTTGCCGGCGGTCTGGTAGCCGCCGCCGTCGCCGAGCATCCACAGCAGCGACTCGGCCTGCGCCTCCTCGTTGCCGAGGGGGAGGCCGAAGCCGACGTCGCCCAGCTTGGTGATCTTGGCCGCGTCGGACTCGACGTCCGCCCAGGTCTGCGGGGCGGACATGATGCCGGCCTGCGCGAACAGCTTCTTGTTGTAGAACAGGGTCCGGCTGGAGGTGGTGAACGGCATGCCGTACTGGACGCCGTTGTAGGTGCCCTGGGCCTTGAACGCGGGCAGCAGGTTAGACGGGTCAGACAGCACGTCCGAGGCCGGGTACAGCAGGCCGTCCTGGGCGTAGTTGGAGAAGTAGTCGCCCTCGGTGATGTCCGGGTAGTTCTTGTTCTGGACCATCGTCTGGACCTGGGAGTCGAAGTTCGTCCACGGGATCGTGGTGACGTCGACCTTGATGTTGGAGTGCGCCGCCTCGAACGCGGAGACGATGGTGGCCCAGTACTTGGAGCTGGTGTTGCTTGGGCCGGTGCCGTAGTCGGCGACCACGAGCTTGAGGGTGGTGGTGCCGCCGCTGCCACCGGCCGAAGAACCGCCGCCGCTGCTGCCGCACGCGGCGAGGGCTAGCGCAGCCGCAGAAGCCAGCGCGACACCGCCAGCGATGCGACTCGTGAGCTTCTTGTTCATCAAGTCTCTTCTCTGTGTCATAAACAGGGCCGTCTGGGGGCCGACCTCCCAGGCGAGGTTTTTGTTAGTTGACCGTACTTACATATTCAGGTCAAGACCTGGCGGCCACCCTTGACCGGAACGTAACACCGTTGATCGTGACGTAACGACCCTTGCGGCCGCCGGAAACGCCAAGCGGCGTCCGCCTTAGACCGGTTGAGCAGCCCGGATCCGGTCCGCCAGCCCCCGCTGCACGCGACCCGGCCAGCACGGGCCCTCGTAGATGAACGCGGTGTAGGCCTGCAGCAGGGTGGCGCCGGCCGCCAGCCGGTCGTAGGCGTCGCCGGGAGTCGAGATCCCGCCCGCCGCGATCAGCACCAGCCGGTCCCCGGTGCGCGCGTGCAGACGCTCGAGCACCGAGAGCGCGCGGGCCTTCAACGGCGAGCCGGACAGGCCGCCGGGGCCGGCGTCGGCCACCGCGGCGCTGTCCCGCAGCCCGTCCCGCGAGATCGTCGTGTTGGTGGCGATGATGCCGTCGAGCCCGAGGTCGAGCGCCAGGTCGGCGACCGCGTCGATGTCGGCGTCGGCCAGGTCAGGGGCGATCTTGACCAGCAGCGGGACGCGCCGCCGGGGCGACGCCTGGTCGAGTGCCTCGCGCACCCGGACAAGCAGCGGGCGGAGCTTGCCGACCGACTGGAGGTCGCGCAGGCCGGGCGTGTTGGGGGAGCTGACGTTGACCACCACGTAGTCGGCGACGTCGGCGACCAGCCGGGCGCTGGTCGCGTAGTCGGCGATCGCCCCGTCCTCCGGCACCACCTTGGTCTTGCCGATGTTGACCCCGACGATCGGACGGTAGCCGCGGTAGCCGCGGTAGCCGCGGTAGCCGCGGCAGCCGCGGTAGCCGGGACGGGCGCGCAGCGCCCGCAGCCGGAACGCCAGCGCCGCCGCGCCGTGGTTGTTGAACCCCATCCGGTTGACCAGCGCCCGCTCGGCCGGGAAGCGGAACATCCGCGGCTTCGGGTTGCCCGGCTGCGGCCGCGCGGTCACGGTGCCGACCTCGACGAACCCGAACCCGAGTGCCGCCAGCCCGGTCACCCCCTCGCCGTCCTTGTCGAACCCGGCCGCCAGCCCGAGCGGGCTCGGGAAGTCGAGCCCGAGCGCCCGCACCCGCAGCTCCGGGTCCCGCGGCGCGAGCACCCGTCGCAGCGCCAGCGCCAGCCAGGGAACTGCCGCCGCCGCCCGGATCAGCCAGAACCCGGCCCGGTGGGCCGCCTCGGCCGGCAGCCGTCGCAGCAGAACCGCGTAAAGCGCCCGGTACACCGTCGCCCCCCGTCGTCACTCGCCCCGGCCAGCGGCGATCGACCCCTGGCCAGGGACAACTGTATGAGACCGGCCGCCGGCCCCGACCCCCGGCCGCCGGCCCCGACCCCCGGCCGCCGCCCGGCCAAGAGCGACCGCTAACGCCAGGCCAAGAGCGCTCGCTAACACAGTCACCGATCTCTCTGCCATCCTTGACTCCAGGCATATGGGGAAGAAGGCAGCGTGCAGACCCACGAAATCGAACAGGGCCTATCCGAAACCGTCAGCCTGCTCGACAAACTGCGGATGGCCATTTACCGCGGCGAGTTGCCGCCCGGGCAGCGGCTGGTGGAGAGCGAGCTCGCCGAGCAGTACCGAACGTCCCGCGGCGCCGTCCGCGAGGCCCTCGCCCTGCTGCAGAACGAGCACCTGGTCACCCGCCAGCGCAACCGCAGCGCCTGGGTGCGGGCGGTGACGATCGAGGAGGCGATCGAGATCCTCGAGGTCCGCGCGCTGATCGAGGGGCTCTGCGCGGCCCGGGCGGCGACGCGGGCGACCGACGAGGATCGCCGCGAGCTGCGGCGGCTGGCCGACGAGATGGCCGTGGCGGTCAGCGCCGGTGACGTGCTCGCCGACAGCATGCTCAGCGACCAGATCCACACCCGGCTGCGCGAGATCGCCGGCCAGCAGACCGCGGCCGCCATCATCGACCGGCTGCGGCATCAGGGCGTGCGCTACCAGTTCCACGTGTCGCTGCTGCCCGGCCGCCTGGCCCAGGGCGCCAGGGAGCACCTGGACATCGTCGACGCGGTGATCGCGGGCGACCCGGTGGCGGCCGAGCGGATCAGCCGCGAGCACTTCGCCAGCGTCATCGGCTGCCTGCACCAGCTCGAGGACGTGGCCCGGCCCTCCATCCTGCCCGCGGTCTAGGGATTGCCGGGGATTGGAGTGGATTGTCGTTAATCAGCGGAATTGCCGCATAGCGCGCGCTACTGTTAACCGCACGTGAACCGCTCATGTCATAGCCGTACGGAGGCCCGCTATGAGTGAAGGCACCTCGCGGGTCTATCGGCAAGCGCTGGCGGATATCGACATTACGAAACCGAACGTCGCCCGGGTGTACGACTACTTCGTCGGCGGGAAGGACAACTTCTCGGCCGACCGCGAGTTCGCGCGCCGGGCGATGGAGCTCGCGCCCAAGGCGCCCCTGTCCGCCCAGAACAATCGCGCGTTCCTGCGCCGGGTCGTGCGCTACCTGGTCGGCGAGCTCGGCATCGCCCAGCTCATCGACATCGGGTCAGGGCTGCCCACGGCGGGCAACGTCAGCGAGGTCGCGCACCAGATCAACCCCGGGGTCCACGTCGTCTACGTCGACAACGACCCGGTCGTCTACACCCACAGCAAGGCGCTGCTGAGCGACCCGGTCAACGCCGACATCATCAACGCCGACATCCGCGATCCTGACGACATCCTGGCCGACCCCACGCTGGCCCGGCTGATCGACTTCGATCGGCCGGTCGGCCTGCTGCTCCTCGCGGTCCTGCACCACGTCCGGGACGACGAGCACCCGGACCGGATCGCGGCGAAACTCCGCGACGCGATGCCGGCCGGCAGCTACCTCGCGATCTCGAGCTTGCGGCTCCCCGGGCACGACCTGCCCGAGCTCCGCGCGCTCACCATCGAGGGCGAGAAACTGCTGGCGGACGGGCTCGGCAGCGGCCGCTGGCGCGAGGACGACGAGATCCGCGCCTGGTTCGGCGACTGGGAACTGCTCCCGCCCGGCCTGGTATCGCTGGCCGAGTGGCGCCCAGACACGGACGCCGCCATCGAGCACGACGAGAACTACCACAGCTTCTTCGGCGGCGTCGCCCGCAAGCGCTGACGAAACCGATCAGCTCCTGCGCCCGGTGACGGCCACGGTAACGCCGACGCCGATCATCGCCAGCCCGCCGGCGCCGCCCACGAGCTCGTAACGGCGCGGCGACCGGGCGAACCACGCCCGGACGCCGCTGGCGGCCAGCCCCCAGGTGCTGTCGGAGACCAGCCCGATGCCGACCGAGATCAGCGCGAGCAGCAGCATCTGGGCCGGGACGTGCCCGGCCGCGCGATTGACGAACTGCGGCAGGATCGCGCCGAACAGAATGTAGGCCTTCGGGTTGGTGACGCCGACGACCACCCCGTCCCGCAGCGCCCGCCACCCGTCGCTCGAGCCCGCCGCCGCCGACATCGCCGTGGCCAGCGACTTGCGGTGCCTGATGGCCTGCACGCCCAGGATCACCAGGTACAGCGCGCCGATCAGCTTGACCGCGACGAAGACCTGCGCGGACCGCTGCAGCACGGCGCCGAGGCCGACCGCCACGCACGCGGCCACCGCGTAGTTGCCCGCCGCGTGCCCGGCCGCGGTCGCGAACGCCGTCCCCCGTCCGTGCGACAGCGCCCGTCCCACCACGAACAGCACCCCGGGACCGGGCACCACGATGAGCGCGAACGAGGCCAGCGTGAACCCGAGCAGCTGTCCGGACGAGAGCATCGCAGCCTCCGATCAGGCATTCAGCGCCCCGTCGATGAGGTGCAGCGCCCCCGACACGTACTCCGACTCCGGCGACAGCAGCCACAGCACCACGCTCGCCACCTCCGCCGCCGTCCCGTACCGCTGGTACAGCGGCACCGACGCGGAGACCGACGCGAACACGCCCTCCGGATCCGACGGGTCGATCTGCGCGGTCAGGTCGCGCGCCATCCGGGTGTCGATGTGCCCCGGCGCGACGCAGTTGACCCGGATGCCGAACGGCGCCCCCTCGAGCGCGGCCGACTTCGTCAGCCCCAGCACCGCGTGCTTGGACGCGATGTAGGGCGAGAACGTCGCCGCGCCCTTGATCGCCGCCATCGACGCGGTGTTCACGATCACCCCCGACCGCTGCTCTTTCATCACCGCCAGCACCGAACGCAGCCCCATGAACACCCCGCGCCCGTTCACCGCCCACACCCGGTCGAAGTCCGCCACCGACAGCTCGGTCATCGGCGCCATCCGCCCCTCGATGCCGGCGTTGTTGAAGAACAGGTCGATGCGTCCGAACTCGGCCACCGCCGCCGACACGTACCCGTCGACCGACGACTCGTCCGACACGTCGGCCACCACCGCCAGCCCGCCGAGCTTGGACGAAGCCGCCGCCAGGGCAGCCTCGTCCCGGTCAACCAGCACCAGCCGGGCGCCCTCGTCCGCCAGCCGCGACGCGACCGCAAGCCCGAACCCGTTGGCCGCGCCGGTGACCACCGCCACCTGCCCGTCGAAACCGTACCGAACGCTCATCGCACGCCCTCCTGGTCGAGAATCCCGGTCGCGGCGGGCCCGACGGCCCCCGCCAGAATCGCCTCGTGCCGGGCGGTCACCCGGCTGTCCCACTCGTGGTCGGTCAGCAGGTACAGCTGGTTTGATCGGACAGCGGCGACCAGCAGCGACGCCACCTCCGACGGCGGCATCCCGGCCGACAGCACCGAGTGCATGTGCTCGCGCAGCTCCGCCCCCGACGCCGACATCGCCGAGCCGCCGTCCGTCAAAGATGCGGGCCGGTTCCGCGACCCGTGGAACAGGTTGGTCGCGATGATCCCCGGGCACAGCCCGGTCGCCCCGATCACAGAGCCGGCCGCCGCAAGGTCAGCGGCCAGCACCTCGGTCAGCGCCAGGATCGCGTGCTTGCAGATCCCGTACATGTTCGACGCCGCGACCACCGAGGTCATCGAGCAGGTGTTGACCACGTGCCCCGGCTCGCCGTGGGCCAGCATCCGCGGCACGAAGGTCCGTATCCCGTAAATCACCGACATCAGGTTGACCGACAGCGTCCACTCCCAGTCCTTGGCGGTCGCCGACCAGATCGGCCCGTCCAGGTACCCCTCCACCCCGGCGTTGTTGTTGACCAGGTGAATCGGCCCGAACCGGGACTCGGCCGCGTCCGCCAGCGCCTCGATGTCAGCCAGCCGGGACACGTCGGTCCGCAGCCCAAGCACCGGCACCCCCGCCTCGGAAAGCTCGGCCACCGTCGCCGCCAGCGCGTCCTCCTGGATGTCGCCGATCACGACGTTCATCCCCTCCGCGCCCCAGCGCAGCGCGAACGCCTTGCCCATGCCGCTGCCCGCGCCGGTCACGACGGCGGTTTTACCTGCGAACTCTTCCACGAGTGAATCTCCTAACAAGTCGTGCGCCGCTACTGCCAGGGACGAGAGATGATCCGCACGAGCGTGCCCGGCGTCTGCAGCCGCCGCAGCGCGTCGGGGGTGCCGTCCAGCGCCACCCGCTCCGACACCAGCCGCTCGACCGGCACCGACCCGGACGCCAGGTAACCGACCGACTCGCGGTAGGTCTCGTCCGAGAACGCGCACGACCCGACCACGTGATGTCCCTCGCTGATCAGCGGGAACAGCGGCACCGAGGCCGCCTCCGGGGTCAGCGCGACCTCGACCACGGTCCCGCCAGGCTCGGTGACCGCGAGCGCCTCGTTGAACGCGCCGGGCGAGGCCGAGCACTCGAGCACCGCCGCGAACAGCGTCCCCGACTGCGCCGCGTACTCCGCGACCGAGATCTCGCGAGTGTCGATGACCACGTCCGCCCCGACGGAAGCGGCGGCCGCCCGCCGCCCGGCCGACCGCCCGGCCGCCACGATCGGCCCGGCCCCGGCCAGCTTGAGCGCGATGATCGCGTAAAGACCGATCGGCCCGACCCCGTACACCAGCACCGGGTCGCCCGGCCCGACCTGAGCCAGCTTGACCGCCTGCCGCCCGACCGACAGCGGCTCCGCGTGCGAGCCGAGCTCAACCGGAAGCGACTCCGGCAGCGCGACCAGCTGCCGGGCCGGCACCTTCGCGTACTCCGCGTAGGCGCCCTGCGTGGTGATTCCGATGTTCGGCACCGCCGGGCAGCGGAACGGGATCCCGCGCGCGCACACCCGGCACTTCCCGCACGACCCGATCGGCGACGCCGCCACCGGCTGCCCCTCGGCCCATCCGGTCACGTCCGACCCGAGCGCCACGATCCGCCCGCTGAACTCGTGCCCGAGAATCGCGCCCGCCTCGGGCTGCCCGGCCTGCAGCGCGTGCACGTCAGACCCGCACAGCCCGCACGCCTCCACCGCGACCACGACATCCCCGGGCCCCGGGCTGGGATCCGGCACGACGCCGACCGCCGTCCCGGTCTCAAGATCCACATACTGAACCGCTCGCACTGGCTTCCTCGCCTCCCGCAATCAATTCAAAATCCGTCTATCGAACGGTCCGCCCCGACTCCCCGCCCTCAACGCACCGTCCACCCTCCACCGACCTCCGCCGTCGCCTCCGCCCCGCACGTCCGCGAATCGCATAAGTCCCGTCGGCCCCCCAAGGTCGCGCCCGATCCCAGCGGCGCGACGCTCCGCGCGTAGACCGACAGCCAGCCGCACCCGGCCGGCGTCGCCAGCGGCGGCAGCGCCGTCCGCCGCGCGGCCAGCTCGCCCGCCTCCACCTCAAGATCGACCGTCCGCGCGTTGACGTCAATGCTGATCAGGTCGCCGTCCCGCACCAGCCCGAGCGGCCCGCCCGCGGCGCCCTCGGGCGACACCTCGGCGATCACCAGCCCGCCGTTGACCAGCCCCGACATCTGCCCGTCGGTGATCACCGCGACCGACGTGGACAGCCCCGCGCCGTCGATCGCGAACATCAGCGCCGACGTCAGCCCCATCCCCGGCGAGCCCCGCAGCCCGAGCCCGGTCAGCACCACCACGTCGCCCGCCGCGAACCGCCCCGCCTTGGCCGCGGCGACCCCCTCGTCCCGGGACCGCACCACCCTGGCCGGCCCGCGGAAGGCCAGCGGCGCGTCGTCGGCCACCGTCCGCTTGAGCACCGCCCCGTCCGGCGCCAGCGACCCCCGCATCACCACGATCGCCGGGTGCGTCGCCACCGGCGCGTCCAGCGGCCGAATCACGTTCTTATCCACCTCGACATCGGCGATCGCCTCGCCCAGCGTCACCCCGGCGACGGTCGGCGCGGACAGGTCGAGCAACGGCGCGAGCTGCCGCAGCAGCCCGAGCGTCCCGCCCGCCGCCTCGAACTCGGTGATCTGGGTGTTCCCGTTGGGCTTGACGTCGGTTAGCAGCGGGACTTGCTGCGCGAGCTCCTCGAACAGCCGGTACACGTCCGCGTCGCAGCCCGCCTCGACCGCCACCGCCTGCAGATGCTTGAGGCAGTTGACCGAACCGCTGACCGCCAGGATCGCGATGACCGCGTTCCTGAACGCGGCCGGGGTGAGTATCGACCTCGGCCTGACGTCCTCCGCGACCAGCTCCACGATCCGGGCGCCCGCCCCTCGGGCCGCGTCCCACATCTTGGGACCGAGCGCCAGCACCGGCGTCGTGCCGGGCAGCGCCATGCCCAGCGCCTCGGCCGCCAGGTGCATCGAGTTGGCGGTGCCCATCCCGGCGCAGACGCCGGGCCCGGTCACCGCGCAGCGCGACATCTGGCCGAGCTCGCCGACCGTCATCCGCCCGGCGTTGACGTGCCCGGCGAACCGGAAGATGTCCTCGAAGTCGACCGCCTCCCCCCGGTACGTCCCCGACGGCTGGTAACCGCAGCCGACCACGATCGTCGGGATGTTCAGCCGCCCGGCCGCCATCAGCTGGCCCGGCGTGGTCTTGTCGCACGAGGCCAGGCAGACCATGCCGTCGAGCAGCGCCCCCTCGACCGCGACCTCGATGTCGGACGCGATCAGGTCGCGCGACGGCAGGATGTACTGCCCGGCCGCCCCGGCCGAGGTGATCGCGTCGGACGGCGCCGCCGTCCGCACCTCGAACGCGACCCCGCCCGCGGCCGTGATCGCCTCCTTCAGCGGCCCCACGATCTGGTCGAGATGCGAAAAGCAGGACGCGAGCTGGGACGAGGAGTTGACGATGGCGATCTTCGGCTTCTCCAGATCGGCCTCGGTCAGCCCGAGCGCCGTCCACTGCGCCCGCCGCATCGCCCACGGCGTCGACCCCGGCGTGAAGTTGGAACGCAACCTGCGATCGGTCATAGCACCTGCTCCGGTGTAGTGCGCCCAAGGAACGCGCCCTGGTCTTCGAGGCGGCGCTGGAGTTCCGGCACGTCGATCCGGCCGCCCGCCACCCCGGCCGACAGCGCCATCCCGGCCGCGACCCCGGCCGCCTCGCCCATCACGAAGCACGGGCCGGTGACCCGGGCGGCCGACTGCGCCCCGTGCGTCATCGACGCGCACCGGCCCGCGACGTAGAGGTTCGCGGTGGCCGGCGGGACGACGATCCGGAACGGCAGCTGGTTGAACCCGCGCTCGTGGCGCTGCCAGCGGAACTCGACCGTGCCCGCGACGTGGGACTCGACCGGCCAGCCGTTCACCCCGATGGTGTCCTCGAAGTCGGCGCAGCCGAGCACGTCGTCCTCGGTCAGCTGGTACGCGCCGATGATCCGGCGGGTCTCGCGGATCCCGATCTGCGGCGCGATGTCGACGATGTAGGAGTCCTCGAACCCGGGGGTGCGGTCCCGGATGAACGTGAACGCGTCGAGGGCCTGCTGCCGCCCGGTCAGCTCGCCCAGCGTGAGCTGGTCGACGTCGGTGCCGTCGATCGCGCCGCCGTCGGCGGTCCGCAGCTGGGTCAGGTTGGCCCGCCACTCGAGCGGGTTGCGCTGCGGCCGGACGATCGGCTTCTTCCGCGGGAACGTGTGCGTGCCGGACCGCTCGGCCTCGTCCATCAGCCGCTCGACCGTCCGCCAGGGGGCCGGCCCGGCCCGCTCGACGTCGACCCCGTTGATGCGGAACATCAGCGACGGGTACATCATCCCGTCGATCGGCGGCGCCTTCTCCCACGGCACCCCGGCCCAGGCGGCCACATCCCCGTCCCCCGACGCGTCAATGAAGAACCGCCCCCGCACCGCCTGCCGCCCCGACTTCGACTCGATGATGACCGCGTCGATCTCAGCGGGCGTGCGCAGCACGGCCCCGACCGCCATCGCGTGGAACAGGATCCGCGCCCCCGACCCGGTCACCAGCTCGTCGGCCGCGATCTTGTAGGCGGAGATGTCGAACGCCTGGGCCGCGATCCCGTCCGCGATCGTCAGGTGCGGCGCGTTCAGCCCGTCCAGCTTGGCCAGCCGGTCGAGCAGCTCGTCGGCCAGCCCGCGGATCACCCGCACGTCCGCCCCGTACGTCCGCGCGTGCAGCCCGCAGAACGTCGACAGCCCGCCCGCCGTCCCCGCCCCGCCGAGGAACCCGTACCGCTCGATCAGCAGCGTCGAGCACCCGGCGCGGGCGGCGGCCGAGGCCGCCATGATCCCGGCCGGCCCGCCGCCCACCACGACCACGTCGAACTCGCCGTAGACCGGCACCGGCCGGCTCGGCTCGATGATCGTCTCGCCGCTCAACAGGTCTCCTCTCGCGGTTTGGGCTGATCGTGGATCGTTGTGTACACCGGGATGTACACAGCGATCCATCATCAGGTGGAACCAGGGTCCGTTCGATACTCCTGGTCTTGCCTTTGCTCTTCGATCTTGGCCACCGACGGCGGACGGCCGACCGCGCCGAACGTCTCCACGATCGACGACACCCCCGCGTTGGGCGCGCCCGCGACGACGACCTGCACGTCGTGAACGGAGCGGAGGATGGGCACCGGCGTGTCGAGGTCGGACGGCGCGGTCTGGGGGAGGGCGTCCGGGTGGTCGGCCGGCAGCCGCCAGCCGGTGCCCTTGGCGATCGCCTCCTTGCCCGACGCCGCCAGCTCCCGGTAGGTCCGCGATCCGCGCTCGACGATCGCCTCCCTCAGGTCCTGCTTGGACCAGCCGTGTTTATCAAGCAGCCGCGCGTGCTCGGGGTTGAGCACCACGTAGACCGACGCGAACGCGCGCACCATCGCGCCGGTGCGGCCGATCGAGTCGGCCAGGTCCGTCGCCAGCTGCTCGGGGACGATGGTGTGCCTGGCCTCGAGGTGCAGCACCGAGCGGATGACGGTCGACGTGCAGGCGCTGTCGGTCGCGGCCAGCCCGTTGTCGACGTGCAGCGGCGGCCACGGCGAGTCCTCCTCGTTCTCGGCGATGCAGCACGAGTACTTGGCCGGGGTGCCCTGGGTGGCCTGGTCGAGCACGTGCGGCCGGAGCCCGAACGCGTTGAGCGAGCCCAGCCGGATCGCCCGCCCGATCGTCGCGTTGGCCCGGAACCCGGAGCCGTACAGGTTGCCCCGCGAGTTCAGCCCGATGGCCGTTCTGACCGGGCCGTTGACCACGGTAAACGGAGCCGTGCCGGTGGTTGACTGCCAGATCGCCTTGGACACCCCGCCGTCGCCGAGGAACGAGTCCCACGCCGCGAGCACGACCGGGAAGTACCCGGGCAGGCAGCCGGCCAGGGCCGCGTTGATCGCCGCCAGCCGCACGGTCAGCGCGCGGTTCAGGTGCGGCATCGCCAGGACGACGTCGGACGGCGCCCGGGCGGTGGTGGCGAGGAACTCGGCCAGGTACGACTCGGTCACCGGCACCACCGGCAGCCCGTCGGTCCAGCCCCGCGCGGAGTAGAACTCCATCGCCCGGCGGACCTCGGCCGGGTCGGCCAGCGGGGCGTCGTCGAGCACGGGCGGTTCCTCTTCCACGGTGACCTCCTTCTCAGTCCGCCGGCCGGATCGTCAGGCCCGCGCCGAGCACCCGGATGATCTCCGGGAGGAAGTCGCGGGCGATGACGTCGATCTCCGCCTGGGTCCTGCTGGCGATCGGGTGCGGCACGGCCACGTACTGGTAGCCGGGGAACCCGAGCGACCTCGCCATCGCCTCGGCGGTGATCCTGAAGGCATCGGTGCACAGGCTCACAGCGGGGATGCCAGCCCGCTCAAGCAAGATCCCATCGGCCAAACTGGCCGCGCTGCACGAGCCTCAATCGCCGATCCCGGCCACCGCGAAGTCGCAGTTG
>Ga0335075_10005606_pt1 | contig 19449 bp, 13 predicted proteins | sample Lox_Sample_24_FD_206723 | JGI IMG/M metagenome (GOLD analysis project Ga0335075, IMG submission 206723) | Soil microbial communities from Loxahatchee National Wildlife Refuge, Florida, United States - Lox_Sample_2.4 | ecosystem: Environmental > Terrestrial > Soil > Wetlands | place: USA...
AGCCTGCACTGCGACTTCCTCGAACAGAGCACGCACGACGGGGACGGTGGGCGACTGAGGCCCGACGTGGTCGTGCGCCTCCCGGCCGGCCGCACGATCATCGTCGATGCCAAGGTCGCTCTCACGGCATATCTCGATGCGCTGGAGGCCGGCAGCGAGGACGAGCGACGGACGCACTTGCAGCGACACGCAATGCAGCTGCGGACGCACGTCGGCAAGCTCGCCGAGCGCGGCTACGCCGGCCAGCTGCGCGACAGCGCCGAGTTCGTCGTGTTGTTCATCCCCGGCGACACCTTCCTCGCTGCAGCCGCGGAGGCGGATCCACTGCTCATCGAGCAGGCGCTCGAACGGCAGGTCGTCATCGCGACGCCGTCGACGTTGATCGCGTTGCTGCGCGCCGTCGCCTACGGGTGGCGGCAGGAGAAGCTCGCGGAGAACGCGCAGCGGATCAGCGATCTCGGTCGTGATCTGCACGATCGCCTCGCGACGCTGGTCACGCGACTCGCCAGCACGGGACATCAGCTCGGCAAGGTCGTGCGCGCGTACAACGAGACGGTCGGCAGCCTCGAGACGCGCGTGCTGCCGGCGGTGCGTCGCTTCGACGAGCTCGGTGTGCCGAGCCGCAAGCCGCGCACCGATCCGTCACGCGTCGACGTGCAGGTACGTCAGCCGGCGTTGCTCGAAGTCGATCTGGAATGATCCCCGGACGTAGGCGTCGAGCTTCAGCTCGACGCTTTGGCATTCGACTGACTGCCAGTCCGTAGCCGACCGACTTGTCGGTCGGTTCCGTCGATCGCGAAGACGCGATCGGACAGGTGTAGCGGCCGGACTTCGTCCGACCGACAGGCATCACTGACCGTCGGACAAGTCCGACGGCTACGCCTCACGGAACTCGACGCATCACTGACCGTCGAGCTGAAGCTCGACGGCGACGCAAGTCACAACCTCACGCTGGGGCGCGCAATCCTGATCCAGACCGTAGCCGACCGACTTGTCGGTCGGTTCGGTCGGTCATGGTAGCCAGCGTGCTGAAGTTACGTCGTTCTCCCCGGCAGCCACACGCTGACGGCCATCCCACCCTCCTGACGTCGCGCGAGATGCAGGCGACCGCGATGCGCGTCGACGATCTCCGCGCACAGCGACAGCCCCAGCCCGGCCCCGGTCTTCTTGAAGGAGTGGAACGGCAGCAACGCCTTGCGCATCGTGTCCTCGTCCATTCCCGTTCCACGATCCAGCACCGTCAGCCGCACGCCATCGTCGCGACGCTCGACCTGCAGGCGCACCTCGCTGGCGGCGCTGCCCGACTCCTCGGCGTTCTTCAGCAGGTTGATCAGGACCTGCTGCACCTGCGTCGGATCGAACCAGCCGTCGCCTGAAGCATCGCCTTCGAGCGCGAATGGGAAGAGCGCACCCACCCCGGAAAGGAACGGCGCGAGGGGCACGAGTTCCTGACGTGGCGCCGGTAGCCTGGCGAAGCGTGCGTAGCCCTCGAGGAAAGCGGTGACGTGCGCGACGCGCTCGGCGATCGTGTCGAGCAGGGGAGGTAGGCGCGTGGCCGCATCGGGACGCTCGGCCGCGATACGGGCTGAATGCGCAAGCGAACTCACCGGCGCGAGCGAGTTGTTCAACTCGTGACTCATCACGCGGATCGCCTTCTTCCACGTGGCGGTCTCCTGCCGTGCGAGTTCGTGCGTGATCCGTTCGACGACGAGCAGGCGATGCGGGACGGTGTTGAGATGGAAGGCGCGGACGAGGACGCGGTAGCTCTCTTCGTGGCCGTCCTCGTCCCACGACACCAGGCTGTCCTCGAGCCGGCGCAGCGACGCCTGCAATGCCACCGGCGCCATGTCGACGATGTCGTGGAGCAGGCGCCCGTTCAGCCGTGTCACACCGTGGAACACGCGTCGACACGCAGCGTTCGCGAAGACGATCCGCTGGCGCTGATCGACGAGCAGGATGGCCATCGGCGCGCCCTGGAGCAGGGTGTCGAGCAGCAGCTCGCGCTGAATCAGTTCGGCGCGTTCGTCGCGCAGCACCGTACCCATCCGGTTGAACACGGCGACGAGCTCACCCACTTCATCGGGTGACGGCTGCGTGAGCCGCGTGGCGAAATCACTCTCGGCGAATCCCATCACGCCGTCGTGGAGTGCGCGCAGAGCGAGACGCGCTGGCGCGGTGGCGATGCGCGCGGCGATCAGGGCGAGCATGCCGCCGACCGTGGCGGCCGCAGCGACGGTGGCGACGGGCGGCAACCCGGACCGCACGCAGATGGCCGCGACCGTCAGCGTCGCCGTGACGCACGCGACGATCGCCAGCAGCACGCGCGTCTGCAGGCGGAACACGTCAGCCCCTCGGTCGGCGTTCGAGCGTCACGCCCAGGCGCTCCATGCGGCGATAGAGCGCCTGCCGCGAGAGCCCGAGGGCCTCGGCGGCGCGCGACACGCTGCCGTCGTGCACGCGCAGGAGATCGGCCAGCGCCTGGCGCTCCGGCTCGCCGTCGGGCAGCAGGCTGCGTCCGTTGCCAGGGAGCGGGACACTGAGTCCGAGATCGTCCGGGGCGATCGCATCGCTGCGTGCTACGAGTCGGGCCCGCTGGAGCCGGTTCTGCAACTCACGCACGTTGCCGGGCCATGCATACGCCAGCAATGCATCTTCGGCGCCGGCCGACAGTCGTGTCGCACCGGGTCCCGTCGCACTGGAGAGCAGCGCTCGCGCGATCGGCAGGATGTCCTCGGCGCGGTCGCGCAGCGCCGGGATCGGGAGCTCGATGACGTTGAGGCGGAAATACAGGTCCTCGCGGAACCGACCGGTGGCGATCGCTTCATCGAGGTTGACGTTGGTGGCGCAGATGAGGCGTGCGTCGCTGCGCAGCGAGGTACTGGATCCGAGCCGCTCGAACTCGCCGGTCTGCAACACCCGGAGCAGCTTGGCCTGCCCGGCCATCGAGAGCGTGCCGATCTCGTCGAGGAACAGCGTGCCGCCGTGGGCGGCTTCGAAGCGGCCGATGCGGCGACGCTGCGCACCGGTGTACGCGCCCGCCTCGGCGCCGAACAACTCGGCCTCCAGCAGCGTGTCCGGCAGTGCGCCGACGTGCACCGTGACGAACGGCCGGCGAGCCCGCGGTGAATTGGCCTGGATGATCTCGGCGAGCTTCTCCTTGCCGACGCCGTTCGGACCGGTGATGAGCACGGGCACGTCGGCGGTGGCGACGTGGACGGCGAGATCGACCACCCGCGCCATCGCGGCGCTGGCAAAGACGAGGCCCCGGAGGTCAGGGCCGGTTGCTGCAGCCGTGTCGCCCGCGATCGAGCGGCCTGCGGCAGCATCGGTCGCGGCCCGCCGCGTCGCCAGCAGCTCGCGCACACTCGCCACCAGCCGCACGTCGTCCCACGGCTTGCCGAAGTAGTCGGCAGCGCCGGCCTTGACGAGCGCCACGGCGCGTTCGAGCGACGTGAACGCCGTCATCAGCAGCACCGGCATCAACGGATCGGCGGCACGAATGGCCCGAAAGAGCGCCGCGCCTTCGTCGCCGGACGTCTCACCCGGCGAGAAGTTCATGTCCTGCAGGACGACGCCGACGCCGCCCGACTGGATCGCGGCCAACGCGTCGACGGCATCTGCCGCCCGACGCGTGGGCACGTCGTGCAGCGAGAACAGCACCTCGAGCGCCTCCGCGACGGGGGCTTGGTCCTCGACGATCAGGCAGGCCAGCGGCTGCGCAGGCACGCGGCTAGGGTACGCCGGACGGGTTCAGATGTTCCGCGTGGCTTCCGCCGGCGCGACCCGCGCGCCCCGCAGGGCCGGCCACAGGGTTGCCAGCAGCCCGGCCAGCCACAGGAGCGCGGCACCAATGGCGAGCAGGCCCGGCGTGATCTTCGGCCCGTCCACCTCACTGAGCAGCGTCATGTTCAACGTGATCGCCAGGCCCACGCCGAGCACGATGCCGACCGTGGTCGTGATCCAGTTCTCGAGCAGGAAGTGCTTCAGGATGGCGGCGCGATCTGCGCCCAGTGCGCGTCGGGTGCCGATCTGCCGCGTGCGCTCCGCGACCGAGAACGACGTGAGCCCCATGATGCCGAGCCCCGTGACGAACACCAGCACGACGATCACGATCGAGAGCAGGCGCACCATCAGCGTCTGGCTCCCCAGGAATCGACGCTTCACGTCGGGAACCGTCCGCACGCGGTAGGTCCGGTTGGCGTTGACGCCGGCCAGCACGCCTTCGACGCCCTTCTCGACGGCCGTGAGTTGCCCCGGTTTCACGCGGACCAGATATGACGTGCCGCCTTCGTAGCTACCCTGCCGCCGCGGGTAGAAGGTCGCGTATTCGCCGATCTTCCACGCGTACGGGTTGTAGAAGGTGTCGATCACGCCGATCACCTGCCAGCGGTCGCCGTCCTCGTCCTCGAACGTCTTGCCGAGGGGCTGGCCTTCCGGAAACATCAGCTGGGCGTAGGCCTTCGAGATGATCGCCGGCACGGTGACCTTGACCGCGGCAAGGCCCGACGCGTCGCGCTGTCGCTCGGTGTCGTTCAGCGCGCGCAGCTGCTCGGTGTTGCGCAACACGTCCTCACGCGTGAACGCGCGACCTTCCACCAGGCGGACGCCCAGCGTATCGAGGAGTTTCTCGTCGGCGGCGTAGATCTGCGTGCGCACCAGTTCTGCCTTCGAGTCACGCCGGTACATCGTCGAACTGCCGCCACCCTGCCAGGGCAAAAAGCCGCTGTTGGTCGCCGTCTCGATGGCAGGGTGGGCGCGCAGCGCGGCGAGGTCCTGATCGACGATGGTGTCGCGGTAGGCGACTTCACGGAACGCCTCGTTGAAGGGTGTGGCGGTCACGAGCAGCAGTTGCTCGTCGACGAAGCCTGACGGGCGGGTCAGTTCGCGGCGGGCCTCGAGAATCAGGCTCACGCAGTTGGCGACGATGGCCAGCGTGAGGGCGACCTCGACGGCCAGCAAGCCGAAGCGGACCTTGTTGCGGAGCATGGCGCGGACGAGGGGACCGAGATGCATGGCGAGCCTCAGACCTTCAGGTGGTTGGCTGGAGCGAGACGGCAGATCCGCCACGCGGGGTAGACGCCCGAGATGAGGCCGGCCGTGATCGACAGGGCCAGCGCGAGCAACAGCATCCGGAAGTCGAGCGAGAACAGCCCGGCGCGATTGGTCATGTCGAGCATGTAGGCGTTCAGAGCTCGCAGGCTCACGGCCGCGAGCACGACGCCGATGGCGCCACCCAGGACTGCCACCACCTGACACTCGACCAGGTGCTGCATGAAGACGTCGCGGCGCGAGGCCCCGAGTGCCCGCCGTACACCGACTTCGTTGGCCCTCGCGAGGAACTTGCCGAGCAGCAGGCCGATCAAGTTGACGGCAGCCACCGCCAGGAACAGCAGGCCGACGAGCAGCAGCGCGAACGTCTCCTTCGGCGCGATCTGGAAGTCGGTCATCAGCGTCGCGATGCTCGACACGCGATAGTTCATCGGCCGCGCGAAGCGTCCGACCTTCTTCTGGTCGGTGATGTAGCTCTCGACGAACGAGCGATAGGCTGCCTCGTCGGCCGGCGAACGCAGCTCCACCCAGTACTGCAACCACGACGTCTCGGAGTTCAGGAAACCGGCGACGCCGGTGCCAGCCTGCGTGCCCCAGCCGTCGCTGTTGCCGGCGGTGCGAATCTGCATCGGCACGGCCATCGCAAACGGCATGAACACCGCCTCCGGTTCGCTGAGCGCGCTGCCGGTCATGTCGTACATGCGGACCGTCGGCTGCCAGCCCGCCAGCACGCCGACGATGCGGAAGTCGCGTGTCTCGATCTTCAGGGTCTGCCCGACGCTGTTGCGACCGCCGAACAGCCGTTCGTTCAGGCGTTCGGACAGCACGATGACGTGCTCCTGCTTCGTGTCCGCCTCACGCGTCCACGGGCCGCCGTAGCGGAACGGCACCTGGAACATCTCGAAGAAGTCGGACTCGGCGAGCCGGATGTCCTCCCGTGACGGCCGGCTAATGGCGGGATCCGGTATAACCGTCAACAGCGCTCGGAACGTGGGCGTCTGCCGCGCGGGTAGCGTCGAGCGTCGCAGCTCCATCGCGTCGCGATAGGTCACCTGTGGTGGCAGCGAGTTCAGGCTGTCGCCGGGATATGCCGTGCGCGGATCCCAGTTGTCGAGACGGACGTAGCGCAGCACCGGCTCCTTGTCCGGCAGCGGATGCTTCGTGAACGCATGCCGTACCGTCGCGAATGTCGTCGCGAACGCGATGCCGAGCGCGATGCACGACACGATCAGCAGCGACAGCGTCGGGCTGCGCTTCAGGCTCTTCCAGGCGATCCAGATGTTGTGGAGCAGCATCGGTGTCTCCTACTGGATGGCGGCGGCCAGGCTGGGTAGCGTGCGTTCCTCGAACAGCTGCGCGTCGGTGTCGAGCACGCGACCGTCGAGCAGGTGGATGTGCCGCGGCGCGCGGGCGGCGCACTCGGGTGAGTGGGTCACCATGATGATCGTGGTGCCTTCCTCGTGGATGCGCTCGAGCAGGTCCATCACTTCCCGCGACATCAGCGTGTCGAGATTGCCGGTCGGCTCGTCGGCGAGAATCAGCTTCGGATCGCCGGCCAACACGCGGGCGATCGCCACGCGCTGCTGCTGTCCGCCCGACAGTTGCGACGGCAGGTGGCGAAGCCGCGACGACAGCCCCACCATCTCCACCGCCCGCTCGACCCGCTCCTTGCGTTCCTTCGCGGGCATGCGCCGGTAGCGCAGCGGCACGTCGACGTTGTCGAACACGTCGAGGTCGGGAATCAGGTTGAACGACTGGAAGATGAAGCCGATCTTCTCGTTGCGGATGCGCGACATCTCGCGGTCCGACAACCGGCTCACGTCCTGCCCATCCAGCGTGTAGGTGCCGGACTCGAACGTGTCGAGCAGGCCGGCGACGTTCAGGAACGTCGTCTTGCCCGAGCCGGAGCGTCCCATCACGGCGACGAACTCGCCGGCCAGGACGTCGAGCGTGATTTCGTCGAGGGCGTAGGTCTCCACCAGTTGCGTGCGGTAGATCTTACGGATCTTGGACATGGACAGCATCGATACTCCTCGGCCTTCGTCGGTCGGCCTTCGGCCTTCGTTCACAGCCACGCTCACGGCCTTGGGCCTTCGGAACACATCTCGCGCGAGCACTTACGCGGACGGCTCGGCGAGCCGTCCCTACCAAATCGCTAACCCGGTACCCCGTACCCGGTACCCCGTACCCGGTTCCCGCCCTCTATCGATTCCTCAACAACACCCGTTCGGCGCCGCTGAACTCGCTGGTGTCCGACACGATGACTTCGTCGCCGGGACGCAGGCCGTCGGTGATCTCCACGTGCGAGAGGCTGCGCGCGCCGGTCGTGATCGCGGTGCGCGTCGCGACGCCGTCGCGGACGACGTAGGCCATACGTCCGCCGCCGCTCTGGAGGAACGCGCCGCGCGGCAGCGTCAGCGTACGGGCCCTGGTCTCGAACAGCAGCCGCAGGGAGACGCGCTGGTTCTGCCGAAGCGTCGCCGGCGTCTGTCCCGCGAAGGTCGCGCGCCCTTGCACCAGGCTGTCGCGCACCGATGGCGAAATCGCCGTGACCGTGCCGTCGTACTCGCGGCCCTCGTACAGCACGCGGGCCGGCGTGCCCGGACCGGCGTCGGCCGCTTCGTTCTCCGGCAGGCTGAACTCGATCTCGTAGGCATCGAGATTGACGACAGTCAGCACCGGCTGGTTCGCATTGACGGCATCGCGGTCCTGCACGTTCACCGCGCCGATCAGCCCGTCGAACGGCGCGATCAGCGAAAGACGGTCGACCTGCCGGGCAACTTCGTCAGCCAGTGAGGACTGCCGCGTGCGCGCGAGTTGCTGCGTCTGGATCTCGAACTCGGACGTCTCGCGCTCGAGTCCACGCGCCGCCTGCGCCGTCTTCAGCTCCACCTCGGCCAGCTGCACATCGTCCTGCGCGCGTTCGTAGTCGACCTTGTTCAACAGCCCCTGCTCGAAGGTCTGTCGCGCGCGTTCGAGGTTGCGCTTGGCCGACTGCAGGCGCACCTGCGCCAGTTCGATGGCGCTGGCGTTGCGGGTGTCGTTCTGGCGGGCGGTGATGCGGGCGCGGCCGAGGGCGACGTCGAGCGACTGCAGCGACGTCTGTTCCTGGGTGAAGCGGCTGCGCAGCTCGGGGCTGTCGATGGTGGCGAGCACCTGCCCGCGCTTCACCGGGTCGCCGGCCTTCACCTGGAGGGCGACGATGCCGGCGGTGGCGGCGAAGAGCGTCGGCGCGTTGGCCGACACGATCCGCCCGTCGGCGGCGGCGTCACGTACGAGGTCGCCGAGCGTGACCGGTGCGATCTGCATGCGGCTCGCATCGACGGTGCGGTCGACCGAGGCCATGCGACGGTACGACGGCCAGGCGATGGCGACGATTGCCACGAGCAACAGCACGCCACCGGCCAGCCACCACGTGCGCCGGCCGATGCCGGAGCGCGCCACCGTGCGGTCCATCGAGGAGGTCCCGGAAATCACACCGACAGATGGGCAAGCGCGATGCCATCGGCGAACTCCCGAAACAGCACGCCGCGACCCGATCGACCAGGGCGGTGTCCGGGTGACAGACGTCCGGTCCATGCGGACAAGTGTCCGGGGGGAACAGGAGACTAGGAGACCAGGAGAACAGGAAGGCAGAACCGCAGGACGGCAGAAGGGATGGCAGCGCAGCATCCGAGGGCGACTGATTCCCGGCTGTTCCTGACTCCTGGCTCCTGGCTCCTGGCTCCTGGTTCCTGCGTTCCTGAACTCCTGCCCTCCTGACTCCTGTATTCCTGTTCTCCTGCCTAGAGCCGGACTCTCAGTTTGGCCGCGAGGGAAAACCCGGGGGCGTCGACGCCGGAGCCGTGCCACCGGTAGTTGCGGTCGGTGAGGTTGTCGAGGATGACGGTCGCGTCGAAGCGGCTGGTCACGCGCCAGCCACCGCGCAGGGAGATGACGAGGAAGCCGGGCGTCGACGTGTAGAGGTACGTCGCATCGGCCGTACCGACCACGCGCGCCTGCACGTCGGCGAGCGTCTCACCGGTCTGCACCAGGCGACCATCGCGCACCAGTCCGAGGTCGATCGCCGACCCGTTGAAGAAGCTGGCGACGTCGGCCCGTCGACGACGACCGCCGATCCGCGCGTCCGACAGATCGCCCGGACTGAGGCGATCCTGCCGTGCAGCCATCGTGATCACGGCTTCGGCCCAATATGGCTGGACGCTCGGCTCCCACTTCACACGCACGCCACCCATCAGTGGCGGCATCCGGCGCAGCACCACATCGTCACCATCGCGACCCGCCGCGAACGATGCGTGCGCGCTCGCCAGCCAGGTGGGTGCGAGACGCACCTGCACGTCGGCCTCGAAGCCGCGCACGCGCGCCTCATCGACATTGACGCGGGTGACGACCGGACGAGGGTCGGCGGCGACATACGCCCGTCCAGCCGCATCCTGCGACACGACGACGTAACCACCCAGCGACGTGCCGACGACGCTCGACGGGAAGATGGCCGTGCGCCGCGCGATCGCGTCGCGCAATTCGAGGTCGAAGCCCACCACCGATGCCGCCAGCCGACGCGCCCGCACCTTGGCGCCGACTTCGTACGCGTACACGGTTTCGGGCGAGAGGGCCGTCACTGGCCGGCCGGTGCCGACCGCGGTCGCGCCGTCGCTCGATCCGACCGTCGCGGCAAGGCTCGCCGCGGTCTGCGGCGCGATCTCGAAGCCACCGCCCGACACGCCGATGGCGCCGAGGTCGAACGCGTTGGCGGCGCGAAAGCCACGACTGACCGATCCCGTGAGGTTGAGCGCCTCGGCGACGCGCCACACCACACCGCTGTTGAAGGTGACGGCGCTCGCCGTGACGCGTTCGGCGTTGACGCCGAGGGCGACGTCCTCCGGGACGTCGTAGCGGAACGACGCGGCGCGCAGCCCGCCACGCACGGCGATGCGATCGCCGAAGAGCGATGCCGAGTCCTGCACGAAGACGCCGGTCGACAGATAGCCTGCGTCATTCGGGATCTCCGGCCGCAACGCCGTGAGTCGGCCCGAGTCGACGCGGGTCCGGCTGGTGGCGACCGTCTCGTCGTACGCCTCGACGCCAGTCGTCACGACATGTCCGCGCCATGGTCGCAGCGTGCCTTGCGCCGCGTAGCCGAGGGCCCGCACGCGACTCGTTTCGGTCTCGAAGAACGTCGACGGACGCGCCTGCTCGAGGCGGTCGTCCTGCTGCTGGTTGAACGACCAGGTCGCCTGCACGGCTGCAAAGGGCCCGGTGGTGGCGCGCTGGTAGCGCAGGTACCCGAAGCCGAGACGCTGCGGCGTGAAGGCGCTGCGGAACAGACCGTCGCCGCCAACAACACGATCGTGGCGGCTGACGCCCGACTGCGATTCCTGCATCGCCGTCCCGGTGAGTGCGCCGCTCCCTGCCAGTGGCACGGTGGCCGTCACCGACCAGCCCGACTGGCGGAAGCCGGTCGCAGGGAGCCTGTCGTAGAGCACCGTCGACGGCAGTCCGAGGTAGCGCGTGACCGCGCTGTGGCTGTCGAGACCGCCACCAGTACGCAGATCGCCGACGGCGCGCGTGGTCAGCCCGGCGCGGATGGCGACGGTCCGGGCCCGCATCTGGCCGAAGATCGCCGCGCCGGCACTTTCGTCAGCGGTCGCGGTGGTGAATTCGAGGTGTCCACTCGACCTCAGGCCCTGCGGAATGACCTCCGGGCGCTGGCTGAGGACGTTGATGGTGCCGCCCAGCGCGTCGCTGCCGTACTGCACCGACGACGGTCCGCGGACGATTTCGAGTCGCTGCACGATCCCCGGATCGATCCAGCCGAGGTATTGCGTGGCCCCGGCGCGGTAGGTCGCGGTGTTGAAGCGGACACCGTCGAGCAGGTACACCACGCGCTGCGCGCTGAACCCGCGGATGAACGGCGAACCCTGCGCGGTCGTCGTCTGCTGGACGAGGATGCCGGTCTCCTCGCGCAGGGCCTGCGGCAGGATCTGCACCGACCGCGCCTCGATCTCCTCTCGCGTGGCGACCCCGACGGCCTCGGGCACGTCGAACGTGCGTTCCTGCTCACCCCGCGCCGGCGTCACGATCACCTCGCTGGTCACGCCAGCCAGTTCCACGACGAACCGGACGAAGCCGTCGGCGCGCGCGGTGAGGTCGACCACGTGCGAGACCGGCGTGAAGAGGTCGGCCCGCGCCTGCACGTCGCAGCGCGTTCGCGGCAGGTCGACCAGCACGAAGCGGCCGGTGCCATCGGTCGAGGTGTCGCGGTGCGTGGCTCCGCACGTCGCCCGCACAGTGGCGCCCGACACAGCGCCTCCGAGGGGATCCTCGACGAGGCCGGACACGACGCCGGTACCAGGGCGCGGCGATCGTGCGTCCTGCCCGGTGCCCACTGCCGGCGCGGCCCACGCGGTCCATGGGGCGACCGCCACCAGCCACGCCGTCGTCACCAGCGATCGGAAGCCGGCAGATGCCATATGACACCACGGGGGTGGAGGGGCTGGAATCGGTTGGCTATGATCGTTCAGATGGCCCGTCCTGGCAGCGATTCGACGCTGCGCGACCGGCGCAACGATACCTCAGGGGCCCTTCGTCGGGTCGCTCGTATCGGGGGCGTCGTCACGGTCGAGTCAAGGGAGCTTCCGTGTCGCATACCGTTCACATTCCGACGCCGCTGCGCCAATACACCGACAAGCTGGACACCGTGCAGGTCGGTGGCGCTACCGTCGGCGAGTTGCTGGCGCAACTGACCACTGCGTATCCCGAGCTCAAGAAGCACCTCTACAACGAGCAGGGCAAGCTCCGGCACTTCGTCAACATCTACGTCAACGACGAAGACATCCGGTATCTCGAGAAGGAGCAGACGCCCCTCGGGGAGAAGGCCACCATCAGCATCATTCCGTCGGTGGCGGGCGGCAGCGACGCGGCGGTGGCCACGCCGCTGCCGGAGCTCGAGCAGGAGGAGCTGGCGCGCTACAGCCGCCATCTCATCCTCCCCGAGGTCGGTCTCGAGGGGCAGCGCAAGCTGAAGGCGGCGAGCGTGTTGTGCGTGGGCGCCGGCGGCCTCGGCTCGCCGGTGTTGTTGTATCTGGCCGCGGCCGGCATCGGCCGCATCGGCATCGTCGACTTCGACGTCGTCGATCTGAGCAATCTCCAGCGGCAGGTGCTGCACGGCACCAGCGACATCGGCCGCAAGAAACTGGAATCGGCGCGCGACTCGGTCAAGGCGATCAACCCCCACGTGCAGGTGGACCTGCACGAAGTGGCGCTGACCTCGCAGAACGCGCTGGAGCTGTTCAAGCCGTACGACGTGATCATCGACGGCACCGACAATTTCCCGACGCGGTACCTCGTGAACGATGCCTGCGTGCTGCTCGGGAAGCCGAACGCATACGGCAGCATCTTCCGCTTCGAGGGCCAGGCGTCGGTGTTTGCGACCAAGGGCGGCCCGTGCTACCGCTGCCTCTATCCGGAACCACCGCCCCCGGGGCTCGTGCCCAGCTGCGCGGAAGGCGGCGTGCTGGGGGTGCTGCCCGGCATCATCGGCGTCATCCAGGCGACCGAAGCGATCAAGGTGATTCTCGGCACCGGCGAGCCGCTGATCGGCCGGTTCCTCATCTACGACGCGCTGAAGATGAAGTTCCGCGAGCTGAAGCTGCGGCGCGATCCCGAGTGCCCGGTCTGCGGTGACAATCCGACCGTCAAGGCGCTGATCGACTACGAGCAGTTCTGCGGCCTCAATCCGGCGCCCGGCGCGGCGCCTGCGGCCGGCTCGGAGATTCCGGCCTTGACCGTGGAAGAACTGAAGCAGCGCCTCGATCGTGGCGACGACCTCCAGATCCTCGACGTGCGCGAGCCGTTCGAGGTCGACATCGTCCGCCTCGAAGGCTCGACCGTGATCCCGCTCGGCGAACTGCCCAACCGCGTCGACGAACTCGATCGCACCCGCGACCTCGTCGTCCACTGCAAGGTCGGCGGCCGCAGCGCGAAGGCGGTCGGCATCCTGCGTGAGAAGGGCTTCGATCGGGCGATCAACCTGACGGGCGGCATCCTCGCCTGGGTCGACAAGATCGAGCCGAACAAGTCGAAGTACTAGGGCCGGCAACCGGGAACCGGGAACCGGGAGAACGGGAACCGGGAACCGGGTACGGGTACCGGGTACGGCAGCATCACCAGCAACATTCCGACGACTTGTCCGCCGTAGCCTTGGCGAAGGCGGAAGTCGGCCGGCTACGGACACAGACATGAAGGGCGCCTCCAGGCGCCCTTTTGTTTTGCCTGAACTTCCTCTGACGCCTTTCTGAATTGATCGTGACTTCGGGGCCGTGCGCGCCGCGCGTGTTGGCGCTGGCGTCAACGAACGGTTACGCGACGACGGGGGTGCGCCGGCGTGCGTCGGTGGGCCTGACCTATCAAAAGGGCCAGAAAACATAGCGATTTCGCCGTCGTATCGGCTTGCGCGCGCTGGTGGTCAGACCAGCGGGTACGCGCCAGACCATTCCGAAACGGCCTGCCACGTTCTGCGCCTTCCTGCCCACCTTCTCTGTGTTCGGCGGTCCACACGCCGCCGTTGGTTCTTACGTGCACCCCTTCTTCTCCTGCTCCGTGCTCGTGCTGCTGGCGAGCCTCGTGTCCGCGCCGCTGGCGGGGACCAACGAGGACGACGCGCTGCCGTTGCCGGCGACGCTGATGGAGACGGGGCTGTACAGCGACTGGGACAGCAAGACCGTGGCAGACGGCAACCTGCCGTATTCGCCGCAGTACCCGCTGTGGACGGACGGCGCCGCCAAGTCGCGGTGGCTGCACCTGCCGGCCGGCACGTACATCGACGCCCGCAATCCCGACGCGTGGGAGTTCCCGGTCGGCACGCGCGTGTGGAAGGAGTTCCGCTTCCACGGCGCGCCGGCCGAGACGCGGTACATCGAGCGCACGGCCGCCGGCTGGCGGTATGCCAGCTACGTGTGGCGTCCGGACGGCAGCACCGCGTTGGTTCCGGCGCGCGGCATCCTGAACAGCGTCGAGGTGCGCGACGGAGTACGGCACGCGATTCCATCGCGCACCGACTGCACTGCCTGCCACGAGGCGGGCCCGTCGCGACTCCTGAGCGTGAGCGCCCTGCAGTTGTCCGACGATCGCGATCCGCTCGCCCCGCATGCCGAGGCGCTGCCGGCCGGCGCAATCACGTTGCGTGCACTGGTCGAGCGCGGACTCGTTCGAAACCTGCCGCGCCGATTCGTCGACGAGGCACCACGCATCCAGGCGTCGACGCCCGTCGCGCGCGCTGCCATGGGCTATCTGCACGGCAACTGCGGGATGTGTCACACGGGCGCTGGCGAGATGGCCTCACTCGCGTTCGTGTTGCATTACGCATTGCAACGCACACCTGACGATGCCGGCGACGCCCTCAGTACCACGCTGGGGCGCCCGAGCCACTTCCTCGCCGCGTCGCATCCCGCCGTCCGCGAGCGCATCGCGGCGGGCAATCCCGACGCCAGCATGCTCGTCGCGCGCATGGCCTCACGTCATCCGGTGCTGCAGATGCCGCCACTCGGCACCCGCGTGGTCGACGAGGACGCCGTGGCCCTGCTGCGGCGATGGATTGCCGACGACACCTCACGGGGCCCACAGCGCCACGCATCGGCGCACTAGGAGTCATCATGCGAACCGTTCGTTCATCGTCCACGGCCGTCGTGGCCGCGGGCAGCCTCGCGCTCGTGGCACTCATCGGCCTCCGCACCGCCCACACCGTCGCCGCCGACGCCACCGTCACGCAGCCAGCACCGTCGACGGCAACCGCCCGCGTCAAGCACGGTGAGTACCTGGTCAAGACCAGCGGCTGTGATGACTGCCACACGCCGTTCAAGATGGGCGACAACGGCCCCGAGCCCGACATGAGCCGGCGTCTGATGGGACACCCGGCCGGCCAGGTGGTCGGGGACCTGCCGGGCCTGAAGGCGCCGTGGATCGGGTGGACGAGTTCGACGATGACGGCGTGGACGGGGCCGTGGGGCCGGAGCTTCACCGCCAACCTCACGTCGGACAAGGAGACCGGTATCGGCGCGTGGACCGAGGCGCAGTTCGTCGCCACGATCCGCAACGGTCGTCACCTCGGCGATGGCCGCCCGTTGCTCCCGCCGATGCCGTGGAGCGCCTTCCGGCACTACTCGGACGAGGACCTGGGCGCCATGTACGCGTACCTGATGACGGTGCCGGCCATCCGCAACAAGGTGCCAGATCCGGGTGTGCCGGCTGGTCCGGCGATGCCGCCGCCACCGCCCCCGAAGCCGGTCGACGTCAAGACCGCGCCTGGGCCGTCGGACATGGTGGCCCGTGGCCGGTATCTGGTCACCGCCAGGGGCTGCGGCGACTGCCACACGCCGATGAAGATGGGCGCGCAGGGGCCCGAATACGACAAGACGCGCACCCTGGCGGGCTTCGACGCACGCGGTCCTGTCCCGCCGATGCCGCCGGTCGGTGACGCCAGCCAGGTGTTCGTGCTCGAGCCGGCCTTCGCCGGCGCCTGGGGGATGAGCTTCGCGGCCAACCTCACGCCCGATCCCGAGACCGGTCTGGGCACCTGGACCGAGCAGCAGTTCCTCGACACCTTACGCAACGGCCGGCACCAGGGCCGGGGCCGCCAGCTCCTGCCGCCGATGCCGTGGCCCTCGTTCGGCCAGATGACCGACGCCGACCTCAAGGCCGTGTTCGCGTACCTGAAGACCGTCACGCCGGTGAAGAACAAGGTTCCCGAGCCCCTTCCGGCCGCGCCGAAGTAAAGTCGAAAGTCAGAAGTCCAAAGTCAGAAGAGGAGGGCGGTGGTTGGACCGTGGTGGCCGCCCGCCTCTCGCATCCTCCTTCTGACTTCGACCTTTCCTTTCGACTTCGAACTTCAGACTTCTGACTTCCCGCTTGGTACACTGAAGCCATGCTGCGCCTCTCGAAGAAGACCGACTACGCGCTGATGGCCATGAAGCATCTGGCGCTGCACGGCGATCGGGGAGCTTCGAGTGCGCGCGAGATTGCCGAGCAGTACGACATCCCGGCCGAGCTGATGGCCAAGGTGCTGCAGCGGCTGGTCCGCCGCAATCTCCTGGTGTCGCATCAGGGCACCCGCGGCGGCTACCAGCTCGCACGGCCGTCGACGCTGATTTCGGTGGCCGACGTCATCCAGGCGGTCGACGGGCCGCTCACGGTGACCGCCTGCTCGGATCACGACCACGCCTGCGACCAGTACACGAAGTGCAACGTCCGCGACCCGCTGTGGCGGATCAAGGACCGCGTCGTGACCGCTCTCGCCGGCTGCACGCTCGCCGAGATCGTCGACGAGACCGCCGTGCCGACCGTGCCGGTGACGCTGTCGCGCCGGGCGCCCGCCGCCGTCTGACGGCCGCGATTCGCCGGTCCGGTCGGGCGCCTCAGCGCGCTTCTGCCTTCTGATGTTCGCCTTCTGACTTCCCAGTCCGAGAGATGTCCCGTCTCTACTTCGACGCGCACGCCACCACGCCGTGCGATCCGCTCGTCGTCGAGGCGATGCTGCCGTATTTCTCCACGCAGTTCGGCAACGCCGCCAGCCAGCAGCACGCCTTCGGCTGGGAGGCGCATCAGGCCGTCGAGACCGCCCGCCAGCACGTCGCTGATCTGGTCGGCGCACGCTTACGCGACGTCGTCTTCACCAGCGGCGCCACGGAGGCCAACAACCTCGCGCTGCGCGGCGTCGTCGAGGCGGCGCGCACGTCGGGTCACGCCGTGCCGCATGTCGTGACGGTCGTCACCGAACACCCGGCGATCCTCGACCCGTGCGACTGGCTCGAGGCGCAGGGTGCGCGCGTCACCAGGCTGTCGGTACGCCGCGATGGTCTGGTCGATCTGGACGATGTCGCGGCAGCCATCACGGCGGGCACGACGCTCGTGTCGGTGATGGCGGCCAACAACGAGATCGGCGTGCTCCAACCGCTGGCCGCGATCGCGAGGCTGGCGCATACCGCCGGCGCGCTGATGCATTCGGACGCCTCGCAGGCAGCGGCGTACGTGCCGATCGACATGGCGGCCGACGGCATCGATCTGCTGTCGTACACCGCGCACAAGCTGTATGGCCCCAAGGGCGTGGGCGCGCTGGTCGTGCGACGGGCGTCGAAGGTGCCGCTGGCCCCGCAGCACCTCGGTGGCGGGCACGAGCGCGGCTTGCGGTCGGGCACGCTGAACGTCCCGGCCATCGTCGGTTTCGGCGAGGCCGCGCGGCTGGCGCGGACGCGGCGCGACGCGGATACCGTGCGCCTCAGGAGCCTGCGGGACCGGCTGTGGGCGCGGCTCGGTGCACTGCCCGACGTGCATCTGCGGGGCGCGACAGCGCCCCGGCTGCCCCACAACCTGAACGTCGGCATCGATGGCCTGACCGGCCGGGAGCTGATGCTGGCACTGACCGACGTGGCCGTGTCGTCGGGCGCCGCCTGCGCCTCGACCTCGGCCGCCGCGTCGCACGTGCTGCTCGCGCTGGGGCTCGACGAGGCCGAGGCTCGCAGCTCCCTGCGTTTCGGCCTGCTCCGGACCGCGACCGAAGCCGACGTGGACGCCCTGGCCGATCGCCTGATCGCCCTGGTCGACGCCCTGCGCCGCCAGAAGGCCGGCGCGCGCTAGAATCGAGAGGGGGTGTGCGGGGCTGCCATCGTGCGGTCCGGCGCGGCGGTGCGAGGCGCGATGCCTTCGACATTCCGCATGTCCGCATTCCCCATCACTGGTTGCGCTATGTACATCACCCTCGACGCCGGTCGCCAGATTCACAAGTTGCTCGAGAAGCAGGGCATGCCCGGCGGTGGGCTCCGTGTGGGCGTGAAGGCAGGCGGCTGCAGCGGCCTCAGCTACGTCTTCGCGTGGGAAGCCGAACCCAAGGCCCAGGACCAGGTGTTCGACGGACCCGAAGACTCGAAGATCTACGTCGATCCCAAGAGCTTCAAGTTCCTCGAAGGCACCCAGCTGGACTACGACACGAGCCTGATCAGCAAGGGGTTCGTGATCAACAACCCGAAGGCCAAGGCCACCTGCGGCTGCGGCACGTCGTTCTCCCTCAGCTGAACGCCGCCTGCCGTTCCGGCGGCACTTCCTGGATGTCCATCCGGCCGACCTCGCCGGCCCGTGTCAGCGCGGAGCGGAAGAGGATCGGGCCGATCGCCTCGTGCAGCGTGATCATCGAGACGATCAGCGCATAGAGGCGGGCCCCCCACTCGGGAAACTCCGCGTTGATCAGGATGGCGAGGCCGAGCGTCACGCCGGCCTGTGACACCAGCCCCATCCACGCGAGCGACGGCGCCTCGCCCGCCAAGCCAGCCACGCGGGCCCCGACCCGCGCGCTGAATCGAATCAGGCCCAGACGCACGATCGCGATGATGACGGCGGGGATGCCGACCTGCGCCAGTGCACCCAGGTGAAGGTTGGCCCCGGCCGCCGCGAAGAACAGGACGAGGATCGGCAGCGCTCCACGCTCCACCGCCAGGCGCAGCGCGTCGCCCTCGGGCGGCGCGATGTTCTCGACCACGAGGCCCGCCCCGAGCGCTGCCAGCAGGGGCTCGAAGTGCAGCGCCGCGCCCATCTGGCTCAGGAGCACCGCCACTGCCAGCAACACGACGGTCACTTCGCGACCGACGTGCCGCAGGTAGAACGCAAAGCACGCCCCGACCACGCCGCCGAAGGCGAACGACCCGAAGATCTCCCACGCGAGGCCCGAGAGTATTCCGTGGCCGGCCTGCCCGCTGCCCAGCGCGAATCGCACGCTCTCCATCGACAGCGTGAACAGCAGAATCAGCATCAGGTCGGCGAGCACCACCAGCGCCAGCACCAGTTCGGCGAGCGGGCCGCGGGCGCGGCTTTCGGTGATCACCGCGATGCTGACCGTTGGCGAGAAGCTCACCGTCACCGTGGCAAGCAGTGCGGCCATCGCCACACGCGGCAGGCCGCCCGCCTCGGGAGCGATGGGCAGCCAGGGCCACACGACGACGAACAGCAACGTCAAGGTGGCCCACATGAGCACGAGCATCACGCCGCCCATCGTCAGCATCGCCCGCAGCTGCGGCCGCAGGCGAGTGAAGTTGATCTCGAGGCCGGCGATGAAGGCGATGAGTGCGATGGCGACACCGTTGACGACCTGCAGCTCGCGCGCCATCGACGGCGTGAGAATCGCACTGGCGTACGGCCCGCACGCGATGCCGAAGAACAGGTAGCCGGAGATGCGCGGCAGGCCGACGCGTTCGAACAACTCGCCGGTGAGTGACGCGGCGATCAGCGCAAGCCCGATGGCGAGCGCGGCGCCCGGCCCGCTGCCCTTCAGCGCACCGTCGGCGTGAGTGACGATGGCCGCGGTCGCCACGATGATGGTCAGCGCGAGCAGTCGCATCAGGCCACCGGCTCCGCCGCGTG
>Ga0335075_10005607_pt1 | contig 19448 bp, 15 predicted proteins | sample Lox_Sample_24_FD_206723 | JGI IMG/M metagenome (GOLD analysis project Ga0335075, IMG submission 206723) | Soil microbial communities from Loxahatchee National Wildlife Refuge, Florida, United States - Lox_Sample_2.4 | ecosystem: Environmental > Terrestrial > Soil > Wetlands | place: USA...
GTCCACCGGCACGATCAGCACGTTGCTCACCGCCCCGGTGGTGATCGTCACCTGCACCGGGGCCTGGTTCAGGCTCCCGGCGGCCTTCGGGCTGGTCAGCGACACCACCACCGTGATCGTCGCCGCGGTCGACCCGCTGTTACCCGAGCCCGAGCCGCTGCTGCCCGAGCCCGACCCGCTGCTGCCCGAGCCCGACCCGCTGCCCGGCGATGAGGAGGACGAGGAGGTGGTGCTGATGGAGGAGATCACGCCCGGTGTGACCGAACCGTCGGGCAGGGTGACCGAGACCTTGTTACCGACCGCGACCTGGGTCTGCAGCGAGGCGTCCAGGTCCATGGTCACCACCGGGGTCAGCGAGCTGCCGGTCAGCACCGTGGCCCCCGGCGTGGCCGCGCCGCCGGGCACCGCGCCGGTGCCCAGGCCGGTGACCTGGATCGCGCCGGGCAGGAACACCGCCTGGCCCAGCGGCAGCGTCCCGGTCACGGTCAGCCCCAGGTGCGCCTGCAGCAGCCCCAGCGCGTAGCTGGTCTCGCCGCTGAAATAATCCCAGCCCGACCGCGGGCCCAGGGCCGCCGCGGTGGCGTAGCCCAGCGTGACCAGGTCGGTGTTCAGCTCGGTCACGTCCGCGCCGGTCATCCCCTCGGCCAGGTCACGGTAGGCCGGCACGCTGCCGTACAGCAGCACCACCGGGGTGCCGGACACCTGGTAGACCTGCTGGCCCTGGCGGATGGTCTGCCCTGCCTGCGGCAGCCAGGTGAACGTGCCCGCACCCGAACCCGCCGACCCCGCCGACCCGGCCGAGCCCGACGACCCGGGAACCACCACCGTGTACGACCCGGCATCCCCCAGCGTCCCGTCCTCCTGCGTCTGCTCGGTCAGCGACCCCCGGGTCACCGCCGCCGTCGCGGTCGCATACCCGTTGCTGCCCGCCGCCGGCCTGGGCGAGCGGAACACCCCGGCCGCGTCCGCCCCGCCCAGCCCGGCCGCGACCACCACGGCCACCGCCAGCACCAGCACCCAGCCCCGCCCCCGGCGCCGGTACCCGGCCACCGCCACGCCGCTAGCGCCATCACCGCCGGCCGCGTGCCCGCCACGCCGCGCCGGGACCGCGCGCCGCGCAGGCTCCTCCGCACCGCCGGGCGCCGCCTGCTCCGGTACCGCAGGCTCGCCCGCCTGCTCACGTGCATCGGTACTGCTCATCGCGTATCACCCTTCTCATCCGGCGGCACCATGTTCCTGCGCGCGCGTCAGACCGCCGCGCGGGTTGCGTGTGAGTTTCGCGTGAACGTTGGCGGCGCGCCCGGCCCGGAGCCTCGTCATCGGCCTCACCCGGACACCGATCCGCTGCCGGGTCCGGGCCCGCTGCCGGACCCCGGCGCGGGCGACGGGGGGTTGGCCCCGGGCGCGAAGTTTGGCGGGATGGGGCCGCCGACCAGCTTGCCGTTGCAGGCCATGAACGCGGCCTCGTAGGACGGTGAGTTCTGGTCGAAGCCGCCGGCCTGTTCAGCCGACGTCACCGGCTGCCAGTTGACGCCGGATGCCTGCGTTGTTCCCGCCGGGTCGGGGAAGTTCTCGATCCCGTGCGCGCGCATGCAGTGTGCGGCCTTCACGGCGTTGCGGAGGTTCGTCTGCTGGATCTGCTGTATCTGCTCGGAAGTCAGGCCGGTGCCCGCGTTCGGGAGCACTGACCGGCACTCGTGGATGGCGTTCTCTGCCTGGGAATTGTCGTTCTCGAGAGCCTGGATCTGGGCGTTGTTGAAGTTTCCCTGGCCGTCGGGAGCCGGGAACTGGGGCACGCCGTGCGAGCGCATGCACTTGGTGAAGGCCAGCGCCTGGGTGTAGGTCGCGCCCGGCGCGAAGGAGTTCGTCTGGCTCGAGGACCCACCGCAGGCCGCCGCCAGCAGGCCGATGCCCGCCGCCGCGGCGGTCACCACGGCCGCCCTGCGCGCCCGCGATCGTCCTCGCGGGCGCCGGCCGCCACCGCTCCCTGGGCGCAGGTGCCACTGCTTCTGGATCATGCGGCTCGTCTCCCGTCGAGTAGTATCTCGCCGGGACCATCCTCGGCCGCGGATGTCAGACCACTGCGCGGGTCGCGTGTGAGTTTCGTGTGAACGTCGGCGCCGGCAGCCTGCCGATCGTCCGTGCGATCGCCACCGCGCACGGCGCGACGCTCACCACCCGGGCCCGCTTCGTCGGCGGCATGCACGTCCAGGTCAGCTTCCCGGTCGGCGGGGCCACGGCCATCCGGGAGACGCACGCCACCGAGGCCGGGGCGGGCGTTGTCTGATCTACCCCTCGCCGCAGGCGGTCTCCGCGGCCTGGAACTGCGGCGAGCTGGTGTCGATGCTGGCCGGCAGCGGCTTCTGGATGAGGTGGCCGTTCTGCACGTCGGGTTCCGGGTAGCTCGGGAAGCCGTGCGCGTGCATGCACTGCGCGAACTTCACGTCGTTGTCGAGCTGCTGCTTGGTCACGGTGGGTGGCGCCGCGACCGGCAGCAGGTGCTTGCAGGAGGTCATGGCCGACTGGAACTGAGACGACTGGGGATTGACCCCGGTGACGAAATAGCCCTCGACGCTGAACGCCGGGGTGGAGGAGTTCTGGACGCTCTGCGGGTTGGCGTAGTAGAAGTTCGTCTGCCCGTGGCTGCGCATGCACTGCGCGAAAACGTTCATGGCCTTCGCGGTCGTCTGCGCCGCGCTGCTGCCCGGCCCCGACGAGTGCGAGCCGCCGCTGCAGGCCGCGGCCAGCGGGGCGGCCGCGGCCAGGACGGCCACGACGGCCACCCGGCGCAGTCCCCGCAGGCGGTGGCGGCCGCCGACGCTATCCGAGTTCATCTGATCGTCCTTATCCTTGGGCCGGAGGTCCTGGCAGCACCATGGTTCCGGGCGGTCGTCAGACGGCCGCGCGGGTTGCGTGTGAGTTCGGTGTGAGGTGCGCGGAGCTGGCAGTGCCGGGCGGCCGCTCACATCAAACTCGCATGCAGATCACACTGGGGATTAGCGGTGAGGTGGTCATATGACTGGCAGGAGAGGGAGCGTGGTGATGGGCGAGCCAGCGGCTGATCTGCCGGCCGATCACGGGACGCTGCTGGTCGTCGACGACGAGCCGTTCCTGCGCGACGCGGTCGCCGCGTCGCTGCGGTTCCTCGGCTTCGAGGTGGCCACGGCGGACAACGGCACCGACGCGCTGCGGCTTGCCCGGGACGGGCGGTTCGAATTGCTCGTGCTCGACGTGATGCTGCCCGGCGTGGACGGATTCGACGTGGTGCGCCGGCTGCGCCGGGACGGCAGCCGGGTGCCGGTGATCTTCCTGACCGCGCGGGACACCCAGGCCGACAAGGTGGCCGGCCTGACCATCGGCGGTGACGACTACCTGACCAAGCCGTTCGGCCTGGAGGAGCTGGCGGCGAGGATCCGCAGCGTGCTGCGCCGCAGCAGGCCGGAGCGGGCGGGCGGGCCGGTGCTCGAGTTCGCCGACATCGAGCTTGACCAGGACAGCTACCAGGTGCGCCGGGCCGGCCAGGAGATCGAGCTGTCGCCGACAGAGTTCCGGTTGCTGCGCTATCTGATGCTCAACCCGGGCCGGGTGCTGACCCGCGCGCAGCTGCTCGACCACGTGTGGGATTACGACTTCGGCGGGTCCAGCACGGTCGTCGCCACGTACATCGCCTACCTGCGGCGCAAGCTCGCCGCGCACGGCCCGGACGTGATCCACACGCAGCGCGGCGTCGGCTACACGCTGCGGCTGCCGCGGGAACTCAGTGCCACGGACGGCCAGCCATGAGGGCGAGGCTGCTGAGCCGGTGGCGCCGCGCGCTCCTGCGGACCAGGGTCATGGTCGGGGTGCTGCTGGTCACGCTGGTGGCGCTGGCCGCGTTCGACGTCGCCGGGGTCACCGCGCTGCGCAGCTACCTGATCGGCCAGACCGACTCCCAGCTGCGGCAGGTTATCGGCCTTTACCGTATGGCCAACCTCACGCTGGCTGGCCCGGGCGGCCGGACCGCCACCCCAATCGGGGAAGTGCGCGGTCAGCGGCCACCGAACGCCGGCACGAACTTGCAGTCGCGGGCGCCGACCGCCAAGGTTCCAGCGCCGCGATTCATTAATGCGCCGGTCTTTCGGCCGTACGAGGCCGAAACGGTGTCGGCATCCGGCAAGGCCGTCAGGGGGGCATCGCCGACCATCTTGCTCGGCAGGGGCGTCTACGTCGGGAACGTGGGCCTGAGGGTCCGGCAGCTGCCGGGGAACCTGGCCGCGCTGGCCGACAGCGGCCAGGCGTGGACGGCGGGCGGTGCCAACGGGCCGCTGCGGCTGCTCGCCGCGCCGGACCCTGGCAAGGGCTATCTGGTGGTGATGACCAGCCTGGGCGGAGTCAATAAGACGATCGGCCAGACCGAGCTGATCCTGGTCATCGGCTCGGCGGCGGCGGGGCTGGCCGCGGCGGGTGGTGTTGCGTGGGTGATGCGCCGCGGGCTGCGGCCGATCGAGGCCATGGCCAGGGAGGCCGACGCGATCAGCGCGGGCGATCTGACCAACCGGGTGAGCCCGCATGACCCGCGGACCGAGGTGGGCCGGCTGGGCGTGGCGCTGAACGGGATGCTGGCCCGGATCGGGGAGTTCATCCAAGAGCGCGAGGCCAGCCAGGAGGCCACCCGGCGGTTCTTCGCCGACGCCAGCCACGAGCTGCGCACCCCGCTGGCGTCGCTGCGCGCCAACGCCGAGCTGTACCAGCAGGGGGTGCTGGCCAGCCGGCCGCAGGTCGACGAGGCGATGCGGCGGATCACGCTCGAGGCCACGCGGATGAGCGGGCTGGTCGATGACATGCTCCGGCTGGCCCGCCTCGACCAGCACCCCGGCCAAGAGCACGACCTGGTCGAGTTGAGCGCCGTGCTGGAAGGCTGCGCCGAGCGTGCCCGCGTCGCCGACCCGCAGCGGACCTGGCGGGCCTGCGTGGATCCGGGGCTGGTGGTGGCCGGCGATGAAGAACTGCTGCGCCGGGCCGCCGACAACCTGCTGGCCAACGTCAGCGCCCACACCCCGGCCGGCACCGCGGCCACCCTGCTGGCCCGCGAAGCCGACGCCGCTATCACCGTGCAGGTCAGCGACGACGGCCCGGGCGTCCCGCCCGGCCAGCTACCCCGGATCTTCGACCGCTTCTACCGCGGGCCCGCCCCGACCGCACGGCCCGGCTCCGGGCTCGGGCTGGCCATCGTCACCGCGGTCGCCGCGACCCACGGCGGCACCGCCCAAGCCCGGCTCAACGACCCGCACGGGCTGCGGGTTACCATCACCCTGCCCGCCGCGCCAGCCCTCCCCATGGACCTGCCAGCCGATCGGTCGACGGCGGCCCCTGCTCAGCCGCCTGACGTCGGCACCCGTACCGGGAGCCCGGCGGCTGCGGATTACGACTTCGGCGGGTCGAGCACGGCGGTGTCCCGCGAGGCCGCCGTGGGCGGGCAGCGATGAAACTCGGGCCGCCCGGGCGGCCGCGCCGGGCGCTGCTGCGAACCAGGGTCATGGTCGGGGTGCTGCTGGTCACGCTGGTGGCGCTGGCCGGGTTCGACGTCGCCGGGGTCACCGCGCTGCGCGGCTACCTGATCGGCCAGACCGACTCCCAGCTGCAGCAGGTCATCGGCCTGTACCGCATGGTCAACCAGATCAGGCCGGCCGGCCAGTCGGCCGGCGCCCCCTTCACAAAGATAAAGGGGCGCACTCAGCGGCCGCCGAGTGCCGGCACGAACTTCCGCACGCGGCCGCCGACCGCCAAGGTTCCAGGGCGGCACTTCATCCAGGCGTCGATATTCCAGCCGTTCTCGGTTATCACGGTGTCTGGCAAGACCGTCAAAGGGGCGTCGCCCACCATCTCGCTGGGCGGGGGCTTCGTGATCGGGAACGCAGGGCTGAGGGTCCGGCAGCTGCCGGAGAACCTGGCCGCGCTGGCGGACAGCGGTCAGGCCTGGACGGACGATGCCAACGGGACGCCGGTGCGGCTGCTGGCCGCGCCGGACCCTGGCACGGGTTACATGGTGGTGATGACCAGCCTGGGCGGGGTGGACAAGACGATCGGCCACCTCGAGCTGATCCTGATCATCGGCTCGACGGCGGCCGGGCTGCTCGCCGCGGGGGGCGTCGCCTGGGTCATGCGCCGTGGGCTGCGGCCGATCGAAACCATGGCCGGGCAGGCCGACGCGATCAGCGCGGGGGATTTGAGCAGCCGGGTCGGCCCGCACGACCCGTGGACGGAGGTGGGGCGGCTGGGGGTGGCGCTGAACGGGATGCTCGCCCGGATCGGGGAGTTCGTCGCCGAGCGGGAGGCCAGCCAGGAGGCCAGCCGGCGGTTTTTCGCCGACGCCAGCCACGAGTTGCGGACCCCGCTGGCGTCGCTGCGCGCGAACGCCGAGCTGTACCAGCAGGGGGTGCTGGCCGAGCGGCCGCAGGTCGACGAGGCGATGCGGCGGATCACGCTGGAGGCGAAGCGGATGGGCGGGCTGGTCGACGACATGCTGCGGCTGGCCCGCCTGGACCAGCACCCCGGCCGGGAGCAAGAACCGGTCGACGTGAGCGCCGTGCTCCGGGGCTGCGCCGAGCGCGCCCGGACCGCCGACCCGGAGCGGACCTGGCGCGCCACGATCGATCCCGGGCTGGTGGTGACTGGCGACGAGGAACTGCTGCGCCGGGCTGTGGACAACCTTCTGGCCAACGTGAGAACGCACACCCTGGCCGGCACCGTGGCCACGATCCTCGCCGAGGAAAGCGACGGCACCATCACCGTGCAGGTCAGCGACGACGGCCCGGGCGTCCCCGCCGCCCAGCTGTCCCGGATTTTCGACCGCTTCTACCGCGCCGCGGCCCCGTCCGCACGGCCCGGCTCGGGCCTGGGGCTGGCCATCGTCACCGCGGTCGCCGCCGCGCACGGTGGCACCGCCGAAGCCACGCCCAACCAGCCGCACGGGCTGCGGGTCACCCTCACCCTGCCCGCCGCCTCACCGGTCCCCGCCGAGCTGGCCAGCTGAACTATCTGCCGGGAGGGCAGCCTAATCCGCGGGACCCGCCGGAGCACGCACCGGCAGCCCGGCGGTCCGGGCCGCATCGGCGAGCCGCCGACCTGGCCAGCTCATCAGCCGCGGCGCAGCTTCGTGACGAGACGGCTGGGCACGACCTCGACGCTGAACGGCCGCTGCGCGCGGAAAGCCCGGTCGCCGGTCACGTGTGCCACCTCGACGTAAGCCCCGTCCGCGAGCTCGAACGCCCGCAGTGACGGCCGGTCAAGGTCCGGGTCGACCACCCAGTAGGACGGCACGCCAAAGCGCTCGTAGGCGGCCTTCTTCAGGTTCAGGTCCCGCAGGGCCGAATCCGGCGACAGGACCTCGGCGACCAGCAGCGGCGCGTGGAGCAGGCGCGCGCCGCTGACGTCCGGCGGGCGCGCGACGACCGCGTCCGGCTCCAGGGCGCTGGCCGCGGCGAGGCGCACGTTCACGTTCGGGAAGACGACCAGATCCTCCGGGCAGGCAAGCTCGAGCAGCACGATCAGCACGGCCGCCACCCGCTGGTGCGGCAGTCCGGGAGCCGGGCTCACGATCAGGGTCCCGTCAAGCAGCTCGTACCGGTGCCCGTCGTCGGGCATCCGGTCGAGGTCGTCGATGGTGAACTCCCGTCCGTACTGCGGCCAGGCTTCGGCTATGGTCATGGTCTCCATGATGCCTCCAGCCTCTCATGGCTGCCACCGTGCCAGGCGGCCCGGACATTCCGGGCGGGGGAAGCCAGAACGCCTGGTTAGACGTTGGGCTTTCCGGGCACTTTGCCGTCGGCGGCATCGCCCGCTTCCTGTCAGCCCGTCCCCCTGGAGCCCGCACGATGGCCACCCCTGCGCCCGCGCCAAGCCCGCGACCGCGCGCCGCGACCTACCGGGTCCAGCTGCACGCCGGCTTCACCCTCGACGATGCCGCCGCGATCGCGGACTACCTGGCCGCTCTCGGCGTCAGCCACCTCTACTCCTCGCCGATCCTGCAGGCCGCCGCGGGCAGCACGCACGGCTATGACGTGGTCGACCACGGGCACCTGAACCGCGAGCTTGGCGGCATGCCCGGGTATCGCAGGCTGACCCGGCGGCTGGCCGAGGCCGGCCTCGGCCAGGTGCTCGACATTGTGCCCAACCATATGGCGCTGGCCGGGCGGGCCAACGCGTGGTGGTGGGACGTCCTGGAGAACGGCCCGTCCAGCGTCTACGCCAGCTACTTCGACATCGACTGGGACCCGCCGCAGCGCAAGCTGGCCGCCACCGTGCTGATGCCGGTGCTCGGCGGCCAGTACGGCCGGGTGCTGGAAGCGGGTGAGCTGGTACTCGAGCGGCAGGACGGCTCGTTCACCGTGCGGTACTACGATCACCAGGCCCCGATCTCGCCGCGCACCCTGGGCGGGCTGCTGATCAGGGCGGCGGCCAGGGCCGGGTCCGAGGAGCTGGAGAGCCTGGCGGTCGCGTTCAGCCGGCTGCCGCACGCCCACCGCACCGACCGGGCCGCGGTGGCCGAACGGCACCGGGACAAGGAAGTGCTGCGCAGCCGGCTGGCCGACCTTTGCCGGGTCAGGCCCGAGGTCGCGAAGGCGATCGACGCCGAGGTCGAGGTGGTGAATTCCGATCCCGACGCCCTCGACGACCTGCTCAGCCAGCAGAACTACCGGCTCGCCTACTGGCGCACCGGGGCGGAGGAGCTTTCCTACCGGCGGTTCTTCGACATCGAGACGCTGGCCGGGCTGCGGGTGGAGGACGAGACCGTGTTCGCCGACACCCACCGGCTGATCCTCAGCCTGGTCGCCGACGGCAGCGTGGACGGGCTCCGGGTGGACCACGTCGACGGGCTCACCGACCCAGAGGGCTACCTGGCCAGGCTCCGGGACGCCACCGGCGGCGCCTACGTCATCGTCGAGAAGATCCTGCAGACCGGGGAGGAGCTGCCGGAGAGCTGGCCGGTGGCCGGGACCACCGGCTATGAGTTCCTGAACCAGGCAGGCCGACTGTTCGTCGACACGGGCAACGAGGCCGCGATGCGCGGCGTCTACACCCGCTTCACCGGGCTGCGCGAGGACTACGCGGACGTCGTGTACGCGGCCAAGCTGGAGATCATGCGCGAGGAGCTGGCCGCGGAGGTGGAGCGGCTGACCGCCCTGCTCGCCGACGTGTGCGAGCGGCATCGCCGCCAGCGGGACCACACCCGCCGGGAACTGCGCGACGCGCTGCGCGAGATCATCGCGGCTTTCGGTGTGTACCGCACATACTTCCGCGCCGGGCACCCGGCCACCGCGGCCGACCGGGAGCACGTGGCCGCGGCCGTCGCCGCCGCCACGCGGCGCAGGCCCGATCTCGACGCCGAGCTGCTCCGGTTCATCGGCGAGCTGATCACCGGCGGCTACCCGGGCGCCGCGGAGTCGAGCTTCGCCGCGCGGTTCGCCCAGGTGAGCGCGCCGGTCATGGCCAAGGGCGTGGAGGACACCGCGTTCTACCGCTACCAGCCGCTGGTCAGCCTCAACGAGGTGGGCGGCGATCCGGCGCGCTTCGGCGCCGCCGCCGGCGACTTCCACCGCGCGATGGCCAGCGCGGGCGTGCGCTGGCCGCAGACGATGCTGACCCTGTCCACCCACGACACGAAGCGGAGCGGCGACGTCCGGGCCAGGATCAGCGTGCTGTCCGAGCTCCCCGGCCCCTGGGAACAGGCGGTCGTCCGCTGGTCAGACCGGAGCAGCGGGCACAAGCGGGACGGCTGGCCCGACCGCAACGCCGAGTACCTCTGCTACCAGTCCCTGGTCGGCGCCTGGCCGGTCGACCCCGGCCGGGCCGGGGCGTTCATGCAGAAGGCAGCCAGGGAAGCGAAGGTCCACACCTCCTGGACCGACCCGGACGCCGCCTACGACGACGCGCTGTCCGCGTTCGTCACCGCCGTGCTCGCCGACCAGGGTTTCGTCGCCGACCTGGAGTCTTTCCTGGCCGAGCACGCGATCGTGGAGCGCGGCCGGGTCAACTCTCTGGCCCAGACCGCGCTGATGCTCACCTGCCCCGGCGTGCCCGACCTGTACCAGGGCACCGAAGTCTGGGATCTCTCCCTGGTCGACCCGGACAACCGGCGCCCCGTCGACTACGCCGCGCGGCGGTCCCTGCTGCACGGCCTGTCCGGCGCCGGGCCGGAGGCCGCCCTGGCGCGCGGTGACGAGGGCGGCCCCAAGCTCTGGCTGATCCACCGGGTGCTGAGCCACCGGCGCCGTAATCCCGGCGCGTACGGCGCGGGCTCGGGCTACGAGCCGCTGCACGTCGCCGGCCCGAGATCCGAGCACGCGGTGGCCTTTGCCCGCAGCGGTGGCCTGGTTACGGTCGTGCCCCGGCTGGTCCACCTGCCCGGGGAGACCTGGGCGGGCACCACGGTCGCGCTGCCCGCGGGCCGGTGGGTCAGCGTGCTCACCGGCGACCGGGTGGACGGCGGCGAGGCCGGCGTGGCGGAGCTGCTGCGGCGGTTCCCGGTCGCGGTCCTGTCCAGGAACGGCTGAGGCGGTGGGGGATAGCGGAGTGCACGAGTTCCGCGTGTGGGCGCCGGACCGGCGCAAGGTCGATGTGGTGCTGCCCGCTATACCAGGCGAGCGGCGGGTGCCGATGCAGCGGCGCGAAGGCGGCTGGTGGGCGGGCACCGTCCCCGGCGCCGGGCCGGGCACGGACTACGCGTTCAGCATCGACAATGGGCCGGCCCTCCCCGATCCCCGCTCGCCGTTCCAGCCCAGCGGCGTCCACGGGCCCTCCCGCGTGGTCGAGCAGGGCGCCTTCGCCTGGAGCGATGGCGGCTGGCGCGGCCTGCCGCTCGCCGGCTCCGTGCTGTACGAATGCCACATCGGGACGTTCTCTCCCGAGGGGACCTTCGACGGCGCGATCGGGCGCCTCGAGCACGTCGCCGCCCTCGGCGCCGACGCCATCGAGCTGATGCCGGTCGCCGAGTTCTCCGGGGACCGCGGCTGGGGCTACGACGGGGTCGACCTGTTCGCCCCGCACCACGCCTACGGCGGCCCGGACGGGCTGAAGCGGCTGATCGACGCCGCGCACGCGCGCGGGCTCGGCGTGGTGATGGACATCGTCTACAACCACCTCGGCCCGGCAGGCAACTATTTGCCGCGGTTCGGGCCGTACTTCTCCGGGCGGCACCAGACCAACTGGGGGCCAGGGGTCAACTTCGACGGCCCCGACAGCGACGAGGTCAGGCGCTTCGTGACCGACAACGCGCTGATGTGGCTGCGCGACTATCACTGCGACGGACTCCGCCTGGACGCCGTGCACGCGATCGCCGACGACTCAGCAACGCACATCCTGGAGCAGCTCGCCGGCGAGGTGGCCGCGCTCGCCGCGCACCTCGGCCGGCCGCTGTTCCTGATCGCCGAGAGCGACCTGAACAACCCGGTGTTCGTGCGCAGCGCCGGCGCGGGCGGCTACGGCCTGGACGCCGCCTGGGCGGACGAGTGGCATCACGCGCTGCACGCGCCGCTGACCGGGGACCGCAGCGGCTACTACGCGGACTTCGGGCCGCTGCCGCTGCTGGCCAAGGCGCTGCGCCAGGCATGGGTGTACGACGGCATCTACTCGCCGTACCGCCGGCGGGTGCACGGCAGGCCGCCGGCCGGGCTGGCCGGCAGCCAGTTCGTGGTCTTTACCCAGAACCACGACCAGGTCGGCAACCGCGCCGCCGGCGAGCGCACCGCCGCCCTGATCAGCGACGGCCGGCTGCGCGTGGCCGCCGCGCTGCTGCTGACCTCGCCGTTCGTGCCGCTGCTGTTCCAGGGCGAGGAGTGGGGGGCCAGCACCCCGTTCCAGTACTTCACCGGCCACGCCGACCCGGAGCTCGGCCGCGCGGTGAGCGAGGGCCGGCGCGCCGAATTCGCCGCGTTCGGCTGGGCCCCCGAAGAGATTCCCGACCCGCAGGACCCGGCCACCTTCGAGCGCTCCCGTCTCGACTGGGCCGAGATTGGCATGCAGCGTCACGCCAGCCTGCTGGCCTGGTACCGGGAGCTCATCGCGCTGCGGCGCCGGGTGCCCGCGCTCACCGATCCCCGGCTGGACCGCGTGCACACGGACTGTGACGCACGTCTGGGCTGGCTCGTCATCCGCCGCGGGCCGGTGGTGGTTGCCGCTAACCTGGGCACGGGCACATGGACCTGCCCGGCGGAGCGGCCGGCCGACCTGCTGGCGGCATCCGACGCATCTGTCGGGCTGACAGACGGGGGTCTCGTCCTGCCGCCCGACACTGTCGCGATCCTCGACGAGGCCACCGCATCGCACGAGGGCAGGTAGTGTCGCCCGCGCGCCACATCCTGCCGGTCGCAGCGACGAGGAAAGGACCACGTCCCGCATGAGCGAGGAGAACTGGCCGGGCCGGCCCTATCCGCTCGGCGCCGCTTACGACGGCGGCGGGACGAACTTCTCGCTGTTCTCCGAGATGGCCGAGCAGGTCGAGCTCTGCCTGTTCGACGACGCGGGCGGCGAGGAGCGGGTCAGGCTGGAAGAGGTCGACGCGTACTGCTGGCACGCCTACCTGCCCTCGGTCGCGCCCGGCCAGCGCTACGGCTACCGGGTGCACGGCCCGTGGGCGCCCGAGCGTGGCCAGCGCTGCAACCCGGCCAAGCTGCTGCTCGACCCGTACGCCAAGGCCATCCAGGGCCAGGTTCACTGGGACCAGGCCTGTTTCCCTTACAACTTCGGCGACGAGAACTCGCGCAACGACGACGACAGCGCGCCGTTCGTGCCCCGGTCGGTCGTGCACAACCCGTACTTCGACTGGGGCAACGACCGCCCGCCGGACGTGCACCGGAGCGAGTCGATCATCTACGAGGTCCACGTCAAAGGGTTCACGATCCGGCATCCGGACATCCCCGAGGCGCAGCGCGGCACCTACTCGGGCCTGGCCCACCCGGCCGCGATCGAGTACCTGACCAGGCTCGGCATCACCGCCGTGGAACTGCTGCCCGTGCACCAGTTCGTGCACGACGCGGTCCTGGCCGAGCGGGGCCTGCGGAACTACTGGGGCTACAACTCGATCGGGTTCCTCGCCCCGCACAACGAGTACGCGGCCGCGGGGCAGCGGGGCGAGCAGGTGGCCGAGTTCAAGGCGATGGTCAGGGCGCTGCACGAGGCCGGCATCGAGGTGATCCTCGACGTGGTCTACAACCACACCGCGGAGGGCAACCACCTCGGCCCGGTGCTGTCGATGAAGGGCATCGACAACGCGGCCTACTACCGCCTGGCCGACGATCCGCGGTTCTACTACGACACCACCGGCACCGGAAACAGCCTGAACGTGCGGCACCCGCACACGCTGCAGCTGATCATGGACTCGCTGCGGTACTGGGTCACCGAGATGCACGTCGACGGGTTCCGGTTCGACCTGGCGGCCAGCCTGGCCCGGCAGTTCCACGAGGTCGACCGGCTGTCGGCGTTCTTCGACCTGATCCAGCAGGACCCGATCGTCTCCCAGGTGAAGCTCATCGCCGAGCCGTGGGACATCGGCGAGGGCGGCTACCAGGTGGGCAACTTCCCTGCGCTGTGGTCGGAATGGAACGGCCGCTACCGGGACACGGTGCGCGACTTCTGGCGGGACGAGCCGGCCACCCTGGGCGAGTTCGCATCCCGGCTCACCGGCAGCTCCGACCTGTACCAGGCCGACACCCGGCACCCCGGGGCGAGCGTGAACTTCGTCACCGCGCACGACGGGTTCACAATGCGCGACCTCGTCTCGTACAACGACAAGCACAACGAGGCCAACGGGGAGGACAACGCCGACGGCGAGCCGTACAACCGCTCGTGGAACTGCGGCGCCGAGGGGGACACCGACGACGAGGCCGTGCTCAGGCTGCGCCGGCGCCAGCAGCGTAACTTCCTGACCACGCTGTTCGTCTCGCAGGGGATCACGATGCTGCTCGGCGGGGACGAACTCGGCCGCACGCAGCGCGGCAACAACAACGCCTACTGCCAGGACAACGAGATCTCCTGGTACGACTGGGAGCACGTCGACGAGCCCCTGCTCGAGTTCACCCGCCGCCTGATCGCGCTGCGCCGCGAGCACCCGGTGCTGCGCCGCCGGCGCTGGTTCCAGGGCCGGTCGATCCGCGGCGGGGTCGACATCGGCTGGTTCAAGCCCGACGGGTCCGAGATGGGCGACGACGACTGGGAGGCCGGGGCCCCCCTCGCGGTCGGCGTCTACCTCAACGGCGATGCGATCGACGAGCGCGACCGCCGCGGCCAGCGGGTGACCGATGGCTCGTTCCTGCTGCTGTTCAACGGGCTGGGCGAGGCGATCGACTGGACGCTGCCCAAGCAGTGGGGCCAGTGGTGGGAGGTGGTCATCGAGACCGCCGACAGCGAGCGGGCAGGCGAGCGGGTGGAGGAGTCGGCGACGCTGCCGGTCGTCGGCCGCTCCGCCGTCATCCTGCGCCGCAGCGACGTCCCTGACTGAGCGCCGCGGCGGGCTGCAGCCAGGCCCGGGCGGTCGCGCTCGCCAGGCGCGGGGCGCCGGCGCACGCGCTCGGCGAGAACACCGAGCTCAGCACGGCGGCACCGATGATCAGCGCGATCACGACCGCGATCACCGCGCACTGCGGCGGCCGCCACCACCGCTGCCGGATCTGCTCGATGGCCGGCATTGCCTCATGCCTGGTCAGCCGGGTGAAGATGGTGAAGAGCGAGGTAAGGCGGGGATCGGTGGTCATCAGGCCGTGCTCGATGCGGCTCGCCGCCTTCTGCTCAGACGCTGGCAGGCTCATCCGGGGACCACCAGGACGCTGTAGGCCATGACCGCCACCAGCGGCGCCGAGCGGTAGCGCGCCTCCTGGGCGGCGAGCCGGATCGCGGCGCGCGAGCGACCGGAGCCGTCGACCCCTACGACCACGGTCACTGCCGTCGCCTTCTTCCCGGAATTTCCATCACGTGCATCCCTAACGTTGTCGCCGGTGCAGGGTCGGTGTCCTCGGCGGTCAGCGGCCGGGCGATGTCTTCCAGGCTCTGCCGTTCGGCCCGGACGCCGAGGAGTATCTCCACGATCCCGGCCAGGATCATGAGCGCGGCGCCGACCGAGAACGCGATCACGGTGTTGGACACCTTGCCGCTGCTGACCAGCGCCGAGAAGAGCAGCGGCCCGGTGATGCCGCCTGCCGCCGTGCCGATCGCGTAGAAGAACGCGATCGCGAGCGCCCTGGTCTCCATGGGGAAGACCTCGCTCACGGTCAGGTACGCCGAACTGGCTCCGGCGGAGGCGAAGAACAGCACCGCGCACCAGCATGCGGTCATCGTGATCGCGCTGAGCAGCCCGGCGTGGAACAGGTACGCGGTGCCGAGCAGCAGCACACCCGACAGGATGTAGGTGCCCGCGATCATGGGCTTGCGCCCGACCGAGTCGAACAGCCGCCCGAGCAGCAGCGGGCCGATGAGGTTGCCGACCGCGATGACCGCGAAGTAGTAGCCCGGGTCGGTCTTGATGTGGAAGAACGTGGTCAGGATCTGCGCGTACCCGAACGTGATCGCGTTGTAGAGGAACGCCTGGCCGATGAACAGCGAGAAGCCCAGGATGGTGCGCCTCGGGTAGAGCGTGAACATGGTCTTGGCGATCGTCACGAAACCGATCGTCTTGCGCTGCCTGATCGTGATCGCCCGGCGCGGCTCGGCGAGCGTGGCCCCGGTTTCCTGCTCCACCCGCTGTTCGACGCCGTCCACGAGGTGCTCGGCGTCGTCCCCCCGGCCGTGGATGAACAGCCACCGCGGGCTCTCCGGCACGTTGCGCCGGACCAGCAGGATCACCAGCCCCAGCACGACGCCGAGGGCGAAGCACAGCCGCCAGCCCACGGCGACCGGCAGGTCGCTGGTGGCGGGCACCGTGATCAGCGCGCCCGCTGCCGCGCCCGCCCAGTAGGTGCCGTTGATGACGATGTCGATCATTCCCCGGTGCCGGCTCGGGATCAGCTCGTCGATCGCGGAGTTGATCGCCGCGTACTCCCCGCCGATGCCGAAGCCGGTCAGGAAGCGGAACAGGAAAAACCACCAGGCCGCGAACGACAGGGCGGTCAGCGCCGTCGCGGTCAGGTACACGCCGAGCGTGATCATGAACAGCTTCTTGCGGCCGAACCGGTCGGTCAGCCAGCCGAAGAAGAGCGCGCCCGCGCACGCGCCCGCTACGTACATGGCCGCGCCGAGCCCGGACACCTGCGCCTGGGTGATGTGGATGCCGCTGCCCGGCTTGGCGAGCTGGCCGGAGATGTTGCCGACGATCGTGACTTCCAGGCCGTCCAGGATCCAGACGGTCCCGAGCCCGATAATGATCATCCAGTGCCAGCGTGACCAGGGGAGGCGGTCCAGGCGCGCCGGGACCTTGGTGCTCACGGAGCCCGTCTGGACCCGGCTCATCCTGCCGCCTCCCCGGTCGCTGCCGTCGGCTGCCTGCTCAGCTCTGCTTGCTTAGGTCTGCCTGCTCAGCTCTGCCGCTGCGGGGGCACGCCGGCCGAGTCGGCGGGCTCGGTGCCTACCGTGGGCCCGGTCCCGTCGGGCACGTCGCCACCGGGCAGGCCGGGCGTTATCTCCGCCTCCGGCGCCGCCCCGTCGGGCACATCCTGCCCGGTGCCCAGGAGGTCCTGGAACAGGGCGCGGTAGTGGATCATCGCCTGCCGCAGGTCCTCGGTTGATGCCGCGGCGTCGCCGGCCCGCTGGCTGATGCCGGAGGCGGCGCGGTAGTGGTCGAGGACGCGGGCGTGCTCCACGGACAGATCCGCGATCACCTGGTCAGTCTTGTCCGTGGGGTAGCCGCGCTCCCGCATGACGGTCATGACCAGCCGCTGCGCCGCGAGCACGGCGTCCTGTGGCGTGTCGACGAACCGCTCCTGGACCGCCGCCCAGTTTTCCGCGTACCTGGCCCGCGCGGCGGCGTCCAGCGGCCGGATGTCCAGGCCGGCGACCCGGCGCTGCCGGCCCGTCAGCTCGGCCTCGGCCTTCGTGCGGCTGCCGGTCTCCTCGACCAGCCGGTCGTACTCGGGGCCGAAGCGCTGGCGCAGCCGGCGGCGGCGCGCGTCATAGGCGACCCCGGCGACGATGGCGACGACGACCACGATGGCGACGATGATGATGACGATTGTCCCGGTTGACATGCTTTCCTCCCGGGTTAGGTTCCCAGTGATCGACGTCACTGCCCGCGAAGGAACGCCTCAAACAGCGCGGGATCGCCCCGCCGGTCCGCGCCCGCTATCCCTCGCATCACGGGTAAGCATCACGGGTGAACAGCATGATCGCTAAGCGCACAGCCCGCCATCTTCTTTCTGCCCGCGCATGTTTACCGCCCTTTCTGCGGGTGAGAGGGCTGACGACCGTGCCCCGAGGCACGCTGCCATCACAAGCAAGCACGGGAGGATCACCGTGGCTCAGATCGTGTCGGAGGCCCTGATCGGGCGGTTGGCGGACTGGGGCGTGGACACTGTCTTCGGCCTGCCGGGCGACGGCATCAACGGGATCATGGAGGGGCTACGCCGGCACCAGGACCGGGTGCGGTTCTTCCTCGTCCACCACGAGGAGGCCGCGGCCTTCATGGCCACCGGGTACGCCAAGGCAACCGGCAAGCTGGGCGTCTGCCTGGCCACGTCGGGGCCCGGGGGCATCCACCTGCTCAACGGCCTGTACGACGCCAAGCTGGACCACATGCCGGTGCTGGCCATCACCGGGATGCAGGAAACGTCGGTGCTGGGCACCGGCTACCAGCAGGAAGTGGATCTCGCCAAGCTGTACCAGGACGTCGCCGAGTACGACCAGATGGTGTACAACCCGGCGCAGCTGCCGACGATCGTGGACAACGCGGTGCGCAACGCCTACGCCAGGCGCGGGGTGTCGCACCTGACCGTGCCCAACGACATCCAGGTCGCCGACGCCGGCGCCGACCCGTGGCAGCACGTGGCCCCGGCCCGCCCGCCGCAGACCGCGCCGATCATGCTCGGCGCTCCCGGCATGCCGCGCGAGGAGGACCTGGGCAGGATCGCGGACCTGCTCGCGGACGGCAAGAAGATCGCCATCCTGGCCGGGGCGGGCGCCCGGCACGCCCGCGACGAGTTGCTGGCCGTGGCCGAGACGCTGGCCGCGCCGATCGTCAAGACGCTGCCCGGCAAGGCCACCGTGCCCGACGACTCGCCGTACACCACCGGCGGCATCGGGCTGCTGGGCACCCGGCCGTCCGAGGACCTCATGGAGGAGATCGACACGCTCCTCATGGTGGGTACCAACTTCCCGTACACCAAGCACCTGCCCGCGCCGGGCAAGGTGCGGGTCGCCCAGATCGAGGCCGACCCGGTCCGGGCCGGTGCCCGGATCCCCACCGAGGTGCCCGTGGTGGGGGACGCGAAGCAGTCCCTGCAGGGCCTGCTGCCGCTGCTGAAGCAGCGCGGCGACACCTCCTTCCTCGAGAAGTACCAGAAGGAAATGGCCAAGTGGCGGAAGAGCATGACCGCCCTGCAGGACGCCGGCCGGGACCCGATCGCGCCGCAGTACCTGATGGGCGTGGTCGACGAGCTTGCCGCCGACGACGCGATCCTGACCTGCGACAGCGGCACGATCGCGACGTGGGCCGCGCGGCACTGGCAGATCCGCGGCGGCCGGGAATTCTTCCTGTCCGGCAACCTGGCCACGATGGCGCCCGGCCTGCCGTACGCGATCGGGATCCAGCACGCCATGCCGGGGCGGCAGGTCATCGCCTTCGTCGGTGACGGCGGTTTCGCGATGCTGATGGCCGAGTTCATCACCGCGATCAAGCACAAGCTGCCGGTCAAGATAGTGATCAACAACAACAACGCGCTCGGCCAGATCCTCTGGGAGCAGATGATCCTCGGCTACCCCGAGTACGGCGTCCGCGAGCCCGAGCCCTTCGCCGACTACGCCGCGATCGCCACGGCCAACGGCGCGCTCGGCATCAAGGTGGAGCGGCCCGCCGACGTGCGCCCGGCGGTGCAGCGCGCGCTCAGCCACGGCGGCCCCGCGCTGGTCGACGTGAACGTCAATCCCGACGAGCCGCCGCTGCCCGGCAAGGTGGAGTACGACCAGGCCAAGAAGTTCGCCCAGGCGTTCCTCAAGGGCCAGCCGCGCAAGGCGACGATCGCCACCACCCTGTTCAGGGACAAGATCGAGCAGCTCAAGGCCTGACCGGAAGCCCAGAGCGCTCGCGATGCGCGCGCACCAGCCACGTGCCCGCCCGGCGATCCTCCGCCGGGCGGGTACCTGGCTTGCGTTGTGGGTTGTCCTGATGTCGTTCTGGGTGATCCTGGATGACTCGATCGCCTTCGACGAACTGCTCGCCGGGGCCGGAGCCGCAGCCCTGGCGGCATTTCTGGGCGAGCTTGCCTTGTTTCAGGCGGGCGCCCGGCTGCGCATCCCCGGCTGGGTGCTCCCGGCGCTGCGGCTGCCGGGCCAGG
>Ga0335075_10005608_pt1 | contig 19447 bp, 15 predicted proteins | sample Lox_Sample_24_FD_206723 | JGI IMG/M metagenome (GOLD analysis project Ga0335075, IMG submission 206723) | Soil microbial communities from Loxahatchee National Wildlife Refuge, Florida, United States - Lox_Sample_2.4 | ecosystem: Environmental > Terrestrial > Soil > Wetlands | place: USA...
GACCTCACCGACCTCGCCCGCGCCGGCAAGCTCGATCCGGTGATCGGGCGCGAGGACGAAATCGAGCGCGTCGTTTCGATCCTCGCCCGCCGCAGCAAGAACAATCCGGTATTGGTGGGCGAGCCGGGCGTCGGCAAAACCGCCATCGTCGAGGGACTCGCACAGCGCATCGTCGCGGGCAATGTCCCGGCCGCACTGCTCGGCAAGCGCGTTTTGGCGCTATCGCTCGGACCGCTCGTCGCCGGCACCAAATATCGCGGCGAGTTCGAGGGCCGCGTCAAGCGCATTCTCGACGAAGTCAAGCGCAGCGCTCGCGACGTCATCCTCTTCATCGACGAGCTGCATACGCTGGTCGGCGCCGGCGCCGCGGAGGGCGCGCTCGATCTCAGCTCGATGATCAAACCGGAACTGGCGCGCGGCGAGCTGCAGTGCGTCGGGGCGACGACCTTCGACGAATACCGCAAGTACGTGGAGTCCGACGCCGCGCTCGAACGGCGCTTCCAGCCCGTCATGGTCGACGAGCCCAGCATCGAGCAGACCACGCGCATTCTCCACGGGCTGCGTGACGGCTACGCTCGCCATCACCGCGTCACGATTACCGACGAAGCCGTCGAAGCTGCAGCCGCCCTCTCGGCACGTTACATTGCGGATCGATTCCTCCCCGACAAGGCGATCGATCTGATGGACGAAGCGGCGGCGTCGGTCGCCCTCGCCAACAAGGGCGCCGCGGCGCTGCCGGCGGTGACGCGCGAACACGTCGCCGGCGTCGTCACGCGGTGGACTGGAATCCCGCAAGCGTCGCTGACCGAATCGCAAGCGACCCAGTTGCTCGATCTCGAGCGCGTGCTCTCCAAACGCATCGTCGGTCAGGAGCGCGCCATCGCGTCGGTCGCCGACGCCATCCGCCGCGCGCGCGCCGGCCTGCACGATCCGCGCAAACCGTTGGGCAGTTTTCTTTTCAGGGGACCGTCCGGCGTCGGCAAGACCGAACTCGCCAAGGCGCTGGCCGAAGCCCTCTTCGGCAGCGAATCGGCGCTGGTACGCATCGACCTCTCCGAGTTCACCGAGCAGCACACCGTGTCGCGGCTGCTCGGCGCACCGCCCGGATATGCCGGCCACGACGAGCCCGGACAGCTGACCGAGCCGGTTCGGCGACGCCCGTACTGCGTGGTCCTCTTCGACGAACTCGAGAAGGCGCACCCGGACGTCGCGGCGATCCTGTTGCAGATCCTCGACGACGGACGCGTGACCGACGCGAAAGGACGCACGATCGATTTTCGCCACGCGCTGATCGTACTGACGACGAATCTCGAGGACGACGAGCTCTCTTACTCCCTGCGTCCCGAGCTGCTCAACCGCATCGACGACGTCGTGACCTTCGCCGAGCTCGGCTTACCGCAAATCGAAGCGATCGTCGCAATCCACGTCGACGCGCTGGCCGCCCGCTTGGGCGTGCGCGAGGTACGGCTGCGCCTCTCGGACGACGCGCGAAGTTTTCTAGCCAAGGAATCGATGGCCGCCGGCAGCGGCGCGCGCTACGTCGCGCGCACCGTCTCGCGCCACGTCTCGACGCCGCTCTCGACCGCCATCCTCCGCGGCGAGCTGCGCGCCGGCCAAACCGCCGAAGTCGATTTCAGCGATGGCGCTCTGTCCGTAAAGGCGGCGTAACCGTCTAAGGAATCAGCTGCGCGGGAGCGTTCGTCGCGGGCGAGAGCGAGAGCGCTTGCGGATTGCTGATGCCGTTGGCCAGCGTGGTCCACGAGCCCCCGCCGTAGGGCGGCGCGTACATCGTGACGGTGTTGTTGCCGTAATTAGCGACGTACAGCGTTCCAAGTGCGTCGACCGCGATCGCGACCGGCTGATTCTGGCCCCCCGTAATGACCGTCGGCGACCCGGCGTACGGCGGCGAGTATTCGGTCACCGTATTGGCCCCCTGGTTGGGGACGAAGAGGTTCGAGGAAGAGCCGAGGCCGATGGCCCCTTGCTCGTTGACGCCGTTGGTGATCCACGACACCGGGGCGCTCGCCCCGGTGTAGGGCGGCGAGAACTCGACGACCGAGTTCGGCGTGCTGTTCAGGTTGGCGACGAACAGGTTTCCGCGAGCGTCGATGGCGAGCGAACTCGGACCGTTGAGCCCGTTCGAGATGGTAACCGGCGCGCCCGTATAGGGCGAAGCGTACATCGTGATACTGTTCGAGGACTGATTGACGACGAAGAGATTCCCCGACGCATCCAGGCCCAGGCTGACCGGATCGTCGACACCGTTGGAAATCGTCACCGTCGGAGCTCCGGTGTACGGCGGCGCGTATTCGGTAACGGTATTGCTGCCGTTGCCGTTGGCGACGAACAAATCGCCGCGGACGTCGACGGCCAGCGCTTGCGGATGGCTGACGCCCGCCCCGATCGTGGTGGGCTGCCCGCTATACGGCGTCGCGTATTCGGTAATGCTGCCGGGTTGATTGGCGACGAAAATGTCGCCGTTGCCGTCGAAGACCAAACCCTGCGGATCGGTGATGCCGGCTTGGACGCTGGCCAGCGGGGAGACTTGTCCGCCGGCATAAAAGGTCACCGAGTTCGCGCTCGAGTTCGCAACCGCGAGCAGTTGCTTCTCGTCGATCGTCACGCTGCCGCCGCAGGCCGCGGCGGCCTGCAAACACGGATTGCTGCCGATCCCGGCAACCGCCCCGGGGCTCAACCGCAACGCCGCCGTTCCGGACGAGTACGCCGGCGGCGGGGCCACCGTAAAGGCATTCGGCGTAGCTTGTGCCGGCTGTCCGATCGAGAGCGTCAGCGAGCCGCTCGTCTGAGCGACGCTGAAGGCCGGCATCGCGGCGCCTCCGGCAGCGTTCTGGTTGGCGAGCGCGTTTGCCGGAACGACTTCGATGGCCGCCGGTGCGGCGCCGATCGAAAGATTGACGACGTTGTTCCCGCCCGGCGCGACGACGAAGCCGATCGTCTGCGCCGGAGCCGTCAGGGTTGATGGAGCGGCGACGTTCGAGCCATACGTCGCGATCGTCGCGGTGTAGGTTCCGGGAGCGAGCGAAAGCGCGGCCTGGCAGACGGTGCCCCCCGTGGCTGCCGGCACGCAACCGGGCGAGACCGGCGTCAAGTTGACCGTCTGATTGACGGACGTGGGTCCGTTCGCCACGATGGTCATAGTCTGCACGGGATAGGCGGTCGGACCCGGTGAGGGCGCGGGCGGTGTCGCCGTGGCCAGTACGCCCGGCGCCGGAAAACCCGTAAGGCCCGAGCTGGCCGGTCCGAACCGCTGCGAGGCCGGCGGCGCCGCCGACGGCCCCACCCACGGCACGTGAACGCGCACCAGCGTCGCGCCGCTGGGCACGCTCTGCGATCCCCCTCCGCCCTGCCCGCCGCCGGGCGGCATCATCATCGACGTAAAGCTCTGGCCGCCACCCGCACACCCGCTCAATGCAACGGCGCACGCGCAGAGGAGATTGAGCCACCGTCTTGGCCGTCTCACCTTCCGCGATCTTTCCGGACGAGTTCTAGAGCCACGTAATACGCAGCCGCCCCGACCCGAACCTACCGAAGCAGTGCTTCGACGCTGTCGCGCATCTCCGATGGAGACATTTGACCGACCACGATCTTGCGGACGACCCCGCCGCGATCGATGAACACGTGGACCGGTAAGCCTTCGATGCGGTACTGCCGGCTCAAGGCACCCGAGTCCACGATCTCGGGATACGTCAGACCGTGCTCGCTGCGGAATTGCTCCGCTTTGGCCGCGTCTTCCAGGACGTCCACGCCGACGACGTCAAGCCCTCGAGCGGCGTAGCGCCGCTGGAGCGCCTCGATAGCCGGGGCTTCGTCGTTGCACGGCGGGCACCAGGTCGCGAAGAAGTTCAAATACACCGGATGCCCGCGAAGTGCCGACAGCGACAGCGTTCCGGACGGCGCGAGCGGCTCGGTGAAGTCGGGCGCCGGCTGACCGACGTGGGCGACCGCGTCGGACCCTCGGCCCCCGCCGGCGCAAGCGACGACGGCCGCCGTCAGCGCGACGCCGGCCAGCGCGCGCGCAAGGTCGCCGGCGCTAGCCATAACTCGGAAAGGCGACGGCTTCGAGATCCGCATGCATCTGTTCGACCAATTGGTCAACGCCGTCGAAGCGCATCTGGTTGCGCACGAAGCGGAACTCCCGCAGCGCCAGCTCGCGTCCGTAGACCGTTTGATGGAAGTCGCGCAACCATGCCTCGACGGTTCGGTCGCGGCCGTCGAACTGCGGATTGGTCCCGATCGAAACGAGCGCCGCAAAGTCGCGCCCGTCGTACCGCGCCACCGACGAGTAGACGCCGTCCTTCGGCAGAAGCTTTGCGGGCGGCCGCACGTTGGCGGTCGGGAAGCCCAGACCGTGTCCGCGCCCGGCGCCCAACTCGACCGCCCCGCGTAGTTCGTAGCCGGGACTCCCGAGCAAGCGATCCGCTTCCCCGAGACGGCCTTCGCGGACCAGCGCGCGGATGCGCGTGCTGGAAATTCGCTCGCCGCCGTCGGTAACGTTGTCGACGGCCGCGAGAGCGACGCCGCGGTCGGCCAGATACGCGCTCATGAATTCGGCGTCGCCGGCTCGCCGGTGTCCGAAGCGGAACGTCGATCCGACGGCCACGCCTTTGACGTTCATCGCAATCAGGCGATCGAGAAACTCGGCCGGCGACAGGCGCGCGATCGCGTCGTCGAACGTCACGGCGAAGCATTCCTCAAAACCCGCTTGGGCGAACAGGTCGATGCGTTCTTCGGGGGTCGTCAGCAACGGCGGATCGCTTCCCGGCCGCAAGAACGACGCCGGATGGTTGGCAAACGTCAAGACGCCGGCACGCCACCCCGGCTTGCGCATCAACAGCGTGCGGCGCGCAATCTCTCGATGGCCGCGATGGAACCCGTCGAAAAACCCGATCGCCAGCACCAACGGCCGTTCCGACGCGCGCGCGAGCTCGTGATGCACGCGCACGATTACACGAACACCTTGCGGGGCGCGAGCAGCGCTCCGAGCGCCTCGCCGACGCCGACCAGCGTGCGCGACTCGTCGCGAACGAACACGTGTCTTCCGGCGGCGCCCTGCGGCAGCGGCACGACGCGCCCGGCGCGGAAGTCGGCCGAACCGCGCAGATCCAAAACGATGGTCGGAAACGGGATGATGTTCTCGGGCGCAATGAGGGCGCGCTCGGGGCGTTCGGCAATCTCGGCCATCGTCAACGCCTCGTAGAGCACGAACGGACCCGAGCCTTCCCGCACCAGAGCGCCCATGTGGGCGGGCACGCCGATGGCGGCGCCCAGGTCGTGGCAGAGCGTTCGCACGTAGGTCCCTTCACCGCACGCGATCCGGAGCCGTGCCACGTTGGGCGGCTCGATGCCGAGAATCGAGATCGCGTAAATCGTCGCCGTGCGCGCCCGGCGCTCGACCGTGCGTCCGGCCCGCGCCAGCTCGTAGAGCCGCTGCCCCTCGTGATGAACGGCCGAAAACATCGGCGGTACCTGTGCGATCCGGCCGACGAAACGCTCCAGCTCGGCCTCCAAGCGCTCGGGCCAGCCGGCGGGAACGCCGCTCTGCTCGAGCGGGTCGCCGTGGGCGTCTTGCGTCGTCGTCGAACGGCCGAGTACCAGCGTGCACGCGTACGACTTGCGCTGATCGCTCAGCAGCGGAATCAGCCGCGTTGCCTTCCCTACCGCGACCGGCAGGACGCCGGCGCCTTGCGGATCGAGCGTCCCTAGGTGACCGACGGCGATCTTGCGATCGCGTCCGTAGGTTCCATAGATGCGCCGCAGCCGCGCCACGATCTGTGCCGACGTCGGTCCGGCCGGTTTGAAGACGTTCACGAAACCCAGCATCGGCGCGTCCTCAGAAGCGCAGCTCTTTGCGCACGGCACCGATCGCTCCGATCGCTCCGCCGACGGCGACCAGCGCGGCCGCCGCAACTCCGATCGCGACGTGACCGGCAACGCTCCAGAGTACGAAGCAGGCGCCGCCCCCACCCATGAGCGCGTAGCCGGCAATCAGGAAACGCGCGTTGGGGAATCGCTTCGACAGAAACCACGCACCGCCGGCGCCGAATGCGAGAAGCACGATTCCGGCGACGGTCGTCACGGCGGAGGCGACGGCGAGCGCTTAGAGCCCGACGGCGAGCAGAGCGGCGTGGACGTCGCGAAACGCGTCCTCGAGCTTGCCGGGATACGTCAAACCCGACGCGCGGAAGTGGCCGCCCCCGCCGAAGCGCGCGGCGGCTTCTTGCACGTTCACGCGCCCGGCCGAGCGCAGGCTCACGCGAATCTCGCCGTCGATTGCCTTGAAGAGCGCGGCGACTTCGACGCCGTCCTGCCCGCGCAGCACGTTGACCGTGTCTTCGGTGTCTTCACCGTCCGCGCCGGTCTCGCGCAGCATCGCGTCGTCGACGTGCGAGTAACAGTAGCGGCCGCCCTCTTCGAACTGCATCGCGCCGACGATGCGGCCGAGCAGCCGGGTCGCGGCGACGCGTTTGCGCAGAAAAATCTCTTCGGTGATCTCTTCCTTGTCGGCACCCGCCCGCATGAGTTCGGCCGAGAGTTCGAGCGCCTCCGGCGACGTGTTGGAGTGCATGAACCCACCGGTGTCGGTCATCACCGTCGTCAGAATGCAGGTCGCGATCTGAGCGTCGACGGGAACGCCGAGTTCGCGCAGCAGATGCATCACCACGGTGCCGGTCGAGCATTCGGTCTCGATGACGTAGTTGAACTTGCCGAAGTGCGAGTTGCCGAGATGATGGTCGACGTCCAGCATGTTTTCGCGGTCGATCGGCGGCAGAAACTCGCCCGCGCGGCGGAAATCGCTCATGTCGCAGAAGACGTAGAGCGTATCGGGCGGCAAATCGGCCGGCAGCGCGCGCGAAACGCAGTCGCTATCCGGAAGAAAGCGCAGGTTGCGCGGCACCGGGTCCTGCTGGAAGTAATACACGCGCTTCCCCAGTTTTTTGAGCGCGAGCCCCAACGCGAGGCCGGCGCCCAGCGTGTCGCCGTCGGGCTTTACGTGGCTGACCATCACGAAGGCCGGACGCCGGCGCAGCTCCGCCACCACTTCGGCCGTGGAGGAAGCGTCCTGACGGCGCGCCGCGCTGCCGGCGGTCATTCGCCTTCCTCGGCGAGGCGATGCGGCACGGCATGCCTGTGCGCGTCGTCGCGCAGCGTCTTCGCCAACGCGATCGCACGCTCGGCCGAACGGTCTTCCTGAAAAATCAGCTCTGGCGTATGGCGCAGATCGATCTTGCGGCCGAGCTCGCCGCGCAAGAACCGCCCGGCATGATTGAGCGCGTCCATCGATTGACGCGCGGCGTTGCGGTCGCCGATCACCGAAACGAACACCTTGCAGTGCCGCAAGTCGTCGCTCACCTCGGCACGCGTCACGGTCACGAACGCCAAACGCGGATCCTGCAGCTCCTGCGAAATCAACGTTCCGAGGATCCGCTGAATCTCGTGATCGATCCTCGCCATTCGCTGCGCCTTCACTGCTTCTGCCCTTTCTGTCCGTTGCCGCGCGCGGCTCGCGCGCTCAAACGCGTAGAACGCCCGAACGCCCGCATCAAGCTCGCGCGAGCTCCGGCGCGACCTGCTCCATGGCGTAGGCTTCGATGACGTCGCCTTCTTTGAGGTCTTGGAACTTGGCGATCTGAATGCCGCATTCGAAGCCCTCGGCGACCTCGCGCACGTCGTCTTTGAAGCGGCGCAGGGACTCGACTTCGCCGTCGAAGACCACGGCGGAGTCGCGAATGACGCGCGCCTTGGCGTTGCGCGTAATCTTGCCGCTGGTGACGTAGCAGCCGACGATCGTGCCGACCTTGCTGACCTTGAAGACTTGGCGGACTTCGGCCCGGCCCAGCGTGACCTCGCGCTGAACGGGCGCCAGCATCCCGCGCATCGCTTTCTTCAGATCCTCTTCGATCTCGTAGATCACCTGATAGAAGCGCAGGTCGACGCCTTCGTTCTCGGCCAGCCGCCGAGCCGTCTCGTCGGGCCGGATGTTGAATCCGATGAGCACGGCGTTCGAAGCGCTGGCGAGATTGACGTCGTTGGGCGAAATCGCGCCGACGCCGCCGTGAATCACGCGTATGTCGACGTCCTCGTTCGAGAGCGACTCCATCCGCGTGCGCAGCGCTTCGAGCGAACCCTGGCCGTCGGCTTTGATGATGAGGTTGAGCGCTTTTTTGCCCTCGGCCGGCATCGACATGAAGGTCTCGAGCGAAACCCGCTGCGATCCGGTCGCCGAGATGCGGACGTCGCGACGCCGCGTGGCGCGTTTTTCGGCGGTCTCGCGCGCGACGCGTTCGTCGCTGACGACCATCAGCGTGTCCCCGGCGGCGGGAACGTCGGAAAGCCCCATCACCTCGACCGGAATCGAGGGGCCGGCCTTCTTCACTTGCTTGCCTTTGTCGTCGATGAGCGCGCGAACTTTTCCGAACGTGCCGCCGACCACGACGATGTCGCCGACGCGCAGCGTACCGTTCTGCACGAGCACGGTCGCAACCGCACCGCGCCCGCGGTGCAGCGCCGACTCGATGACGACGCCGGTCGCACGGCGATTCTTGTTGGCGCGAAGCTCGCGAATGTCGGCTTCGAGCAGCACCGTGTCGAGCAGCCCTTTGATTCCGTCGCCGCTCTTGGCGGAGACGGGAACCATCTCGACGGTGCCGCCCCAGTCGACCGGTTGGAGGCCTTGCTCGACCAGTTGCTGCTTGACGCGGTCGGGCTGCGCGTCGGGCTTGTCCATCTTGTTGATCGCGACCACGATCGGCACGCCGGCCGCCTTTGCGTGAGCGATGGCTTCGCGCGTTTGCGGCATGACGCCGTCGTCGGCGGCGACCACGAGAATCGCCACGTCGGTAACTCGGGCGCCGCGCGCGCGCATGGCCGTAAACGCTTCGTGGCCGGGCGTGTCGATGAAGGTGACCTTACGGTCGTTCTGCTCGACCGTATACGCACCGATCTTCTGCGTGATGCCGCCGGCTTCGCCCGCGGCGACGTTGGCCCGACGGATCTTGTCGAGCAGCGACGTCTTCCCGTGATCGACGTGGCCCAGCACGGTGACGACCGGCGGACGCGCCGTCAGCATCTCGGGCTTGTCCTCTTCCTGCTCGACGGTGACTTCCTCGCCGGCCTCCTTGACGACCGCGTTGAAACCGAACTTCTTAGCAACCGCGATCGCGACGTTGCTCGGAATGTTCTGGTTGATGGTCGCCATCGTGCCCATCTTGATGAGCTCGGTGATGACGTCTTTGATCGGAACGATCATCGACGTCGCGAGTTCCTGAACCGTGAGCAGGTCGGGGATCTCGATCGTCTCGAGCGCGCGCGCCGGCACGGCGGCGGCCGCCGCCTCGCCCTTCTTCTTTCGCTGGCGCTCTTTCTCGAGCAGCAGTTCCTTTTCGCGATCTTTCTTGGCGGCGGCTTTGTCGTCGTGCGAGCGCACCCGGTCGCCGGGACGCCCGCCGGCCGACGGCGCGGGCGCCTCGGTCGCGGTAACCGGCATGCCGGGCCGCTGCGGTCCGGGGCGCACTCCGGGCCCCATCGGGCGGAACGGACCGTTGCCGGCATGGCGGCGCACCGGCGCCGCCGCAGGCGCCGCCGAGGCGGCGGGGCGGCCGGGCGCGCCGGGGGCCTTGCCGCCTTGGCCGGGCAGCGCCTGGCCGGGACGCGGCGCGACGCCGGGCCGGCCCGGCATCCCGGTTTGCGGTCCGGGCGAAGCCGAGGCGGTCGTGGTCGGCGGGGGCGGACGACGTACGATCGAGGATTGGCCGGCCGGGACCGGACGGAGTTGCGGAATCGGTTCGTGCGGCGCGGGGCGCGGCGGCACCGGACGCGGACGCTGCGGAGCGGCCGGCGGCGGCGTTCCGGCGGCCGGCGGCACGGCCGGTGCGGCGGGCGCACTCGGCTGCTCCGGCGGCGGGGGCGTCGTTGCCGGCGGCCGCGCGGACGGCCGCGGGGCGGTGGTGCCGGTGACGGGCTTCAGGCGCGGAACGGGGGCCTCGATGACGGCGGCGGGGGGAGCCTTTTTTGCGGGTGCGCGCTTGGGAGCGACGGCCTCGCCGTTGGTCGCTGCGGGTGCGGCGGATGCGGCCGGAGCGGCGGCCTTGGTCGCGGTCGCGCCGGGCTTGAGCAAAACGCTGCGCACCAGGTCCGCGATCTGATCGGGGACGACGCTGAGCTGATTCTTCGCTTCGAATATTCCGCCAAGGCGCTCGTTGAAGAGCGTGGTGAGCTCCTTCGACGTGAGCCCTACCTCTTTGGCGAGTTCAAAAATCCGTACTTTTCCCGTGGCCAATTTTTCTCCCCAACGCGATGCGCGTTGCAGGCTCCGTCAAGTTAGGGGTTCACGCCCCCCGCGCTGCTACGCGAGGCCCCCAACCGACGTCGTTGGCCTCGCTAGGTCGTCAACTGTGCGCCCTCATGGTCTCAGAGCGCATCGTGGTTATTGCCGCACATCATCCCGCATCGTTTACGAACTCCTTATTAAACCACATTCGGCCGCTACCGCGGCAAGACCCGGGTAGCGTCTGTTCTTTATAACCCGTTGCGTGCACGAAAGGGAGCAGAGATACGCGCCCCTGCCAGGCTGCTTGTGCCGCCCTGGAGGGTCGGCCGACCAACCGCCCGCCGTGCGTACGAACCGGGTCAGCCGCTCGGCCGGAAATCGTTCGCGGCACCCCACGCATTGCCGGACCGGAACGTGTGCGGTTACTGCTCGTCCCCGAGCCGCTCGCGCCGGAACTCTTCGAGCCGGCGGATTAGTTCCGGGTCGATGTCGACTCCCTCGGCGGTGGCGACCGGTTCGACGACCTCTTCGGCCGGTGCGGCTTCTTCGGCGGTCCGTTCGGCGCGCTCGGTCATATAGCGCTCGCGGGCCTCGCCCGCCTCGCTCTCGCTTGCGATATCCAGACGCCAGCCGGTCAAACGCGCGGCCAGCCGGACGTTCTGCCCGTCGCGCCCGATCGCCAGCGACAGCTGATAATCCGGCACGACCACCAGCGCCACGCCGTCGTCGTCGAACAGTTCGACGCCGATGACCTTCGCCGGAGCCAGCGCGTTCATGATGAAGGTCGCCGGATCGGCGTCGTAGCGAATGATGTCGATCTTCTCGCCGCGCAGGTTGTCGGTGACGTTGGCGATGCGGCTCGACTTCGGGCCCAGGCACGCGCCGATCGGATCGACTTCGGGACGATTGCTCTTGACCGCGACCTTCGAGCGGCTGCCCGCGTCGCGCGCGATCGCCATGATTTCGACGGTGCCGTCCGCGATCTCGGGAACCTCGAGCTCCAGCAGCCGCTGCACCAGTCCCTCGGCGGTGCGCGAAAGAATGACTTGCGGGCCCTTCGGCGACTTCTTCACGTCGAGCACGTAGGCGCGAATGAAATCGTTGATCCGGTACGACTCGCCGGGGACCTGTTCGTCGAGGTACATGACGGCCTCGTCGCGGCCCTCCAGCGTTATGTACATGTTGCGCTGCTCGTAGCGCTGCACCGTTCCGGTCACGAGGTCGTTGAGCTTGCGCACGTACTTGTTGTAGACCGTGTCGCGCTCCGCCTCGCGAATGCGCTGAACGATGACCTGCTTGGCGGTCTGGGCCGCGATGCGGCCGAAATCCTTGGGCGTTACCTCTTCGTCGTAGAAATCGCCGACTTGGTAACGGTCGCCGGCCTCCTTGATCGAGATCTCGAGTTTCGGATCTTCGACGTTTTCGACGACGGTGCGGCGGTGGTATACCGTGTAGGCACCCGTCTGCCGGTCGACGATGACGATCGCGTTGGACTCGCTCCCGAAGTGCCGCTTGTACGCGGTGAGCAAGGCGGCTTCCAGCGCCTCGAGCAGCATCTCGAACGGAATGTTCCGTTCCTTTGCAATCGAGTGCAGAACGTCGATGAGTTTGTCGTCAGCTGCCGTGTCTGTTGCCATGCGATTTCTTCCGTTCACGTTTATCGCGCTGCAAATCCGCGCGAGGATCGTATTCCAAGTTGGCCGATTTGATCGTAGCGATGGGCAGCGGGAGCTCGCCGTTCCCGGTTTCCAGGATGACCGCGTCGCCGCGCACGCCCCGCAGAGTCCCGCGGTGCGTCTTTCCGCCGTTGACCGTCAGCGACGTGACCACCCGCACCGGTTTTCCCGCAAACCGGTCGTAATCGGCCGGTCGCACGAGCGGCCGTTCCAATCCGGCGGATTCGACTTCGAGCGAATACGGCGCTTCGAACGCGTCCAGGCTGGCGTTGATGCGCGCCGCGATCGCCTCGCAGAGCCCGACGTCGACGCCCTGCGGCCGATCGATGGTCACGCTCAACTCCGTCGAGCCGCGCGCGACGCGCGCGCGCCGCGCGACGATTTCGATCTCTCCCAGCGAACGGTCGTGTGCGATGGCGTCGAGTTCGCGTTCGAACGCGCGTTGCAAATCGCTAGCCAAGTGTTTCTTCCGGGTCCCTACAACAACGAAGCGCGGGACCTGCCCACGCTCTCACTACCTACCGGACTAAAGGATACCGTAAAAGCGAGACGGGCCGCAACCCCACGTGGGCGCGGCCCCTCCCTCGGTTCTTTCCTTCTTGCGAATCGTGCGCCCCCGGAAATTCGCCCGGTTAGCGTGGGCACGCTCGCGGCGGCCCCTTACTCGGCGCGGACTTCGCGGCCTTGGTAGCCCGGTGGATCTTGCGGTTCCAACCGCCCTCCTTCGTCAGCGACGATGTGCCGATCGGTAACCCAATTCTAGTGCGACGAATCTCGCAGGACAAGCGGGAAAGCAGGAAGGTCATGGCGACGGAGCAGTCGAGTTTTCGTACGGCACCAGCCGCCGGCCGTCGCACGGCGACGTTACGATGCCCTCGACGATCGGCGCCTCGCCGGAATAGAAGGGGCTCACCGGCCCGCTGTTCGGGCTGCCCCCGCCGATCGCAATTTGCGCGCCGTTGGCCGGCCCGACGTTGGCGTTGACGTTGGGTGGAAGCGGCGCGTAGTTTCCGGCCAGCTTCGCCGGATAGCGGACGAGCCAGCCGGTGCACATCGTGGTCGGGCCGGCTTTGTGCGCTTCGATGACCCACATCTTTACGCGCTCTTCGTTACCCGTGCCGCGGACGTCGTAGATGTATTTCGTCTTGGCGAGGACGGCGGGCGGCGGCGTGGGGTCCATATCGCCGCGCAGCGAGTAGGTGCCGACGTACTGTTTGGACGTCGGGGTCACGCTGTTGTGCGGCAGGAGCGCGCGCAGGCGGGCATTGAGATCGATCGCCGGCGTCGCTCGCGGCGACGTGGCCGGCCGTGGCGAGGGCGCGGGCCGAATCTGCACCGGCCGTTCCGGCGCGGGTTTGGCGTGCGGCTCGTTTCCGGGGCGCGGCCCGGGCGATCCGATGCCTTTCGGCCCGGGAGTCGGCGCGGTGCCCTGCGTTTTGGCGACGGCGGCCGAAGTGCTGGTCGGGCTGGGACTCGGGACGCCGCGATGCTGCGCCGGCGGAGCGCTTACCCGCGCCGCCGGCGCAGGCGAGGCGCTAGGCGCGGCGCTGGCATGAACCGCCACCGGCGCCGCGGTCGGCTTGGCGGTCGCCACCACCGGCGCCGGCGTGGCCGGCTTTTCGGTCGGCGGAGCGGTCGGGGCAGGCGGCCGCGGCGAGGGCCGGGCCGTCGGCGCGCTGGTCGGCGAAGGCGACGGCGGCGCCGTCGGGGGCGCCTTTACGGCGACGGCAACCGGGGCCACCGTCGGAGTCGTGACCGGCACGGCCGGAAGCTCGGGGCGCGGCGACGTCTCGAGGACGTTTTGGGTCGGCTGCGGCGCCGGCTGCGGAGATCGTTGCGGAATCGGACGCGGGTTGGGCGGCGCGGTCGGTGCCTGGCGCGCGAGTTCGTGACGATTCTGCGGAAGCTGTTGCGTCTGCGGCTGGACCAGCGGCGCGTGCTGCAACGGTGCGACGCGCGGCGCGTGCGGCACCGGCGGAGCCGCCTGCGTCGCCGGCTGCTGCGCGACTTGAATCGGCGTTCGGCGCTCGAGCGTCACGATCTCGCCGCCGGAGACCTTTTCGTTCGCGCCCTCTTGCGACGAGCTGACGAGCACCGAAAACAGCAACGCGGCGAGCAGCACGTGGACGATCAGCGACGCGACCGTGCTGACGGCAAGTCGTTCGCGATAGTAGCGATCCCGCGGGTCGCGCTGCCACATGGTAACCGGGCTTAAGTGCGCTTAACCAATCGCAGGAGCCTGCCGCCGGTTTCGCGCAGGCCATCACCTTCATGGAACCGATCCTGCAAAAACGCACGAAGATCGTCGCGACGATCGGCCCCGCATCGCGGGCCCCCGCCATCATGCGTTCGCTCTTCGTCAGCGGAGCCAACGTCCTGCGGCTCAACTTCTCGCACGGCTCGCACGACGAACACGCCGAGAGCATCGCCAACGCCCGCACGATCGCGAGCGAGCTCGGAATCCACGCCGCCGTGCTGCAGGACTTGCCCGGTCCGAAGGTTCGTACGGGCAGGCTCGCGGACGGGGTGCGGTCGGTGCGGTTGGAGCGCGGGCAAAGCTTTGAGATCGTCACCGACGAGGACGTGCAAGGGACGGCGGAACGCGTGAGCACGAGCTATCGCGACCTGCCGGCCGACGTCGCAATCGGAAATCGTCTGTACTTGCAAGACGGCCAGATCACGCTGCGGATCGTCGAGAAAACCGCGACGAGCATCTCCACGATCGTCGAATACGGCGGCGACCTGCGCTCGACGCAAGGCATCAACTACCCCGACGGATCGCTCAACGTCGCGACCGTCACCGACCGCGACTTCGAACACCTGACGTTCGGATTGGAACACGACGTCGACTACGTCGCAATCTCGTTCGTACGCTCGGCCGAAGACGTCGAGCGCGTCAAAGCCTTCATCGCGCAGCATGGCTCGCGGCGCGTTCCGGTCATCGCGAAGATCGAGAAGCACGAGGCGCTCGAGGACCTCGACAACATCGTTCGCGCCGCCGACGGCGTGATGGTCGCTCGCGGCGACCTCGGAATCGAAATTCCGATCGAAACGGTTCCGATCGTTCAGAAACGGATCATCGCCGAGTGCAACCGCGCCAGCAAACCGGTCGTGACGGCGACGCAAATGCTGGAATCGATGATCGGCTCGTCGCGGCCGACGCGCGCGGAGGCCACCGACGTTGCCAACGCGATTCTCGATGGGACCGACGCGGTGATGCTCTCCGGCGAGTCGGCGATCGGCGCGTACCCCACCGAAGCCGTGCGCACCATGGCCGAGATCGCGCGCGAGGTTGAAAAGTACTATCCGCATCACATGTTGCGGGACCGGCGCTTGGAGAACATGCAGCCGACCATCGCGAGCTCGATCGCGGAAGCCGCCACGCGCGCGAGCGCGGAGCTCGACACGCCGTACATCGTCACCGGGACGACCACCGGCAACACGGCGCATCACATCGCGGCGTTTCGGCCCCAGGCGCGGATCATCGCGCTCACGCCCGACCCGCACGTCGCGCGCCGTCTCGCGCTGCTCTGGGGAACCGAGTCGCTGCTGATCGACAAGTACTCGTCAATCGACGTCCTGCTCTACATGACCGAACGGCACATGGTGCAAGCCGGATTAGTCACCTCGGGCGACTTGGTCGCCTTCACGACCGGCATGCCGGTAGGCGCCGGTGGAACCAACGTCCTGAAGATTCACCAGATCCCGTAAGCCGCTAGGCGCGGCGCTGCGCCAGGAGTTGGCGGGCGTGCCGCAGCGCCGCGTCGTGCGTTTCTCCCGAGAGCATGCGCGCGAGCTCGGCCTCGCGCGCGGACGCGGTCGTCAGCTCGCGTACCGAGATCGTCGTCTCGCCGCGGCTCTCGCTTTTCTCGAGCACGTAGTGCCGATCGGCCCACGTCGCGAGCTGCGCCAGGTGGGTGACGGCAACGACTTGTGCGCCGGCTGCCAGACGGCCGATGCGCGCGCCGACCGCAGTCGCGGTCGCGCCGCCGATTCCGGCATCGATTTCGTCGAAGACGAGCGCGCCGTGCGCGGCTCGCGACGCCGCCAGGACGACGACGAGCGCCAGCAGCACGCGCGACAACTCGCCGCCCGACGCTACCCGCGCCAGCGGGCGTGCGGGTTCGCCGGCGTTGGCCGCAAACAGGAACTCGATCCGCTCGGCACCGCCGGGTCCGATCGGCTCCAGCGGCTCGACGGCGACGTCGAATCGGCCGGAACCCAAAGCGAGGTCGCCCAGCTCGGCCATGACGGCGCGGGAAAGCTGTGCCGCCGCCGCTTTTCGCAACTGCGTGAGCGACGCCGCGGCGACCGCAAGCTCGCGGCCGGCGGCGGTTGCCGCTTCGGACAGGGCCGCGACCGCCCGGTCGCGGCCCTCGTAGTTTTCGATGGCCGCGCGCGCCTCTCGCGCGAAGTCGAGCACGGCGTCGACGGTGCCGCCGTACTTGCGTTCGAGCCGATCGATCGTCTCCAGCCGCGCGTTGACCGCGTCGAGCTCCGCCGGATCGAACTCCGCCGCTTCGAGCGCGCGCGCGACTTGCGCTCCGAGATCGGCGGCCTCGCTTTGAAGCGTCGCCGCTTGCCCGCACATCGCTGCGAAATCGGCTGCGATCTCCGCGATCGCGCTCAAAGCGGCGCGAGCGTCGCCGAGCGCGTTGCTCGCACCGGCCTCATCGCCCGAGATTGCCTCACCGGCGCGACGAAGCGCGACGGCGATGCGTTCGACGTTGTCGAGATAGCGCCGTCGCTCGAGCAGTCGCTCGGCCTCGCCGCGCTCGAGACGCGCCTCCTCGATTTCGCTCGCCGCGAAACGCGCGTCGTCGTAACGCACCCGCGCGCGTCCCTCGTCGCCTTCGAGCGCGTGCAGATCCCGAACCAGCTGCGTCGCGCGAGCGTGGGCGGCGGCGACCGCGTCGCGCGCCTGCTCCGCCGCTTTACCGGCGTAACGATCGAGCAGTTCGAGGTGGTACGCCGGCGCCAGCAAACGTTGCGCCTCGTGCTGGCCGACGAGCTCGGCGACGTCCTGCGCTACGTCGCGAACGTACGCGGCGGTTGCCGGACGGCCGTTGAGGCGTATCGCCGAGCGTCCGGTATCGGCGACCTCGCGGACGATCGCGACCGTCTCTCCGGGATCCGATTCGAACCCGTCGGCGTTCATCCGATCGCGCAGCCGGTCGTCCGGATCGAACGCGAGCGTGACGACCGCGCGGGACGCGCCGCGACGAACGGCGTCGGATGCGGCGCGCGCGCCCAAGACGAAGCCCAGCGCTCCTAAGAGCATCGTTTTCCCGGAACCGGTCTCGCCGGTGAACATCGTCGCGCCGCGAGCGAACTCGATCTCCGCGCGAGCGATCAACCCGAAGTTTTCGATCTCGAGCCGGCTCAGCATTCGACCGTAATTAACGACGCGGTCCCTTGATGGAAACTCCCCATAACATCTTGGCTTCGAGCCGCTCGAAGAAATGCAGCGGCGAAAGCCGAGCGAAGCGTACCGATTTGGCGTGACGGCGAATGGTAACCGACGAGCCCGGGTCGACGTCGGCCAATACGTCGCCGTCGCACTCCATGTGCGCCTTGGCGATCTCCGAATCGCAGGAAATCTCGATGCGCGACGACGTCGGCACGATGAGAGGCCGCGAAAACAGCGTGTGCGGCAGCAACGGAACCACGCCGAATGCCTCGACGGTCGGCGCGATAATCGAACCGCCGGCCGAGAGGAAGTACGCGGTCGACCCGGTCGGGGTGGCCACGCAGACGCCATCGGCCGGAATGTGCGTCGTCTCCTGCTCGTCGAAGCGCAGTCCGAAGGGAACCATGCGCGAAACCTCGCCCTTGCGGACGACGACGTCGTTGAGCGCGAAGTAACTGCTTCCGCGATATTCGGCTTCGAGAGCGGTGCGTTCGTCGACGTACAAGCCCCGTTCGACCAGGTTCGGAAGGTCGCCGACGACCAGCTCGTCCTCGTCGAGCTCGGTCAAGAAGCCGAGCCGGCCGGTGTTGATGCCCAGCAGCGGGACGTCACCTTCGATGGCGATGCGTGCGGCGCGCAGCAGCGTGCCGTCGCCGCCGATCGTAATCAGGAGCGACGACTCTTCCAGGGCGCCCTGATCGCTGCGGATCTGCAGCGCGTCGTGCTGACCCAAACACGTCGCGATCCCGAAGCCGCGCTCGCGAAAAGCCGCGGCGATGCGGGCGGCGATCGCCCGCGCGTGCTCGCGCTCGACGTCGACGTACAGCGCGATCAGCTTGCGGCCGAGGGCCAGCGTCGTACTCATTCCGCCGAACCTTCGCCGAGGACGGCCTCGATTCGTGCGTCGCCGACCGCCCGGCCGGAACGGCGAATTTCCACCAGGAATTCCCGGTTTCCGGCGGGCCCGCGCAGCGGCGAGGCGGTCAGCGCGACCGGTACCAGGCCCATCCCTTCGACGGCTTCCAGCGTCTCGGTGAGGACGGCGCGGTGCACCGCCCGATCGCGAACCACGCCGCCGCCGCCGAGACGGTCGCGACCGGCCTCGAACTGAGGTTTGATCAGGCCGACGACGGCGCCCGCGGGCCGCAGGTACGCCTTCGCGCGCTCCAGGATCGTCCGGACGGAGATGAACGACGTGTCGACGACGATGACGTCGAAGCCGTCCGGGAACGCATCGTCGCCGAGCAAGCGAAAGTTCGTGCGCTCCATGACGGTAACGCGAGAATCGTTGCGCAGCCGCCAGTCCAGCTGGCCGTATCCGACGTCGAGCGCGGTCACGTGCGCCGCTCCGCGCTGCAGGAGACAATCGGTGAAGCCGCCGGTCGAAGCCCCCACGTCGAGCGCGACCGCTCCGCGTACGTCGAGGCCGAAGGCGTCCAAGGCGTGCTCCAATTTTTCGCCGCCGCGACTGACGAACCGGCGACCGCCTTCGATCGCAACCTCCGCGTCCGGTTTGACCGCGTGGCCGGCTTTGCTCGCCACCTCGCCGTCGACGCGCACGCGTCCCTCCATGATCAGGCTGCGCGCCTGCGATCGCGTAACTCCGGCGCGCTCGGCAACCACCGCATCGAGACGGGACGTGCGATTGGGCACGGCGTAGAGTTTCTCGGGAGGGCTTGGCGATGCCCGTTCACCTCAAGCCGCTGCACCCGATCGATTTCTTGATCCGCAGCGCTCACGTTTACCGCGAAAAGACGGCGGTCGTCGACGGGGCTATTCGGCGCACCTATCCCGAAACGCTCGAGCGCGTCTATCGCTTTGCGAACCTGCTCCGCCAGCTCGGACTACGGCCCGGAGACCGCGTCGCCGTCATCGCGCCCAACGTGTCGCAACTGTTGGAAGCCCATTTTGCGGTACCGCTGGCCGGGGGAATCCTCTGCGCGCTCAATATCCGGCTGATGGCGGACGAGATTGCCTACATTCTGCAGCATTGCGGCGCGTCGATCGTGCTCTACGACGCGGAGTTCGAAGGATTGCTGTCGCAGCGCACGCTCCACCCGCAATTGCTGAGAA
>Ga0335075_10005610_pt1 | contig 19442 bp, 15 predicted proteins | sample Lox_Sample_24_FD_206723 | JGI IMG/M metagenome (GOLD analysis project Ga0335075, IMG submission 206723) | Soil microbial communities from Loxahatchee National Wildlife Refuge, Florida, United States - Lox_Sample_2.4 | ecosystem: Environmental > Terrestrial > Soil > Wetlands | place: USA...
GCCGCCGGGATCACCCTCACCATCCCCGCAAACCTGACAGCACCACAGCAGCCACCCTGCAACACGCCCGAAACCGCCGACTAAATAAACGACGCGTTCATAACGCGGTGAACAACCCATGATCATGAAACCGTCGACCACGCCCGCGATTTGCCCCGGAGCGCACCGGGTCCCGTGAGCGAGGACGCGCGAAGACGCTACAGGGAGGCGACGTCCGCTTGCTTGGCGCGGACCGCCTCGGCGGCCTCGCGGAGCGCGGCCACCTCGGCATCCGTGAGGGCGCGTTCCACCACACGGCGTACGCCGCCCGAGCCGATCTCGGCTTCGACGCCCAGGTAGACGTCGCTGATTCCGTACTGGCCGTCGACCCAGGCGCACACCGGCATGACCGCGCCGGAGTCCTCGGCCACCGCACGGGCCATCCGCGCGGCCGCGGCGGACGGCGCGTAGTAGGCGGAACCGGTCTTGAGCAGCGCGTTGATCTCGCCGCCGCCGTTACGGGTCCGCTGCACAAGCGCCTCGATCTCCTCGGCCGACAGCAGCGACGCCAGCGGCTTCCCGTCGACGGAGCAGGCCGACGGCACCGGGACCATCGTGTCGCCGTGCGACCCCAGGGTCAGCGTCTGCACCGAGCCGACCGGGACGCCGAGCTTCTCCGCCACGAAATACGAGAACCGGGCGGTGTCCAGCATGCCCGCCTGGCCGAGCACCCGGTTCGACGGGAAGCCGGAGACCTTGGCGGCCAGCGCGGTCATCTCGTCGAGCGGGTTGGAGACGACGATCAGCACGGCCTCGGGAGCGTGCTTGACCACGTTCTCCACCACGTCGCGGACGATCTTGGTGTTGACGTCGATCAGGTCCATCCGGCTCATGCCTGGCTTACGGGGAAGGCCCGCGGTGATGACCACGATGTCCGACCCGGCGATGGCCTCGTACCCTTCGCCGGACGGACCGGTCGTCTGGCCGGTCACCTTGGTCTCGAACCCCTCGATCGGCCGCGACTGGTTCATGTCCAGCGCCATCCCCTCGGGCTTGCCCTCGATGATGTCGGTAAGCACGACCTCCTCGAAGACGTCGTACTCGGCCAGCCGCTGCGCGGTGGTCGAGCCGTAGAAGCCGGCCCCGATGACGGCAACCTTCCCTTTGCGTGACATTTCGCGAATCTCCCTTATCTGATCAGCGTGGCAGGTCAGGCTGCCATCGCGGCACGCAGGTTAGCATCCAGCGCGGCGAGGAACTCCTGGGTGGTCTGGTACGGCGTGTCCGGCCCGATCAGCAGCGCCAGGTCCTTGGTCATCTGTCCGTTCTCGATCGTGGCGATGCACACCCGCTCCAGCGTCTTCGCGAACTCGGTGACCTCGGGCGTCCCGTCGAGCTTGCCGCGGTGCGCCAGCCCGCGCGTCCAAGCGAAGATCGACGCGACCGGGTTGGTCGAAGTCGGCTTGCCCTGCTGGTGCTGGCGGAAGTGCCTGGTCACGGTGCCGTGCGCGGCCTCGGCCTCGACCGTGCGGCCGTCCGGGGTCATCAGCACGCTTGTCATCAGCCCCAGCGAGCCGTACCCCTGGGCCACCACGTCGGACTGCACGTCGCCGTCGTAGTTCTTGCACGCCCAGACGATGCCGCCCTCCCACTTGAGCACCTGCGCGACCATGTCGTCGATGAGGCGGTGCTCGTAGGTGATCCCAGCGGCCTCGAACTCGGCCTTGAACTCCGACTCGAAGGTCTCGGCGAAGATGTCCTTGAAACGCCCGTCGTACGCCTTGAGGATCGTGTTCTTGGTGGACAGGTACAGCGGGAACTTGCGGTCCATCGCGTACCGCATCGTGGCGCGCGCGAAGTCGCGGATGGAGTCGTCGTAGTTGTACATCGCCATCGCGACGCCGCCGCCGGTGAACTTGGCGACTTCCATCTCGATCGGCTGGCCCGCGTCGCCCTCGGGAACGTAGCTGATCGTCACCGTGCCCGGCCCGGGAACCACGAAATCGGACGCCTTGTACTGGTCGGCGTGCGCGTGGCGGCCGATGATGATCGGCTTGGTCCAGCTCGGCACCAGCCGCGGAATGTTGGATATGACGATCGGCTCGCGGAAGATGACCCCGCCGAGGATGTTCCGGATCGTGCCGTTGGGCGACCGCCACATCTTCTTCAGGCCGAATTCGGTTACTCGCGCCTCGTCCGGCGTGATCGTGGCGCATTTCACGCCGACGCCGTGCCGCTGGATGGCGTGCGCCGCGTCGACCGTCACCTGGTCGTCGGTGGCATCCCTGTTCTGGACGGAGAGATCGTAATACTCCAGGTTGACATCCAGGTACGGGAGTATCAGCTGGTCCTTGATGAACTGCCAGATGATCCGCGTCATCTCGTCGCCGTCGAGTTCGACGACTGGATTCGCCACCTTGATTTTTGACATGTTATCCGTATTTCCCTTTCATCGCGGGCCGGCCATTCTCCCTTGTGCGGATAGCGGCCCTAAGCGCGGCAGTACGAGGCCCAAGACAAGCAGGCCAATGCCGAACGCGGTCAGCGTCAGCACATCAATCGCCCGGTGCCTTGAGGCAAGCAGTCCGGCGAGCTTCGTCGGCAACACCAGGCGGATGCCCGCGGCCGCGAGCAGCGCGGCCCCGGCGATCACCCCGCCCTCGCCGCCGTGCGAGCCCTGGTGCCACGATATGTAGAGGCCGACGGCGGCGCAGACGAGCACGCCCAGATAAGGGATCACAGCCATCCCCCCGGGCAACGCGGTCTGGGACGCGCGCGTTTTCATTTTTCCCGAACGACCGGTCACGTCACCCTCACCGGCCGGCGGCCCGGAATGGCGGGCAGCGGGCGGCGGCGCGTGCCGGGTTTCGGACGTCATCGCACGGTCACAAGCTTCATTATCGCCTCCCGAGGCTGGCCGCGCTTGGGCGGCGGCGGGCTGGCTGCTCGCTGGGCAGTTTACCGGCGGTGGCCGGATGCCCACGTGGTCAACCCGGGCAAAACCGGCCGACCATGGCGATAGCCGCCATATGCCATGGATGGCAAACTCGTCACGGTAAGCTCTCAGGCGGCGAGGGTAACGCTAGAGTGAGATGAGCGTCACGTTTTCGATAGACCGGGAGGTCCGGCGTGGACACGCCTTACGTTCGCATTGAAGGCACTGGAGAGGTTATCCCCTTGCGTGGCGAGGTGACGACGGTTGGCCGTGGTCGCGGGGTGGATATCCGGCTCGATGATCCGAGCGTGTCCAGGCTGCACGCCGAAATCGTGCGCCGTGGCCCCTACGTCTACCTCGCTGACCTCGGATTATCACGGAACGGCACGAGGGTAAACGGCCGGCCGGTCGCCCGCCGGGTCCTGGATGACGGTGACGTGCTGAGCTTCGGGGCGGCCCAATGCAGGATTGAGGGGATACCCGGGGAGGAACTGGCCGCCGAGGCCGAATTGCGCCGCTCGGCCGCGCCGGAACTCACCCGCCGCGAGCTTGACGTGCTGATCTCGCTGTGCCGCCCGGCGCTGTCGGACGACGCGTTCGTCATCCCCGCGACCGCCCGCGAAATCGCCGACGACCTGGTGGTGACCGAGGCCGCGGTCAAGCAGCACCTGCTGCGGCTCTACCAGAAGTTCCGGGTTCCTGAGGGGCCGAACCGGCGCACCCGGCTGGCCAACAAGGTGATCGCGCTCGGCCTGGTCCGGCCGCTCGCGGAACACGGGTCAGGGCAGGTGCAGCACGCCCACGGTGCTCCTGAGCAGCCGCTCCTGGACGGAGTGCAGCGTCCCGCCCAGTGACGGCAGGTGCGGCAGCATCCAGCTGGCGGCGGGCCAGACCAGCGGCGGCTGGGAGAACGCCGAGGAGACCGCCGCGGCGGCCAGCGCCCAGGTCGAGATGATGGCCACGATCATGGCCGCGCGGCTCCGGACCACGCTGCTGGTAATCCGGCGCAGCTGACGGCGCGGCCGTCGCGAGCCTGGTCCGACGCAGTACCAGGCGACCGCGGCGCCAGCCGCCCAGCCGCCCGCCTTGGGCAGGGTCTCCGCGTGCAGTAGGACCACCGACGCCGCGGCGCCTGCCGCCGCCGCCGGAAGGGCGAGCGGGGCGAGCAGGATGGTGCCGAGCGCCGCCCGCGCAACCGTCCACGGTGCGGTGACGATCACGATGAGGATGTCGCTGGGCCGGGGGCCGCGCACCGAACGCCGTATCGCGAGCGCGGACTGTGCCCTGTCGGCGGCCCGCAGCAGCGTGATGACGATCAGCGCAAGCAGCGTGCCCGCGACGGGCAGGACGATGCTCAGCGCGACCGCGATGACCCCGAACGCCAGGCTTACCAGCCCGTGCCCGGCCGCCGGGGGAGCGGCGCTTGCCGCCCTGCCGTTGGCTGGCGGCGCCAGAGCTTGCGGCGCGCGAGCGCGATCCGGCCGGTAGTCGACCGGCGGCAGCAGGTCCGCCACGTCCGCGGCCGACTCGGCCGGCCCGCGATACGGCAACGGAGGACCGCCGTTCACGTGGGTGCCGTCGAGCAGGCGCGTGCCGTTCAGGCGAGTGCCATCGATTCGCGTGCCGTCCAGGCGGGTGTATGCCCCGTTCACGGCGCCCGAGCACTGCTCGGCGAGTTGCCGCGCCGAAGGCCGGGCTCGCGGGTCCACGGACAGGGCCGCGGAAACCAGCGGCAGCAGCGAGGCGGGGACGCCCTCGAGTTCGGCCCTCCCCTGCAGCACGCGGAAGAAGACCGTCTGGTACGTTCCACTGCCGTAAGGCTGGCGCCCGGTCGCGGCGAACGCTACGGTGGCGCCCCAGGAATGGACGTCGGACGCCCCGCTGCTCGGCTGGCCCTCGATGACCTCGGGCGCGAGGTAGCCCGGGGTTCCCATCACCATCCCGGTCTGAGTCAGCCTCGTGTTGGCGTCGGCGATGTGCGCGATGCCGAAGTCGATCACGACCGGATGCCCGTCGACGATCATCACGTTCCCCGGCTTGAGGTCCCGGTGCACGACGCCCGCCGCATGGATGGCGGCCAGCGCCGAGGCCAGCCCGGACGCGAGCTGCTCCAGCGTGGGCCCGCGCAGCGGCCCGTGATCGCGCACGATGTCGTCGAGCGTCTGGCCGGGGACGTACCGGGTCACGATGTACGGGGCGGGGCCGCCCACGTCGGCGTCGAGGATCTCCGCGACGTACGGGCTGCGCACCCGCCGCATGGTCTCCACCTCGCGGAACAGGCGGCGGCGCGCGTTCGGGTCTCCGGTCACCGCCGGTCCGAGGACCTTGACCGCGACCGGGCGGCTCTCCGCGTCCCGGGCAAGGTAGACCACACCCATGCCGCCCTCGCCGATCTTCTCAAGCAGGCGGTACGGCCCGATCTTGCCCGGGAGCGATTCCAGTGCAGGCATGTTGCTTACAGAGTACGCAGCCGCGCGACCTTTTGCGGTAAAGCCTCGATTACGGGTTCCACTCGCCCGGCTATGTACCGGTAACCAGGCGGCGGAGGGCCTCGGCGGCCTGCGCGTTGTTCGCCGCGTGCACGACCAGCGCGTTCGCCAGCGCTTCCGCCCACTGGGACAGCGGCACGCTGTCCCTGGACAGCACCACGCCGCGGACCTCACGGCAGATTTCCGCGACCGGCAGGCCGTTCTTGATCGCCAGCGTCATGGTCTGGTCGCCTAGGCGGACCATGAGCTTAGAGATCTCCCCCGCGCGCCCGCGCATCCGGTCGGACATGGACCGCTCGCGCTCGACGGTGACGTATCCGGGAGGAAGCGCCTCGCTGAGCGACTTGGTGAGCACGCGCGCGTAGATCGCGGTGTCGGTACTGTCCATCCGGAGCGCGGCCGTGACCATCTCCAGCGAAAGCGCGTCGTCAGGCTCGGTCATCTGTTCACTACCCCACGAGTCACGGTCATCCTGCCACCATAAAATTAGCACCCGGATCGGAGGACTCAGTGTCCCTCGAACGTGGCCTTCCCCGGGCCGTTCTCGATGAAGCTGCGCATGCCAGTCTTCTGGTCTTCGGTGGCGAAAAGGGCGGCGAAATGCAGCCGTTCCGCCTCGAGCCCGGTGGCGAGATCGACCTCGAGGCCGGTGTCGATGGCCTGCTTGGCGGCGCGCAGCGCCAGCGCCGGGCCGGTCGCGTACCTGGCGACCATGTCCCGCGCCGCCTGGTAGACCTCCGCGTCAGGCACAACCTTGTCGGCAAGGCCGATCGCCAGGGCCTCGCCGGCCGCCACGAACCGGCCGGTGAAGACCAGGTCCTTGGCCCGGGCAGGCCCGATCAGGCGGGGCAGCCGCTGCGTGCCGCCGGCGCCGGGGATGACGCCGAGCAGGATCTCCGGCTGGCCTACCCTGGCGCCCTCGCCGATGACCCTGAAGTCGGCGCACAGCGCCAGTTCAAGCCCGCCGCCGAGCGCGTAACCCGTGACGGCCGCCACTACTGGCTTGGGAATACCGGCGACAGCGCTGAGCGCGGCCTGCAGCCTCCCTGCGCGCTCAGCCATGTCCGCATAGCCCAGGCCGGCCATCTCCTTGATGTCCGCCCCGGCCGCGAAGACCTTCTCGCCGCCGTAGAGGATCACCGCCCGGACCGCGTGGTCCGCGGTCACCTGCGCCGCCGCGGCGGCGATCTCCTCCTGGACCTGCTCGTTGATCGCGTTCATCGGCGGCCGGTCCAGCCGGATCGTCGCGATCGCCTCCGCCACCTCGACCCGAGCGAACTCGCCCACGCCATCCACCTCCAGCACTTCAAGACCGGCCCGCGACCCCGCGGCACCCCTAAGCTACAGCGCCCGCCCGGCTAGCGGAGGTCGCCGTTGGTCATGCCGGCCGGGGCGTCCGGGTAAGTGACCAGGCCGAGTTCCGCCCGGCTGGCCAGCAGCGGATGCCTGGGCAGCACGCGCACCGTGTAGCCGAATGGGCCGGGACGGCCGAGTTCGACGGCGCCGGAGAACCTCCTCAGCGGTCCCTGCGCGGATTCGTCCGGCGTCAGCGTGACGTAGCACGGCTCGACGATCTCGTCGTCCTCGCCCGGCCGGCCGTAGACCACCTCGACCGACACGTCGGAGGCGGTGAGCGTGCCGAGCGCGGCGGTGACCCGCACGTCGAGCACGGCACCGAGGTTCGGCTCGGCGCCGTCCGCCTCGACGTGCTCGATCCGCACCTCGGGCCAGGCCGCGCGGACCCGCTGCTTCCACTCGGCGAGCTCACGGGCCGCGCGGAACTCACCGGCGGCGAGCGCCCGCGACGCGCTCGCGGCCGGAGCGTACAGATCCCGGACGTAGTCGCCTACCATCCGGTCGGCAGGGACGAGCGGCCCGAGGCTGCGCAGCGCGTGCCTGATCATCTCGACCCAGCCGGCGGAGACGCCGTCCGCGCCGACGTCGTAGAACAGCGGCGCTACCGATTTGCCGAGCAGTTCGTACAGCGCCGAGGCCTCGAGCTCGTCACGCCGGGACGGGTCGCTCACGCCGTCCGCCGTGGGGATCTCCCAGCCGTTAGCGCCGTCGTACCACTCGTCCCACCAGCCGTCCCGCACCGAGACGTTCAGGCCGCCGTTGAGCGCCGCCTTCATGCCGGAGGTGCCGCACGCCTCAAGCGGCCGCAGCGGGTTGTTCAGCCAGACGTCACACCCCTGGACCAGGTAGTGCGCCAGCGCCATGTCGTAATCGGGCAGGAACACGATCCGGCGGCGCACCATCTCCGAGTCCGCGAACCGCACCATCTGCTGGATGAGCCGCTTGCCTCCCTCGTCCGCGGGGTGCGCCTTCCCGGCGATGACGATCTGGATCGGACGCTCGGGGTCAAGCAGCAGCGAGGCAAGCCGCTCCGGGGCGTTGAGCATCAGCGTCAGCCGCTTGTACGAGGGGACCCGGCGGGCGAACCCGATCGTCAGCACGTTCTCGTCGAGCACGTCGTCAATCCAGGTCAGCTCGGCTCCGGAGGCGCCGCGCTGACGCCACGACTCGCGCAGCCGTCGTCTGGTCTCGGCGACCAGCCGGGACCGCAGCGTGCGCCGGATCTGCCACAGCCGGGCGGCGTCGGCCGAGACGCGCGTTTCCTGGCCAAGTTCGGAGACCTCCCTGGCGACCCAGGTCGGGGCGTGCACCCCGTTGGTGATCGAGCCGATCGGCACCTCGGCGGTATCGAAGCCGGGCCACAGGCCGGCGAACATCTCCCGGCTGACCTGGCCGTGCAGCCGCGAGACGCCGTTGACCCGCTGCGCGAGCCGCATGCCCATCACGGCCATGTTGAACACGTGCGGGTCACCGTCCGGGTAGGACTCCGCGCCGAGCGCGAGCACCCGGTCAAGCGGCAGTTCCTCCCCGCCCGCCGCGTCCGCGCCGAAGTACCGCTGCACAAGCTCGCGCGGGAACCTGTCGATGCCCGCGGGCACCGGGGTGTGCGTGGTGAACACCGTCCCGGCCCGGCACAGCTCGATCGCCTCGTCGAAGCTCAGGCCGGCCGCCACGTATTCGCGGATCCGCTCAAGCCCGAGGAACCCGGCGTGTCCCTCGTTGGTGTGGAACACCTCGGGTTCCGGGCGGGAGGTGATCGAGCAGAACGCGCGCACCGCGCGGACGCCACCGATGCCGAGCAGCAGCTCCTGGCGGAGCCGGTGCTCGCTGCCGCCGCCGTACAGCCGGTCGGTGACCTCATGCAGGGCGGGGTCGTTCTCCTCCACGTAGGAGTCGAGCAGCAGCAGCGGCACCCGGCCCACCTGGGCCAGCCATACCTGGGCGGTCAGCAGCTTGCCGTCCGCCAGCCGCACCGAGACATGCACGGGGTCGCCTTCGCCGCCACTTGCGCTGGCCCTATCCTGGCCCTCATCAGGGCCAGCGCCGTCGGGGGGTACGGGGGCCAGGGGGGATGGGGGGCGGGAGCCCTCCATGCCAGAGGACCGTCCCCCCGGGTAACGGAGCAGTGTCAGCGGCAGGCCGTTCGGGTCGTCCGCGGGGTAGCGCTCCGTCTGCCAGCCGTCCGCGGACAGCGACTGGGTGAAGTACCCGTGGCGGTACAGCAGCCCCACGCCGATCACCGGGACGCCGAGGTCGCTCGCCGCCTTGAGGTGGTCACCCGCCAGGATGCCGAGGCCGCCCGAGTACTGGGGCAGCACGGCGGTGATGCCGTATTCGGGTGAGAAGTAAGCGATCGCCCTGGGCAGGCGGCCATCCGCGGAGTCGGCCTCACCGGAGGAGCACCAGCGCGGCTCCTCCGTGTACGCGCGCAGGTCCGCGACCACCGCGCCGAGGCGGCGCAGGAAGTCCTCGTCGCTGGCGAGCTCGGCGAGCTTGCCCGGCCGCATCGAGCTGAGCATCGCGACGGGATCGCCCCCGGAAGCGGCCCACCCCCGCGGGTCGATCGACTCGAAAAGCTCAACCGTGCCCGGATGCCAGGACCAGCGGAGGTTGAGCATCAGGTCATGCAGCGGCGCGAGCGGCTGCGGAAGCGTCACGCGGACGGTAAAACGTCGGATCGCTCTCACGGGGAGTCATCATAGGGTGCCGGGGCTACCAGGGGTGCCTGGCGTTTGTGAATTGCAACTGGGTACGGTGACCGCGTGATCGGACGTATTCCCATCCTCGACATCGAACCTATGGTGGAATGCGGGCGCCGCCCGGCCAGGGCCGTTGCCGGAGAGACTTTCCAGGTCAGCGCCACGGTAATCCGCGAAGGACACGGCGCGCTCGGCGCCGGCGTGGTGCTGCGCGACCCGGCGGGCAGCGTGAGCCCGCTCACCCGCATGCGCGAGCTCGTCCCGGGGACCGACCGGTACGGCGCGGACGTCACCGTGACCAGCGAAGGCAATTGGCAGTTCCACGTCCAGGCGTGGAGCGATCCGATCGCGCGGTGGCACCACGACGCGGCGATCAAGGTCCCGCTCGGCCAGGACGTAGAGCTGATGCTCTCCGAGGGAGCGCTGGTGTTCGAGCGGGCGGCGCGGGCGATCCGGCAGCCGCCCGGCGCGGCCCGCCCGGCCGCCGCGCGCGCGACGCTGAACGCCCTCGCCCGCAGGCTCCGGGACCGTGGCCTCCCGCCGTGGGACCGGCTGGCCGCCACCGAGACCCCCGAGATCGCGGACATCCTCGCCAGGTACCCGCTCCGCGACCTGATCACGAGGTCCCCGTGGCTGCCGGTGCTCGTGGACAGGCTGCGCGCGCTCTACGGATCCTGGTACGAGTTCTTCCCGCGCTCGGAGGGCGTTCAGTTCGACCCGATGGGCCGCCGGGAGCCGACATCGGGAACGTTGCGCACCGCGGCCCGGCGGCTGGAGGCGATCGCCGGCATGGGGTTCGACGTCGTCTACCTGCCGCCCCTCCACCCGATCGGGACCACGTTCCGCAAAGGCCGCAACAACACGCTCGAGGCCAAGCCGGGGGACCCGGGATCCCCGTGGGCGATCGGCGCCCCCGAGGGCGGGCACGACGCCATCCACCCGGACCTCGGCACGTTTGCCGACTTCGACAGTTTCGTCGCGCGGGCGAGGGAGCTTGGCCTGGAGGTGGCGATCGACCTGGCCCTGAACGCGTCGCCGGACCATCCATGGGTCAAAGAGCACCCGGAGTGGTTCACCACAAGGGCCGACGGTTCGATCGCCTACGCGGAGAACCCGCCGAAGAAGTATCAGGACATCTACCCGTTCAACTTCGACAACGATCCTGAAGGGATATATGAAGAAATATCCCGAATTGTCAGGATGTGGATCAGCCACGGGGTGCGGATCTTCCGGGTGGACAACCCGCACACCAAGCCGCTCAAGTTCTGGGAGCGCCTGCTCGCCGACATCCGCAAGACCGACCCGGACGTGCTGTTCCTGGCCGAGGCGTTCACCCGGCCGACGATGATGCACACGCTGGCCAAGATCGGGTTCCACCAGTCGTACACCTACTTCACCTGGCGCAACAGCAAGGATGAGCTCACCGAGTACATGCTGGAGCTGTCCGGGCCGGCCGCCGCCTACATGCGCCCGAACTTCTTCACCAACACCCCCGACATCCTGCACGAGTACCTGCAGCACGGGGGTCCGCCCGCGTTCAGGATCCGGGCGGTGCTCGCGTCCATGCTCAGCCCGTCCTGGGGCATCTACTCCGGCTACGAACTGTGCGAGAACACCCCGCTGCGCCCGGGCAGCGAGGAATACCTGGACTCGGAGAAGTACCAGTACCGGCCGCGCGACTGGGATGCCGCGGCACGGGACGGCCTCGGGATCGCTCCGTTCATCACAGATCTCAACCGAATCAGAAATTCACATCCGGCGCTGCGCTGGCTGCGTAATCTACGTTTTCATCACGTTGATCAGCCAGAGCTGATCTGCTTCTCAAAACAGACAACTGAACAGCAGATAACCGCCGCCGGGCACGGTACGGGCAGCGCCGACGGAGCGGGTACGATCACGGAAAGATCCTCCGTGCAGGCAGCGCCGCAGACGGGGGAAGGAAGCGGAGTCGGGCCTGTCTCCGACACCGTCCTGGTCATAGTGAATCTAGACCCGCACCAGGCGAGGGAGGCCACAGTCTGGCTGGACCTGCCCGCACTTGGTATCGATTGGCACAAGGGGTTCACCGTAACGGATGAACTCAGCGGCGAATCATACCGGTGGGGCCAGGCCAACTACGTGCGTCTTGACCCGGCCGTGCGGCCCGCACATATTTTCGCCGTTACGTGTGACCTGGCATAGGTAGTTAACTTGGCATGCGTCGGTCGCGCAGCACCAGGAGACATCAGCAGTGACAGAGCACCAGCCGTCAGCGACCCAGCTGCCCGCTTCGCCCATCGCCATGTCGCCGTTCGGCGCGCCGGCCAGCGAGCCGGTACCGGACTTCGCCCTCGATCGCCCGCGTGATCCGGAGTGGTACAAGCGGGCGGTCTTCTACGAGGTGCTGGTCCGCGGCTTCCAGGACGCGAACGGCGACGGCACCGGCGACCTGCGCGGCCTGACCTCGCGGATGGACTACCTTCAGTGGCTGGGCATCGACTGCATCTGGCTGCTGCCCATCTACGAGTCCCCGCTCCGGGACGGCGGATACGACATCTCCGACTACATGAAGGTCCTCCCCGACTACGGAACGATCGGCGACTTCGTCGAACTGGTCGAGGAAGCCCACAAGCGGGGCATCCGGGTCATCGCCGATCTGGTGATGAACCACACCAGCGACCAGCACCCGTGGTTCCAGGCCAGCCGGAACGACCCGGACGGGCCGTTCGGCGACTTCTACGTCTGGTCCGACGACCCGGACAAGTACGCCGACGCGCGGATCATCTTCGTCGACACCGAGACGTCCAACTGGACGTTCGACCCGGTGCGGGGGCAGTACTACTGGCACCGGTTCTTCTCCCACCAGCCGGACCTGAACTTCGAGAACCCCAACGTCCAGGACGCGATGATCGAGGTGCTGCGGTTCTGGCTCGACCTCGGCATCGACGGCTTCCGGCTGGACGCCGTGCCCTACCTGTACGAGCGGGAGGGCACCAACTGCGAGAACCTCAAGGAGACGCACGAGTACCTCAAGCGGATCCGCACCGAGGTGGACAAGCTGTACCCGGACCGGGTGCTGCTCGCCGAGGCGAACCAGTGGCCGGCCGACGTCGTGCAGTACTTCGGCGACGAGGAAACCGGCGGCAACGAATGCCACATGGCGTTCCACTTCCCGCTGATGCCGCGGATCTTCATGGCCGTGCGGCGGGAGCAGCGCTACCCGATCTCGGAGATCCTGGCCCAGACGCCCAAGATCCCGGCCGGCTGCCAGTGGGGCATCTTCCTGCGCAACCACGACGAGCTGACGCTGGAGATGGTCACCGACGACGAGCGGGACTACATGTACGCCGAGTACGCCAAGGACCCGCAGATGAAGGCGAACATCGGCATCCGGCGCCGCCTCGCCGCGCTGCTTGACAACGACAGGAACCAGCTCGAGCTGTTCACCGCCCTGCTGCTGTCGCTGCCCGGCTCGCCGGTGATGTATTACGGCGACGAGATCGGCATGGGCGACAACATCTGGCTCGGCGACCGGGACGGCGTGCGGACCCCGATGCAGTGGACGCCCGACCGCAACGGCGGCTTCTCCAGCTGCGACCCGCAGCGGCTGTACCTGCCGCCGATCATGGATCCGATCTACGGCTACCAGTCGCTCAACGTCGAGGCCCAGCAGCGCAGCCCCGGGTCGCTGCTGCAGTGGACCCGGCGGATGATCGAGATCAGGAAGCGGCACCCGGTGTTCGGCCTGGGCGCGTACGAGGAGCTGACCTCCTCCAACCCGAGCGTGCTGGCCTTCGTCCGTGAGTACGACGCGAGAAGCGCGCTGCCCAGGTGGGGAAGGCGGGAGGGGGGGACCGCGGAAGGGGCGGGAGGGCGGGAATGGGAGCAGCCTACTCCCTGGGAGCATGACGAAACCGACCGGATACTGTGTGTCAACAACCTGTCAAGGTTCCCGCAGCCGGTCGAACTCGACCTGCGCAGGTTCATCGGCGTGACGCCAGTGGAATGCATGGGCGGGGTGACGTTCCCGCCGATCGGAGAGCTGCCGTACCTGCTGACATTGCCCGGACACGGTTTTTACTGGTTTCAGCTGCCGCCGCCGAGGGAGGATCTTGAACGATGAGCCGGTTTACGGAGAAAACCGGCGATCGGAGCAAGACCTGCGCCGGCACCTAGTTCAGGCCGCCGGACGGGAAGGCAGGCAACCTACGGGATGAGCGAGGCCGATGGCTTTCGAAGACGCACTAGCGACGTGGTTGGTAAAGCAGCGGTGGTTCGCTGGAAAGGGACGCGGCCTGCGTGATCTCGTGATCGTGGCCGACACGCAAGTAGTCGAGGGGGACCCGGAGCTGCGGCACCTGATCATCACGGTCTCGCACGGGACCACGGTCGACTACTACCAGGTGATGGCCGGATTCCGCCGCATGCTGCCCGACCGGCTCGAGCACGCCAGGATCGGCCCCGCGGGCGACGGCAGGCAGGCCTACGACGCGCTGCATGACTTCGACCTGACGAAAGCCCTGCTCTCCGGCATGGCGGAGGATGCCACCGTCGGCTCCCTGCAGATGCGCAAGATGCCGGGTGCCACCTTCACTACCGGCCTGGACAGCCTCGTGCTAACCAGCGAGCAGTCCAACACGAGCCTGGTCTATGGCGAGGAGTCGATCCTCAAAGTGTTCCGGCGGCTGGCCCCGGGACCGAACCCGGACCTGGAGGTGACGACGGCCCTGGCCGAGCTCGGCTCGGCGCACGTGGCCCCGCCGTTCGGCTGGATCGAGACCAGGCTCGAAGGCGTGCCCACCAGCCTGGCGATCTTGTCCAAGTACCTGCGGCTGGCCTCCGACGGGTGGTCGCTGGCCGCGACGAGCGTCCGCGACCTGTACGCCACGCCGGACATGCTCGCGGCGGACGCGGGCGGGGACTTCGCCGGCGAGGCGCACCGGCTGGGCGTGGCCACCGCGGAAATGCACACCGACCTGGCGGTCGCCTTCGGCACGGACGAACTGGGGCCGGACGCGGTCCGGGACCTGACCGAGCAGATGTACCGCAGGCTCGACCTCGCGACGGCCGCGGTGCCCGAGCTTGGCCGGTACGCCGAGATGATCGGCGACGCCTATTCCAGCCTCGCCAAGCTCAAGGGACCGTTCCCGGTGCAGCGGGTGCACGGCGACTATCACCTCGGCCAGGTGCTGCGGACCCCCGAGCCTGGCTGGGTCGTCCTCGACTTCGAGGGAGAGCCCGCCACTCCCCTCGCGCAGCGCCGCGCCCGCTCCTCACCGCTGCGGGATGTGGCCGGGATGCTCCGCTCGTTCGACTATGCCGCGCGGCATCAGTTGATCGGCCATCCCGACCCGGCGGCCCTGAGCGCCACGGCTGGTGATTGGGTGCGCAGGAACGCCGGCGCCTTCTGCGCCGGGTACGCCGAGGCCGGCGGCCTCGGCGCGGAAGAGAACGACGTGCTCCTCCGTGCGCTGCAACTGGACAAGGCGATATATGAGGTGCTTTATGAGGCCAGGCACCGTCCGTCCTGGCTACCCATCCCGCTGGATTCCCTCGCGGAGTTCTAGCCCGACCACAACTTAAATCATGACATATCACGATTTGTCCGCTTCAAGAGGCGCGAACTCGGACGCGGCAGCTGTCTCGCGCGGCGAAATCGAGCGGCTCGTGGCAGGTCAGCACCACGACCCGCACTCGGTGCTCGGCGCGCACCCCGGCCCCGACGGCGTGACGATCCGCGCGCTGCGCCCGCTCGCCGCCTCGGTCACCGTCGTCCTGCCTGATGGCAGCCGCCACCCGATGACCCACCTCCACCAGGGGGTCTTTGAGGTGACCCTGCCCGCAACGCACCCTGTCGTTCCGGATTATCGCCTTGCCGTGGCTTACCCGGGCCAATCATCCCGAACGGCAGCGGCCGACTCCCCGGCGCTACCCGACTCGCCCGAACTGCAGGACGATCCGTACCGGCACCTCCCCACGGTCGGCGAGCTCGACCTGTACCTGATCGGCGAGGGCAGGCACGAACAGCTGTGGCAGGTGCTCGGCGCGCACGTGCGCACCTTCGAGCCGGGGGACATCGCCGGAACGGCGTTCGCCGTATGGGCGCCGAACGCCCGCGGCGTCCGGGTGATCGGCGACTTCAACTTCTGGGACGGCCGCGGCAACCCGATGCGCTCGCTCGGCGGTGCCGGAGTCTGGGAGCTTTTCGTGCCTGGCGTCGGGCCCGGCACCCGCTACAAGTACTCGGTCTGCGGGCCGGACGGCGTATGGCGGGAGAAGGCCGACCCGATGGCGTCGCTGGCCGAGACCCCGCCGGCCACCGCGTCCGTCGTGTATGAGTCGTCGTATGAATGGGCGGACACGGATTGGATGGCGGCACGCGCGGCGCGACAGCCGGTCACCAGCCCGATGAGCGTGTACGAGGTACACATCGGGTCGTGGCGCCCCGGCCTGTCCTACCGGCAGCTCGCCGTCCAGCTTGCCGAGTACGTGACCGACATGAGGTTCACGCACGTGGAGTTCCTGCCGGTCGCCGAGCACCCGTTCGGCGGGTCGTGGGGATATCAGGTCACGTCGTATTACGCGCCGACCTCGCGGTACGGCACGCCGGACGATTTCCGGTTCCTCGTCGACACGCTGCACCAGGCGGGCATCGAGGTGATCGTGGACTGGGTACCCGGGCACTTCCCGCGCGATTCCTGGGCACTGGCCGAATTCGACGGCACCGCCCTGTACGAGCACGCCGACCCACGGCTCGGATCCCATCCGGACTGGGGGACCCTGGTATTCAACTATGGCCGTCCCGAGGTACGGAACTTCCTCGTCGCCAACGCCATTTACTGGCTGGAGGAATTCCATGTCGACGGGCTGCGGGTCGACGCGGTGGCGTCGATGCTGTACCTGGATTACTCGCGGGGGCCCGGCCAGTGGCTGCCGAACGTCCATGGCGGGCGGGAGAACCTGGAGGCGATCTCGTTCCTGCAGGAAGTCAACGCCACCTGTTACAAACGGGATCCGGGCATCATGATGATCGCCGAGGAATCCACCGCGTGGCCGGGAGTTTCCCGGCCGGTGTACCTCGGCGGGCTCGGGTTCGGCTTCAAATGGAACATGGGCTGGATGAACGACACGCTGCAATACATGGGGCGTGACCCGATATACCGGCAGTACCACCACAACGAGCTGACGTTCTCGCTCGTCTACGCGTTCTCGGAGAACTTCATCCTGCCGCTGTCGCACGACGAGGTCGTGCACGGAAAAGGTTCCCTGCTCGGGAAGATGCCCGGCGACGAATGGCGGCGCTTCGCGGGGCTGCGCGCGCTTTTCGGGTACATGTGGGCGCACCCTGGGAAACAACTGCTGTTCATGGGCGGCGAATTCGGCCAGGGCAACGAATGGTCGGAGAAGAACGGTATCGACTGGTGGATGCTCCAGTTCGACTTCCACGCCGGCGTACAGCGCCTCGTCCGGGACCTGAACTCGCTGTACCGTTCATCGCCGGCGCTGTGGTCGCAGGACTCCTCGCCGGACGGCTTCGCCTGGATCGACGCCAACGACGCGCCGGGAAACGTGCTGTCGTTCCTCCGGTTCGGATCACAGGAAACCGGGGTGCCCGTTTTGGCGTGCATCGCCAACTTCTCCGCGATGCCGCACGAGAACTACCGGGTCGGCCTGCCGCTCGCGGGCCGCTGGCGCGAGATCCTGAACACCGACAGCGGTATCTACGGTGGCAGCGGCACCGGCAACTTCGGCGCGGTCAACGCCGTCCCCCTGCCATGGCACGGCCGCCCGGCGTCCGCCACGGTCACCCTCCCGCCCATGGGCGTCCTCTGGCTCACCCCGGACTGATGGGGTTTCGCCGCCGATCCGCCCATCCGCCCATCCGCCCATGCCCGCCCATCCGCCCATGCCCGAAATTTCACCATATAGACGGAAATGCCGCCTACCGGCTCGCATGATCGCGAAGACTTATTTTTCCGCGTAAGTTTTTGATAGCTATACGATGAAAAATTTACGCCAAGAAAAATCTATTCGCGATCATGGGCTCCATTTGACGAACTCTGTGGCAATTGCGACAGGGCATCGCTCGCGGGGAAACACCTTCGGCCGATTGTCCCTTTTCCCGGGATGAGGCCGACTTGGAATGGCGCCAGGGCAGGGGCGCCGGGATCACCAGTGGTCGCGGTGGACGACCTCGCTGAAGGGGCGGCGGTCGGGGTGGCGGATCAGCGTGAGCGGGCGGTCTGCCGGGTAGCCGAGCGCGATCAGGTAGGCGCAGAACTTGTCTTCGGGGAAACCGAGCAGGGAGCGCGCCATGTCCTGGTCGCCCACGCCCGCGTGTCCGCTGCCGATACCGAGGCCCGCCGCCGCGATCATGATGCTCATCGTGGCCTGGCCGAGGTCGTACTGCACCCGGTTCCGCTGCGGGTCGTCGGCCGGTACCGGGGCGATCAGCGCGATTGTGGCGGCCGAGTGCGCCACGTGGCCCGCGCCGCGCCAGACGTTCGCGAGCTGCTGCAGTTGTTCACGCTGGCGGACGAGGATGAAGTCCCAGGGCTGCCAGTTATTCGAGGACGGCGACCGCCGGGCCGCCTCGAGGATCTCGTCAAGGTGATCGTCAGCGATCGGCCGGTCCGCGAACTGGCGCACGTTCCTGCGCGACCGGATTGCCTCCCATGTCTGCATTCCAGCAGCCTAACGGTGCCGCGGTGGCCCCGCATCAACTCAGCCCGACTAGGACGGCAGGCGTGCGGCGAGTCAGCTGACCGGGATGATCCGGGCCTCGGCCAGGGTGCCGTTCTCGATGCGAAGCAGGCCGACCGTGCCATGCGGCTGGCGGCGCCGGTCGGTTGGCGATCCGGGATTGAAGATGCGGAACCCCCCGGCGGAGGCGGAGATATCGAGCGGGATGTGCGAGTGCCCGAACACGACGAGGTCCGCGCCGGGAAACCGGCGCCGCATGCGGTCAAGCCGTCCGGCGGCCGGGCCGCTGTCATGGATCATCCCGATCCGCAGGCCCTCGGCCTCAAGGAGAGCGGTCTCCGCCGCTCCCCAGGCCGCGACGTCCGGGCCGTCGTTGTTGCCGACGACCGCGGTCACCGGCGCGTACTGCGCCAGTTCGTCGAGGACAGGCGCGACGCATACGTCGCCGGCGTGCAGGATCATGTCGGCTCCGCGCAGGTGCGCGGCAACCGCGGGCGGGCAGGACTTCCAGCGGCGCGGCGCGTGCGTGTCGGACAGCGCGACTACGCGCATGGGCCACCCCGGCGAAGGAACGCGGTCACCCGGTGAAGGCGCGCGATCACGCGACGCGGCGCGGCCCCTCTTCCGGCCGCTTGATGGCCGGGAGCACGGACGTGAGCGCGGCGCTGGCCTTCGCGGCCGCTTCCCGCTGCTTTCCGGCGGCCTCCGCCTGCTCGAGCACGGGGGCGAGCCGTTCGCCGAGATCTCGGCGTCTGCGGGCTCCCCGTATCACCTTCAGGCTCCGGTCCAGCATGTAGAGCAGGAAAGCGATCACGACGACAACGGCAGCGAGGATCACGTACACATACATGCGCATCAGGTTCCGGTCGATGGGGGACGTTTCAAACGGACCTGCGGTGCAGGGGCTTAAAAAGGATTACTCAAATATTACAACCTCACAGCAGCCCGATGATCCATCCGGGTCCGGTTACCGACGCCCCCGCGGCCTCGCACCGGCGCCGCAATTCCCGGTCCGCGGTGACCACAACACACCCCCGGCCGAGCGAGGCGGCCACGCGCACGATCGCGTCGTCGCCCGCGGCCGGCGCCTGGATCACCTGGATCCGCGGCGAAGGGCTGATTTCCGCCGCCGCCTCGCGGGAGCGTCCCTCGAGGACGAGCACGTACGCCGGGAAACACCGCTCCGGCGCTTCCTCGGCCTCGCTCACCGGCGCGGGCATCCGCCCGGGCGGGATCCCCCGGTCGGCCAGCGCGGAGATCTCACGACACAGCCGGGCGGCAGCGCCGGCCCGGTCCCGCCAC
>Ga0335075_10005611_pt1 | contig 19441 bp, 17 predicted proteins | sample Lox_Sample_24_FD_206723 | JGI IMG/M metagenome (GOLD analysis project Ga0335075, IMG submission 206723) | Soil microbial communities from Loxahatchee National Wildlife Refuge, Florida, United States - Lox_Sample_2.4 | ecosystem: Environmental > Terrestrial > Soil > Wetlands | place: USA...
CCGGCGTGCCGTGGCGCACCGGCTGGCGTTACCGCGAACGCGGCTGGCGGCATGTGTACTGGGACGCGGGCACGATGCTGGCCCAGTTGCTGGCGCTGGCCGATTCTGCTGGCCTGCCTGCCGCGTTGTACACCCGGTTTCCTGACGTGGCGGTGGCCGCGCTGGCCGGGGCGGACCGGGTTCACGAGCTGCCGGTGGCGGTGGTGGGCCTCGGGGACACAGCCCCGGCTCTTGATCCGGCCGGCCCGGCGGCTGCGGGGCGGGTCGATGCGGCACCGGTCGAGTTTCCCCTCGTCACCGCCGCGCAGCGGGCGGGTGAATGCGACCGGCTCGGCCCGCCCTGGGACCGCGGCACGCCGGTCAGTGTCCCGGCCGCCGCCTCGCCGCCGGTGGAAGCGGTCATCGCGGCCCGCGGGTCACAGCGGCGCATGAACAGCACCCGCGGCCTGCCGCTGGCGCTGCTGCGCACCTGCATGAGCGTCGCCGTGCGCGGTGCCGGGGTGCCCCACTGGGTCGTGGCGCACGACGTCGAGGGACTGGCGGCCGGGGTCTACCGGTGGCCCGACCTGCAAACTCCCGTGCGCCCCGGCGCGCTGCGCGGCGAGCTGCACCGGATCTGCCTGCGCCAGGCGCTGGCCCGCGACGCCGCGTTCGTCACCATCGCCGCGGCCGACATCGGGCGGCTGGATGACCGGGAATACCGTGAGGCGCAACTCGCGGCCGGCCTGGCAGAAGGCCGCCTGCACCTGGCCGCCTACGCCCTCGGCGCCAGCGCATCCGGGATGACCTTCATCGACAGCCAGGTGCCGCCGCTGCTGGGCGAGCCACTGGACGCCCTGCTGTTCACCTGCGTGGGCGTGCCTGACTACACATCCGCAGCCGCCGGGCCGCCCGGCGCGCCCACCACGGTGCGTATGGCCGCGCCGCGGTCATAAAGCCCTGCCAGCGACTTTCGAGTGATCTGGCCACGCGGGCGCGCCGGTCGCGCTCGCCGGCAGGTTCTCAGCCGACCAGCAGCACGAGCTTCCCGCGCTCGTGGCCCCGCTCGCTCACCCGATGCGCCTCGGCAACCTCGGCCAGCGGGAAGGTCTGCCCGACCGGGAGCGAGAAGCGCCCGGACTCGATCAGCTCGCCGATCTCGGCCAGCGCGTGGACCGCGCGCCCCGTGTCCCCGCTGCTGAACCTCACCCCATGCTCCTGGGCGCCGCCGAAGTCGGCGACCGTCACGACGTGCCCGGCGCCGCCGGCAAGCTCGATGAGCTCGGGAAGCACCCCGCTCCCTGCGACGTCGAGCGCGAGGTCGACGCCGTCGGGCGCGAGCGCGCGAACCCGCCCGACGAGGCCCTCGCCGTAGGCGACGGGCTCGGCCCCCAGCGAGCGAAGGTATTCGTGGTTGGCCGAACTGGCGGTGCCGATCACCCGCGCGCCGCGCACCACGGCGAGCTGAACCGCGGCGCTGCCGACGCTTCCGGAGGCGCCGTTGATGAGCAGCGTGCTGCCGCTCCCGACGCCGAGCTGGTCAAGCGCGCGCGTGGCCGTCTCGATGGCGGCCGGCAGCGCGGCCGCGCGAGGGAAGTCAAGCGACGGCGGGACCGGCGCATAGTAGGACAGCACCGCCAGCTCGGCCTGGGCCGCCCCCGCGGCGTCGAAGCCGAACACGCGGTCGCCGACGGCCACGTCCGCAACGCCCTCGCCGAGCTCGTCGACGACGCCCGCCGCCTCGTGGCCCATGGTCTGCGGGAGGTCCTCATCCATCATGCCCTTGCGCTTCTTCCAGTCGCTCGGGTTGACGCCGGCCGCGCGCACCGCAATCCGGACCTGGCCGGGACCCGGATGCGGATCGGGTAGATCCACGATCTCGAGGACCTCCGGGCCCCCGAACTGACTGAAACTGACTGCCTTCATCATTCGTTCCGATCTCGGCTCGGGACGTCGCGCTTGCTGCGCGTGCGACAGTCTGCCAGCCCCTGCGCCGGGGACCGGAAGAGCCAGATCAGCTCCGCCGCGGCTCGCTGCCTCGCTGTGCCGTGGTGTGGTAGTCGATCGCACGGAAGCAGCCGTGGATGTGGTCGTTGATCACGCCGATGCTCTGCATGAACGCGTACACGCTGGTGGGTCCGACGAAGCGGTACCCCTGCGACTTCAGCCGTTTCGCGAACGCTTCCGCCTGTGGTGTCGATGCGGGTAGCTCGGAGATCGAGCGGGGTGCCCGGCCGCTGGTGGTCTCATAGGTCCTGGCCAGCTCGGCCAGCTTCGGTGACGAGGCCATCATCGCCCGCGCGTTGTCGACGGTCGCCTGGATCTTTCGCCGGTTGCGGATGATGGAGGCATCCTGCGTCAGCCGATCGACATCCTGCTCGGTCATGGCGGCGACCAGGCCGATGTCGAAGTCGCGGAATGCCCTCCGGAACGCGTCCCGCTTTCCGAACACGATAGACCAGCTCAGGCCGACCTCGAACACGCCGAGGGTGAGCGCCTCGAACATCGCCGACTCATCGTAGGTACGTGTTCCCCACACCTCGTCGTGGTAGCGGATGGCCGCGGCGTTGCCCGTGCCGACCCAGGCACAGCGGGGTTTCCCGTCATTCCCGATGATCACGTCGCTGCTCACTCGCCCCCCTTAATGTGGGCTACGCGGTCGAGGGGAACCTGCTCGATGATCATGACCGCCGCGGTGAGGCGGTGGCCTGGTTAGCCGGCCAGGGCCTTCTTGATGAAGCCCGCGACATGGACGGGCTGCGCGACACGCCAGGATACCAGCTTGGCTTGGTCTTCCAGGCGGCCTGGGTCGCCTTCTCGGTCAGCGCTGCCAGCGACACGCCTGCGCGGGGCCCGCGCGCTGGCGGGCACCCGGCTGGAAGACGGGGATTCGGCCGCACGCGGAGCGGCCGCGACGCCGACGCGCAGGCCCGCGCCAGGGACCGGCGGGCGAATCAGCCCGATCGTAGGTTCAGTCCGCGCTGGGCCAAGAAGGCCTCGAAACTGGCACGCTGGTCAGCTGTGGCCCGTTGCGCCGCATGGAGTCGGCTTGTACCGGCCAGGCTGGGCCGCTCCAGGTTGATCGCCCCGCCCAGGTTCGGGTCCGGCCCGGCCTGGAGGCCATCGGCCCGGGCCAGACGCCGGTTGACCTCGTCCTGGGCTGGTCCCAGTGCCGGCATAACCCACAACGGGCCGTCTACGCCCAGCTGGTAGGAGCAGTAATTACCGCCCCAGGGCTGCGCCGCAGCGCGCATGCCGGCGGCGAGGCTTGCGCTGTCCCCGTCCACCTTCACGGCGTCGCTGGCCAGGGCGGCGCTGAACGCCCGGTGGCCCTCGGCAATGACGGGACGCCCCGCAAGCGCCGGCGACTCGTGGTTCTCGGTCGGATCGCGTTCGGCGTAGAAGGCGTGCAGGTGGGCGTGCTGCACATCCTGCCTGGGATTCCTGGTGATCGCCACACCGGCGAGGCCGGTGGCGAGGGTCCCGCTCGAGGCTTCCACGTCACGCAGGTAGTCCAGGTTCGGTGCGCTGTCATTGGCGCAGAACACTGCGTGCCCGCCGTCCAGGCTGCGGTACCACGCGGCGACCAGGGTCATCGCCGTCTGGCGAGCCGCCAGTTCGGAAGCTGTGGCCGAGGACCATCCGTCGCGATGGCGGCGGGGCACCATGAGCGCGTGGGGCCGGGCCGCCCGCCGGGGCCCGTTAGCCAGCATGAAGGGGTTGCGATCCAGGACCAGGTCCACCAGGGCGGTGCCGCCGGGCGCGGTCATCGTCCCCAGATAGCCGGGAAGCCTGGGCACATCGGCGAACACGTCCACCGGCTGGAACCGGCGGGAAAATTGTCCCGCCGCAACGACACCCCGGACATTCCCGGTCCCCTGGTCGACCAGGACCCAGCTCCCGGCCCCGGCGGTCCCACCCGGCCACCAATACCCCTTGACCGTGAGGGCGTCGTCACCGTATGTCCACATTTCGCGCATCTCGAGCTGCGTGAACGGGGAACGCCAGCGCTGCGATTCATCGGCCACGCTCCCATGGTCGCCCCATGCCCGCATCGGTTAACGTGGGTGGCTAGCGCGCATCTGGTCCGGCTATCGAGGGTGAAGTGCGACGTGGCGGCCAGCAGGCATTCGCGGCAGCGCGGCGAGGGGCCCGTCGGGGCCGGGACGTCCGCTCCAGTCGTGGCGAAGGCCGCCGCGATCAACGCCGCGCAGGCACACCCGCTGACCTGGAAAGCCGTCGTCAAGCGGGCCTTGGTCCTCGCGGTGGCAGGCGCGGGCATCTACCTGGTACTGCCCAGCCTCATCGCGGTGGTTGGTGCCTGGCCGCGCCTGTCGACGCTGAAGCTGGCCTGGTTCGCGCTCGCGCTCGCCGCTGAACTGGCCTCGTTCACCTGCAACTTCGCCTTGCAGCGGCTGGCACTGCGCACCCGAGGCTGGTTTGCCGTGGTCACTGCCGGGCTGTCCGGCAACGCGGTCACCGACAGCCTGCCCGGCGGCGACGCGGCAGGCGCCGCCGTCCAGTTCAGCATGCTCACCGCCGCAGGGTTCGACACCGACACGGCCGTCGGCGGGCTTACCGCGTTCTCACTGCTCGGCGTGGGCGGACTGCTGGCGCTGCCCCTGTTCGCGCTGCCCGTTATCATGGTCGGCGCGCCGGCCAGTCCCGGGCTGGTCCATACCGCCCTGCTCGGTATCGCCGGGTTTGTCCTGTACGCGATATTCGGCGTGATCATCCTGCGCACGGAACGACCACTGGCCGCACTCGGGCGTACGGCGCAGAGCTTGTGGAACTGGATGACCCGCGGGTGGAACCGGATCACCCACGGGCACCGGCCATCGGTCACCGGCCTGGACAAGCGGCTGCTGACCCAGCGTGACACCATCAGGGCAGTGCTTGACAGGAAATGGCGGCAGGCGGTGCTGCTTACCGTCGGGCGCCTCGGCTTCGACTTCGGCTGCCTGCTGGCGGCCCTCCGCGCCACCGGAGCCGACCCGCGGCCCTCCCTGGTGCTGCTGGCCTACTCCGGTGCCAACATCGTCGCGCTCCTCCCGGTCACCCCCGGCGGGCTCGGCCTCGTGGAAGCAAGCCTCAGCGGCCTGCTGATCCTGGCCGGCGTCCGCCCCGGCTATGCTTTCCTGGCCACTCTCGCTTACCGGGTCGCGTCCTACTGGCTCCCCCTCCTGGCCGGCCCGCCGTCCTACTGGCTCTACCGCCACCGCTACGGACGGCCGACCGCCCGGCGTGCCAGGCCGGGCGGGGCGGGCTCAAGCACATAGCCCGGGTGAGACCAGTTACCTGATAGGAACACTATGGCTACCCCATTCCAGCTCGTCATCGACTGCAAGGACCCCGAGCTGCTGGCCGGCTTCTGGGCCGCCGCCCTCGGGTACGTGCTTGAGCCGCCCCCGGAAGGGTTCGCCACCTGGGACGACTGGCGGCGCGCCATCGGGCTTTCCGATGACGACCTGGGCCTCGGCGCGGACAGCATCGTCGATCCGGACGGCGGCGGCCCCCGCATCTGGTTCCGCGCGGACGAGGAGGCCAAGGTGGTCAAGAACCGCCTCCACATCGACGTCCACGTCAGCGGCGGCCGCACCGTAGCCGAGGGCCGTTCGGTCCCGCTCGCCACCCGTAGGGAGCGAGTGGACGCCGAGGCCAGGCGGCTGGTGGATCTCGGAGCGACGCTCACCGTGGTCATGAGCGCGGAAGGCCTGGATCACTACGCGGTGGGGATGAAGGACCCCGAGGGCAACGAGTTCGACATCAACTGATGGCGGGCACCACGGTCCGTTAGGTCAAAATCCTTTGAATCTTCCGAACGGACCGTGGTGTCACGATCATGAGCAGGGTAAAGATACCCACATGATCTGGTGAGCCAACGCGGCCCCCGCCCCGAGCCTGCCGCCGTCCCGGAGCACCCTGGCGATCTCCGGAACGGCGAGCGCCGGGTCGAACCAGTGCCATGCAGTCGAGACGAACACCGCGTCAACCGACGCATCGGGCAGCGGTATCGCCTCGCCGCGCCCGTCGAGCACGCGGACGCCCTCGGTCCGCTCCGCCAATACCGCGCGCATCCGGCCGTCCGGCTCGACGGCCGCGATCTCCGGCACCCGGCCAAGAAGAGCCCTGGTGAACAGCCCCGTTCCCGCCCCGAGGTCCACGGCCGCCCCGCACCCGGCGGGAACAAGCCAGTCCACCGCCGCAGGCGCCGGCCCGGGCCGCACCCGGTCGTAACTTTCCGCGACCCTCCCGAACGAACCAGCCATTTCACCGATCATCTCCACGAAACCATCATCCCGTAGCGACATGCGCAGCCAGTCGCTGGCCGGTGCTCGGATGAGCAGCCACCGCGCGAAGCAGTTGTCCTATCTTCCAGATTTCTGGAAGAGGCATTGGCGTCGCCTGCGGGTACGCTTACTGGCGGATGCGGGCCCCCTAGCGCAGGGGTTTACGGTCGTTATCAGGAAACCCCGCGTCTGTTTATGATGGTGTTGCTGACGGAGGCCCAGATGCATTTCGGATCGGCACTTCTTGCCATCTGGCTGGTCATCGGAGGTATAGCCGCCGCACAGCGCGGCGATTACACGGATCACATCGACTGCAGCAGTGCCAGCACGATCGGAGTAACGATCCTGGCCGGCCCGCTCAATTACGCAGGCGTCGACCCGCGCATTAACTGCAGCACGCCGCGGCCAAGTAACTAGCGGCGGATAAATGGCGGCTTTTGCTCGAAGACCACCGGACTCCTCGCGTACTCGTCGCGCCGTGCCGCTTCGCCAGCAGGGCCAGTCACTTCGCCGGTTCGGGCTCATTGCCGGGGCTGGCGCGGTCGTAATTATCTTGGTGGCGACCCTGCACGGGGTGTTCAGGAAAGCTGACTCCTTCGCGGTGCCGGGCCAGGCCACGCTGGCCGGCCTGAGCTTCCCCCAGCGCATCGTGGCCATCGCCAACAGCCAGGTCGGGTACAGTACCGACCCCTCCAGCTCCTACTGCAACAAGTTCAGCGCGTATTGGGACGCCGGCACGCCGGACTGCCCGAGTGGCGAGTCTGCCGAGCAGTGGTGTGCCGACTTCGCTGCCTGGGTCTGGCGGCTGGCTGGCGTGCACTTCACCTACGGCTACGGCCCGGGAGAGATCAACGGCGCCGCGGTCAGCTTCTACGAGTGGGGCGTGGCCAACGGCGAGTGGCACCCGGCGACGAGCGGATACGTGGCTTCGCCCGGGGACGTGGCGGTCTACGGTCTCTCGCTAGGGGCACATCCATCGGCTGTGCACGTCGCGGTCGTCACAAATGACCCGCCCGGGCAGCGGGGTCCGGACGTGGTGAACGGGGACGGCGACCGGACCAGTTTCTCTGTCGTCGAGACCGGGACCGATCAGGTACGGGCCGACGCTGGTCCCGACGACTCCACGCTGGCCGGCTACGTGAGCCCGCCCTAGCTCAGAGCAGCGCCAGTTCCGTGGTGAGGTCGTCGAGACCGAGGGCGCCGAGCGAGAGCGCGGCCATGTGCCAGGACTTCAGGTCGAACGCGTCGCCGTGGGTTGCGCGGGCCGCCTCGCGCCCGGCCAGCCAGGCGCGCTCGCCCACCTTGTAGCTGATGGCCTGGCCGGGCCATCCGAGGTAGCGGACGATCTCGCTGGTGACGAATTCGGTGCTGCGTGCCGTGTGCGCGGCGAAGAACTCGATGGCCAGCTCGGGGGTCCAGGTGCGCCCGTTCTCCGCCTCAGGCAGCACGTCGGTCGGCAGCTCCATGTGCAGGTGCATGCCGATATCGACGATCACCCGGATGGCCCGGCGAAGCTGCGCCTCGAGATAACCAAGTCGCGCCCCGGGGTCGCTGAGGTAGCCGAGCTCATCCATCAGGCGTTCGGCGTACAGGGCCCAGCCCTCGGTCGTCGCGCTGACCGAGCCGGCGCTGGTCTGATAGACCGACAGCTCGTCGGCCAGCGTGGTCCAGGTGCCCAGCTGCAGGTGGTGGCCTGGAACGCCCTCGTGGTGCCAGGTGCTGACCAGTTTCCACAGCGGGAACCTGGTCTGGCCCAGCGTGGGCAGCCAGGTGCGCCCGGGGCGGGAGAAGTCGCGCGAAGGCCGGGTGTAGTACGGCGCGGCCGCGCTGCCCGCCGGGGCGATCCGCGCCTCCACCGTCTTGACCGGGCCGGGCAGGTCGAAGTGGGTGCCGTCGAGCTCGGCGACCCGCTCGTCGAGGATGCGCTGCAGCTGATGCAGGATCTCCTCCACGCTTCCGGCAGCTTCGCCGTGGTCGTCCAGATAGCTCATCGCTTCGGGGACGGTGGCTCCCGGCAGCACCTGTACGGCCTGTTCCGCCATCTCGGCCATGATCCGGTGATACTCCGACCAGCCCCACATGTAGGTGCCGGGGAGGTCGAGCTCGGTGCCGAGCCAGGCACGCGCGAGGACCGGATATCGCTCCGCCCCGACGCCGTCGGGAACGCCCTCGGTGCGCGGCGCATAATCGTCGAGCATCCAGCGGCGCAACTCCCAGACGGAGGCGGTTGCCGCCGCTGCCGCCTGGTCCAGCTCCGCCCGAAGGCTCTCTGGTACTTCCGCCGCATCGCAGAACTGCGTGAACCAGCCGCGGCCTTCACCTGCGGTGCCCCAATCCCGCAGCTGCGCGGTGAACGCGCCCACCTGGCGCGAGGGCGCGAGCAGTCGGCGCGCCACGCCTTCGCGCAGCGAGGCTGTATAGCCGGTCAGCGCCTGAGGGATTAGCGCCATCCGCTTCGCGATCGCCGACCAGTCGGCCTCGCTCCCGGTCGGCATCATCGTGAACATCATCCGCAGGCCCTGCACCGGTCCGAGAACGTTGCTGACGGCCCGCAGATGCTCGCCGGTCGCGCTTACCGCCAGAGCCGTTTCGAGCCGCTCCCGCAGCAGCCGCGCACAGCGCCGTTCGGTGTCCGATGCTGGCGGCGCGTGGCTAGTCAGCCGGTTTAGTTCGGCCAGCGTCGCGCGGGCGAGTTCGTCGTGGGCCTGATATCCGGCCGGGGAGAGGTCGGGCAAGTCCCGGGCGCCGGAGTCCAGGCCCAGCATCGTGGCCAGGACCGGATCGAGGTCGGCGAGCGAGGCCACGTAGCCGTCGGCGAGATCACGGACTGCACGTTCGGGCGTCTGGGGCATGAGCCGATTCTGGCATCGATCACCAGCGGGGCGGTTATGACCCGGTCAGTCGCGGGCGCGATAGCCCACGGATCGCAAGTAGTCGCGGGCCTGCGCGACGGCGGCGTCGACGTCGGCCAGGCTGAGGCCGACGATGTAGTCGTCCGGGTTCCCCTTGCCGTCGCTGTCGTAGCTCAGCACCCAGCCGGAGCGCCACCCGCGGCCGATCGGGTAGCGGTCGTGCCAGATGAGCATCGCGGTCCGGTTGCCGTCGAACACCACGTCGCCCGGATCGAGGTCGTCCTCGAATACGGGGCCGCTGAGGTCGGGCGGGACGATCACACGGACAGCGGGCAGTTCCTCGTCGCGGAGATGGCCGATCTCGCCAGCCGGATGGGACATAGACAAAATCTAACTACCTGCCCGTGTCCGGGCGACCGTCGATGACACAGCATTACAAGTTGAACGGCTTGATGACACGCCCCGGCCTGCGGCGAGCGCGGCGAGCGCAGGCGCTGTTAGCGCCCGGTCGGCGTCCTCCCGGTATCACGGGGGGAATCGGCCAATGCGCATATCCTGAAGAAGCACCCGGGCCGGACGAGCGCTTTGTTTTTGCCGCGCCTGGGACGCGCTTTCCACCGGGCCTTCCCAGGACCGGGGCGGAAGCGTCAGGGGGCTGCTCGACCCGGGGAGGTGACCTGGTGACAGGCCGGTTGCCTGAGTCGCTGGCTGGCATGCTGGCGGCGCTGTTGGGCCGGAGGGCGACGTCGTGATCCTCGGGCGGCTGAGAGGACGCCAGGACAACAGAAGCCTTGTCGGCGCTTTGGTCAAAGGCGGCTTCGTGGCCGTCAAGGCCGGCAAACTGCTGCTGGCTCTCGCCTCCTTCGCGGCGTATGCCTTCCTGTTCACCTGGAAGTTCGCGGTCATCATCGTCGGCATGCTCGTAATCCACGAATACGGCCACCTGAGGTGCATGAAGCATTACGGCATGCGAACCAGAGGTATCTACCTGATCCCGTTGCTCGGTGCTGCCGCCGTGGCCGAGGACAACTTCCCGAGTCGGCGGGCCGAGGCCACCATTGCCCTAGCCGGACCGCTCACCGGGGCCGTGCTGGCGGCCGGGACCGGGGTGCTGTACTTCGCCACCCGCAACGGGGCCTTCGCCGCCGCCGCTGCATGGATGGCGTTGATCAATCTTTTTAACCTGCTGCCGGTGGTGCCGCTGGACGGCGGCCGTGTGGTGAAGTCGATCACCTGCTCCATCGGCTCGCGGACCGGGCTGGCCGCGGTCATCGCAGGGATGCTGCTTGGCGCGGTGCTCGCAGTCACCGCGGATCTGTGGATCTTCGTCATCCTCATCCCGCTGGGCCTCCTCGACTACCTCTACGACGCCTATCAGCTAGGGCAGGCAGCGAGGCGGCCCAGGCGGCCGGCAGCGCGGCATGCGCGCACAGCTGAAACCAGGGGTACGCCCGCGCCGCGCGCCCGCTGGGACGAGCCGGTGCGCCGCGGGCTGCCCGAAGACAGCAGACCCGCCAGCAACGATGATGCCGAGCCGACCGGGACCGGTATCCCTGCTGCCAAGCCTCCGCTCAGCCCGCGTGCCGCCCAGGCTGCTTTCGCCTGCTACGCGGGGCTGGCGATACTGCTGTGGCTGTTCATACTGGCGATCGGCCATCAGCCGGGAGCCGTGGCGGCGATGCACGCCTTGCAGGGCTGATATCAGATGAGCGACGGCGCATTGCGCGCAGTTGCCGCAGATGCGCCGGACCGATTGCCGTGCATCCGGACCCGGGCACGGGGCAGGCGCGGCCGCGATCAACCGGTTCACCGGGTCGTCTGGCCGGCGCATCCCATCGGTACCAGCACACCTGCGGCGGGACAATGATCCCGTGGCCCGCATCTTCATCACCGGCTCCACGGACGGACTCGGACGCGCCGCCGCCGGTGTCCTCATGGCGGAGGGCCATGACGTTGTCCTGCACGCCCGCACTCGCCAGCGGGCGGCGGCGCTCAGCGATCTCGCCCCGGTCGCCGCGGGAGTCGTCATCGGCGACCTCAGCAGCCAAGCCGAGACCCGAGAACTCGCCGGTCACGTGAACCAGATTGGCCGTATGGACGCTGTTATCCATAATGCTGGCGTCTACCTCGAGCCGTCCCGCGCCGCGACCGCCGAAGGTCACGCGAAGACTCTCGCGGTGAACACTTTCGCCCCCTACCTGCTCACGGCGCTGGTCGACCGCCCGGATCGGCTCATTTACCTCAGCAGCGGACTACATCACGCAGCAGCCGGGTCCCTCCGGGACATCGACTGGGCCGGGCGGCCCTGGAACGCCGCACAGGCATACGCCGAGAGCAAGCTCCACGTCACCACGCTCGCGCTCACCCTCGCGCGCCTGTGGCCAGAAGTGCTCACCAACGCCGTCGATCCGGGCTGGGTCCCGACCAAGATGGGCGGCGCCGCGGCAACCGGCAATCTGGAGATGGGCTATCTCACCCAGACATGGCTCGCCGTCAGCAACGACGCAGCCGCAACCGTCAGCGGCGGCTACTGGTATCACCGGCAGCGCCAGCCGCCCGCATCACAAGCCCGTGACCCGGCTTTCCAGGACCAGCTGATGGACCAGCTGGCCGGGCTCACCGGTGTGGCGCTCTTTTAGCGTCATGGTTGCGTCTAGCCAGATCCAAGGAGAAGCTCAAGCCTTCATCCGACGGTCGAGAATTCATTAGTGCAGACTGGGTATGCAGTTGGGGCGCCGTCCGCGCCGTGCTCCACTCCGAGGCGATCAACCCTGTCCGCGGTAGATACGTGGCGTGGACACACTCGGCAGTTTAATGCCTGCTGGGCGGCCCGAACCTTATCGAGATTTGCCAGGGTTGCTGCCTCGGCGTCGCGGTTAGCGTATTCCTGGAATATCGTCGCGGCATTCTGGTACGCAGTGACCGCCTCTTCAAATCGCCCCACCTCTTGCAGGGCGTTGCCGAGATTGTTCAGGGCGATTCCCTCGTCGCAGCGGTCGACGGTCTCCTGGAAGAGGTGAACCGCGTCTTGATGCGCGGTGATTGCCGCCTCAGGCGACCCTGCCTCCATCAGCCAGACACCTAGATGGTTCAACACCTCGCCCTCTGCGCCGCGGTCTCCAGTTTCCCGGTAGATGGCGGCAGCGCTTTGGAGAGCGGTGATTGCCTCCTCGGGCCGTCCCGCGTCCCGCAGGGCGTGGCCGAGGTTATTCAACGTGCCGCCCTCTGCGTCGCGGTCGCCGATAGCCCGGTAGGTGGCGGCGGCGTCCTCGAGGGCGGTGATTGCGTCCTCGGGACGTCCCGCGTCCTGCAACGCGAGGCCAAGGTTACTTAGCGCCCGGCCTAGACCGTCGGCATCACCAGTTTCCCGGCAGATGGTAGTGGCCTCCCGGAGAGCGGTGATGGCGTCCTCGGGACGTCCCGCGTCCCGCAGGGCGAGGCCGAGGTTATTCAGGGCACCGCCCTCTCGGTTGCGGTCGCCGATAGCCCGGTAGATGGCAGCAGCGTCCCGGATGGCGGTGATCGCCTCCTGCGACCGTCCTTCCTGTGAAAAGGCAGCGCCCAAGTTCCCCAGCGCCATAGCCTCGCGGAGCTTGTTACCCATCTTCCGGAAACCGGCTGCGGCGCGCTGGAGGATGGTGATCGCCTCGCCGTGCCGTCCCAGCTCCGAAAATGCCGTGCCGAGGTTTGTCAAGGCCACAGCTTCATTCCTACGGTCGCCAAGGCGCTGTGCCGCGGCCAGACTGACTGTGGCAGCGGCCAACTGGTCGTCGAACCGGCGGCGCCGGTGAAAGTAGAGGCCCAGGGAGAAAGGAAGCCACATAGCGACTTTGTCCCGGCCGGTGTCTGCTGCCATAGTGATTGCGGCAAGCAGATTTAGTCGCTCTGCATCCATCCAATCGAGGGCAGCGGCGGGGTCACTGAATTCCCCAGGCACTGTCATCCCGGGCAGAGCTCTCAGATGATCGTCGGCGGCCTCTGACATATGAACGTAGTAGTCCAGGAGCCGGTCACGGGCTGGCTCTTGGCCGTCAGCATCGGCGTGGGCGTCGGACAGCTGATGAGCGTATAGGCGCAGCAGGTCGTGCATCCGCCATCGGCCGCCCGCGCTTGTGGCAGCCTCGATCAAGTGTGCCCGGGCCAATGCCCTCAGCTTCCCTCGGATCTCGGCCTGCGGCAGGTCAGCCAGAGCGGCGGCTGCCGAGGTGGACACAGCCGGGCCAGGGTTGACGGCCAACAGCCGAAACAATCGCGCCGTTTTCTCCTCCAGCCTGCGGTAGGACAACTCGAATGCCGCGGCGACTGACGGCGCTCCCGCCCCGCTCCCGTCGTCATAATGTAGTTGCTCTAGGCGCGCCGATTCGGTTGCCAGCTCCTCTGCTAGCTCTGCTGTACTGAATGCCAGATTGGTTTTCAGGAGCGACGCGACGATCTGCAGGGCCAGTGGCAGGCCTCCGCAGATCCTGGCCAGTTGCCCAGCAGCCTTCCGGTCTCGTGCAATCCGGTCGTCATAGGGACGGGCAGCCTGTAGCGCCGTATCCAGCAGGGCCACCGACGCACTCTCATCGAGGATTGTTACGTCAACCAGCCGAGCGTTCAGCCCGGCGAGTGTATGCCGAGAGGTCACCAGCATCTTATGAGGCCCGGCGCCAGGAAACAGCGGCCTGACCTGAGCCTCGGAGGAGGCGTTATCGGCGATCACAAGCACTGGGGCACTCATCTGTTCAAGGGACGACCGATAGAGCCCGACCCGCTCATCGGCGCCGGGTGGAATGTGCTCGTCCGGAACCCCCAACGCCCGCAGCAGCACGTCCAGTGCCTGCGCGGGTTCCACTGGTGAATCGTCATAACCGTGCAGGTCCAGGAACAATACCCCGCCGCCGAACCAGCCATTCTGCCGCGCGACGTGCCCCGCTTTGAGGGCGAGGGCCGTCTTCCCGACGCCCGCCAGTCCGGCTACCGCCGATACCACCGCTGGCTCCGCAGTCGCAGTGGGGTCCAGCAGCCCGGCCAGCACCGCTAGCTCATCATCACGGTCAGTAAAACCCTCAGGGACCGGAGGCAGCAGAGCCAGAGGCACCGGAGCAGCGCGCACAGCCTGGGGATTGTCCAGTCGGGCCAGTGCTTTGCGGACTTCATTATCCAGTCGCCCGAGGATGTCCTCGATCCGCTGGCCCTGCAACTGGGTTTTGTCGTGGTTCAGCTGGGCGGCCAGCGGCGCCAGAGGCCCGCCACGAGCGCCGCGGACCACGATCTCCCGCAGCAGGTGACCAGTCACCTTGGGCGCCAGAACTCCGGCTGAAACCCCCAGCACATCTGCCGATGACTGCTCGGTGCCGGTCAGGCTCGCGTCATCAAGCACCGCCAACTGCCCGGCGATGCCCGCCTGCAGCGCTTCCAGTACAGTCGCATGCCCGGCCAGCCGCACGGCCGGTACCGGCTCGCTGAAGACCTCGCTGATCACCATCGCCAGTTCGGCAGCGGCCTCACCATCGTCTGGACGCAGCTCAGTGGCGGTCAGCATGACAGCAGCTGAAGCGGCCCGCCGCAGCGCGCGCTCCTGATCATCACCCAGCACCATTGCGGTAAGACGTTTGCGACCCGCGTCAGCAAGCAGACCAATCAACCATGCACCCAGGTCGTCAGCGACAAACATGTTGCCAGTGTCCCAGTCCATGGACGCTTGCACGCGGTCCGCGGATGCGCTGGAGCCCTGGGCGATACAGCAGCCGACCGCATCCTCATCCATGGCCCCGGGCCGAATGGATAGGTCCGGATAGCGATTTAGTAAATTTTCAAATCCCCGGGGGGCGCTCGGCGCTTCCAGATCCGGGCGGCTGGCAAAATTCCGGTGTCAGTGTGGCATGCGGGTGGCTAGCGTACGCGGATGGGCGTTTTCCCGGTTGCCGGACTGCGACTGCAGTTCTGCGCCGATCCGGGCGAGTTCCTGGCCGCAGCCGGCGACTACCTGGCCGCCGACCCGGTGGTCAGCACGGTCGTGACCACCGTCGCGCACCGGCTGTTGTCGCAGCAGGCTGAGGGGATCGCGCAGCCCGGCCGCGACTGGTGGCTGGTGGTCAGGAACGCATCGGCCGTGGTCGGTGCCGGGATGCGGACTGCGCGGTTTGCGCCTTACCCGCCATTCCTGCTGCCGATGCCAGACCAGGCGGCCGTGGCCCTGGCCCGCGCGTTGCACGAGCGCGGAGAGCATGTGCTTGCGATCAACGGGGCCCTCCCGGCCGTTGACCTGTGCGCGGCCGAGTTGACGCGGCTCGGCGGGGGCCGAGTCCAGGTCAGCCAGCACACGCGGCTGCACGAACTCGGCGAGCTTGTGTGGCCCGCGCCGGTACCCGGCCACTTGCAGGCCGCGACCGAGGACGACCTGGAACTGGTTACGGAATGGTTCGGCGCGTTCATGGGCGACGCTGACGAACAGGCGGGCCGCCCGCGCGGTGCCAGTGCGCACGACGTACCCGACCGTGCGGAGATGCTGCGCCGATTGCGGACCGGAGCGCTGTGGTTCTGGGTCACCGAGGCCGGGGAGCGGGTGCATCTCACCGGCGTGAGCCCGCCCTCGTTCGGGGTAGCCCGCGTGGGCCCGGTTTACACACCGCCGACCCAGCGCGGACGGGGCTGGGCCAGCAACGCGGTCGCAGAGATTTCCCGGCGGATCCAGGCCGAGGGCGCGCGGGTTTGCCTATTCACCGATCAGGCAAATCCCACCTCGAACAAGATTTACGCCGCCCTCGGCTACCAGCCACTAGCCGACATGGCCAACCTTGTCATCTCCCGCTGACATCGACCGAATCGCGGCATGAGAGTGGAGGCTGGACACGGGCATGCGTGGTGCCGCGTGAAAACCCGGACCCAGACTGGCGGCCACGCCTTCCAGTATCGGGCCTCCGCACCCCCCGTGAACCACCCACCGGCCGGGGAACGGGGACGGAGGTGGCGGGGGCCCGCGGCTACATGCCGGCGATCAGCTTTTCTACGCGTTCGTCGACGGAGCGGAACGGGTCCTTGCAGAGGACGGTGCGCTGTGCCTGGTCGTTCAGCTTCAGGTGTACCCAGTCGACGGTGAAGTCGCGGCGCTTCTCCTGGGCGCGGCGGATGAACTCGCCGCGCAGCTTCGCCCGGGTCGTCTGCGGCGGGATGGACTTGGCCTCGAAGATCTTCAGGTCGCTGGTGACACGGTCCACGGCGCCGCTCTTCTGCAGCAGGTAGTACAGGCCGCGGCCACGGTGCACGTCGTGGTAGGCCAGGTCGAGCTGCGCGACCCGCGGCGCGGACAGCGGCAGGTCGTGCTTGGCGCGGTACCGCTCGATCAGCCGGTACTTGGTCACCCAGTCGATCTCGCGCGCGATCCTGTCCAGGTTGCCTTCCTCGATCGCGGACAGGGCCCGCTCCCACATCTCGAGGACGCGCTTGCTGACCGGGTCGAGGCCGTTCTTGTCGGTGAAGTCCTTCGCCCGGGACAGGTACTCGTACTGGATCTCGAGCGCGCTCATCTCGCGCCCGTTCCCGAGCCGGACCCGGCTGCGGACCGTCATGTCGTGGCTGACCTCGCGGATCGCCCGGATCGGGTTGTCCAGGGTCATGTCCCTCAGGACCACGCCGGCTTCGACCATGCGCAGCACCAGGTCGGTCGCCCCGACCTTGAGCAGCATCGTGGTCTCGCTCATGTTGGAGTCGCCGACGATGACGTGCAGGCGGCGGAACCGTTCGGCGTCGGCGTGCGGTTCGTCGCGGGTGTTGATGATCGGCCGTGACCTGGTCGTGGCGGAGGACACGCCCTCCCAGATGTGCTCGGCGCGCTGGCTGACGCAGTACACCGCGCCGCGCGGCGTCTGCAGCACCTTGCCCGCGCCGCAGATGATCTGCCTGGTGACCAGGAACGGGATCAGGATGTCGGCCAGCCTGCCGAACTCCTGCTGCCTGCCGACACAGTAGTCCTCGTGGCAGCCGTAGGAGTTTCCCGCCGAGTCGGTGTTGTTCTTGAACACGTAGATGTCACCGGCGATGCCCTCCTCGCGCAGCCGCCGGTCGGCGTCCACTAGCAGGCCCTCGAGGATCCGCTCGCCTGCCTTGTCGTGCGTCACGAGGTCCACGACGTTGTCGCATTCCGGGGTGGCGTACTCGGGGTGGCTGCCCACGTCGAGGTACAGCCGTGCCCCGTTGCACAGGAAGACGTTGCTGCTACGGCCCCATGACACCACGCGGCGGAAGAGGTAGCGGGCCACCTCGTCCGGCGACAGCCGCCGCTGTCCGCGGAAGGTGCACGTAACGCCGTACTCGTTCTCAAGCCCGAATATTCGCCGGTCCACGGAACCAGGCTACGTTCCCCGGGCAGCAGTCACTATGGCTCGCGCCGAATATAGCCACGCCCACCACGACGCCGAGCAGCTCGACGACTTCGCGACATAGCCGCGTTCGGAGCGCCTCGGACGCTGGCGCCAAGACGCACGCACATCGGCAATGTCGGGTGCCTCCCGCGGGTACGAGCCGCGGGACACCAGGCCAGGTAACAGCGCAGGTCCGATTCGGTGTGCTCACGCGAGGGGCCCTTGAAGCGGGCCAGGTAGGCGGCCACTGCCAGCCGCAGCCGGTCAGTGAACGGCTCGGAAGGATGAGAGGGGACGGAGGCCAGGTCAGTGAGGGTGATCATGTCCTGACACTGCGCCGGCTTCAGCGCATCTGGGCCTACCATGATGGTGTGGACCTGGGTAGCCCGGCAATGGCCAGGATCGCCCGCGACTAGGGCTATACCCTTGCTGAGCTGCGGAAGCTATAGCGATCAGGTGATGAGCACGCTGCGGGTCGAGCTGTTTTTCGACGACGAAGCCGACAACTGGCATTACCGCGTGCCGCCCTGCACATCAATGGTGGCGGCACCCCCACCCGCGAGGACGCGGAGCGCGACTGCGTGTCCGCTATCGCGTTCGCCCTGGAAGGCGACCCCTGCGACTACGACACCGACGCCGAGACCCTCACCTTCGACGTGAACGTAGCGCCAGCAGCCTGAGAACAAGACCGTGAAGCTTCCAGATACAGTACTCGCCGCGGCAGAAGCGGACAGTCGCCCCGCGAGCGCCGGTGCATAAATATACGGATCGGCCACTCGCACGTCGGCCGTTTCCTGGGGGCCGACAACGCGAAGCCCGGGAAGGCGGTCATCATGTGGTCCGATGTTTTGGGTAGTGGTCGTGCTGTAGCCGGGTATCAGCGGCGCAGGAAGCCGGTCAGTACCGTGTCGACCTGGCGTGGGTCCCAGGGGATGGCGTGCGGGCCGCCCTCGATCGCGGCGAACCGGACGTCGTGGATCAAGCCGGGCAGGCATTCCACGCGTCTGGGCTGCCCCTGACGATCTCGCCGAATCGGCCTGGCCTGCGACCCTGACCGCGGCTGGGATAACAAATCCCGCAACCGCGGCCAGGGGTGTCTGGTCGTTATCTGTGCCGTAGAGGCAGGTGCCGCAATTACTGCGGCACCGCGACCGCGGCCACGGCCTGTTTGATGAGGTCCGCTGCCACACTCGGGTGGGACACGTAGCTGGCGTGGCTGCCCGCCACCTCCACGACGTGCGACCCGGCCCGCTGGGACATGGTGCGCTGGGCGGCCGGGGGGATCATCCGGTCCTCGGTGGTGACCATGTACCAGCTCGGTTTGGTCCGCCAGGCGGGGTCGGTGACTGGCCCGGCCAGGGCGTCCACGCCCCAGGGGACCTGCGCGTCGGCCATGAAAGCGGCCAGGCCAGCGGGCAGGTCGGCGGCGAAGGCGGCGTGGAACTGGTCCCGGTCCAGGAACAGGAAGCCGTCCTGGGGCGGCAGGATCGGCGGTTGCGGCCCGCCGGCCGGGAATCCGCTGATGAGCGTGTTGACCGACTCGTCCTTGTCCGGCGCGAACGCGGAGATGTAGACCAGGGCCGCCACGGCCGGGTGGTTGCCGGCTTCGCTGATGACCGCGCCGCCGTAGGAGTGGCCGACGAGCACGACCGGGCCGTGTTGCGCGTCGATGATCAGCCGGGTCGCGGCGGCGTCGCCGGGCAGCGACACGGTGGGGTGCTGCACCACGGCGACCGGATAGCCGTCCCGGGTGAGCAGGTCGTAGACGGGCCGCCAGCCGGACCCGTCCACGAAGCCGCCGTGCACAAGGACGACAGTCGCAGGTGCTGAGTTTGCATTCAAGATGGTCCTTGTTCTGCGACGCGCTGGTTGGGCATCTCGGCGTCATGCCGGGTGGGCATGACGGGTGACGGGAAAGGCCCCGCCGGCGGGCCGGCGGGGCCTTGTGGTGCGCGGGTTGACGTGGTGGTGGCCTGGT
>Ga0335075_10005612_pt1 | contig 19439 bp, 19 predicted proteins | sample Lox_Sample_24_FD_206723 | JGI IMG/M metagenome (GOLD analysis project Ga0335075, IMG submission 206723) | Soil microbial communities from Loxahatchee National Wildlife Refuge, Florida, United States - Lox_Sample_2.4 | ecosystem: Environmental > Terrestrial > Soil > Wetlands | place: USA...
TCCCCATGCCTGCCATTCGTATTGGAGGTGTAATACCGGCATGTCGCCGGCGCCAATACCCAGGAGCACCCCATGAAGCAGTACCTGCTGACCATCTATCAGCCCGACGGCCCCATTCCAGCCCCACCAGTTCTCGAAGGCATCATGCGTGACGTCAATGCCCTTCGGCAGGAAATGAAGGCCTCCGGCGCCTGGGTCTTCACCGCGGGGCTCCATCCTCCCGCCACGGCTACCGTGGTCCGCCTGAAGGATCGCGAGATCCTGACCACCGATGGCCCGTTCATCGAAGGCAAGGAGCACATCGGCGGCTTCACGATCGTGCGCGCCGCCGACCTGGATTCGGCGCTGGAGTGGGGACGGAAGCTCGCTCGCGCCACCACCCTCCCCGTCGAGGTCCGCCCGCTGAACGAGCACTGCTCGGACTGAGAATGCCCGATCTGCGCGTCGCCGGAATCGAGCGCGTCTTTCGCGAGGAGCACGGTCGCGCGGTAGCGGTCCTGATTCGCGCCTTCGGCGACATCGATATCGCCGAGGAAGCGGTGCAGGACGCGTTCACCGAAGCGATGCAACGATGGCCGTCGGCCGGGCTGCCTCCGAGTCCGGCCGGATGGATCATCACGACCGCCCGCAACCGTGCGATCGATCGCCTCCGCCGCGAAGGATCGCGCGATTTCCGGCACGCGCAGGCAGCCGACATGCTCACACCCAACGAGCCCGAAGAGGAGACCACCGTGGAGGACGATCGACTGCGACTCATCTTCACCTGCTGCCATCCTGCGCTGGCAACGGCCGCTCAAGTAGCGCTCACGCTGCGCCTTCTAGGCGGTCTGACGACGGCCGAGGTGGCCCATGCGTTTCTGGTACCGGAGCCCACCATGGCCCAGCGGCTGGTGCGAGCCAAGGGCAAGATCCGCGACGCGGGCATCCCCTATCGTGTTCCTGAAGCGTCGGATCTGCCGGAACGTCTGCGAGCCGTTCTGGCGGTCATCTACCTCATCTTCAATGAGGGCTATATCGCCAGCTCCGGCGAGCGACTCGTCCGTGAAGACCTGTGCGCCGAGGCCATCCGGCTCGGCCGGCTGCTGCTTCAGCTGCTGCCCGAGGAACCGGAAGCGATGGGCTTGCTCGCCCTCATGCTCCTCATCGACTCACGCCGCGAGTCCCGACTCGCGCCGGACGGGGGATTGATCCTCCTGGCCGACCAGGACCGCAGCCGGTGGAATCGCGATCTCATCACGGAGGCGCAGCGCCTGGTGCGCCTCTGCATCGCCCGCAACCGGCCCGGGCCCTATCAGATCCAGGCGGCAATCAACGCGGTGCATAGTGACGCGCCCAGTGTCGAAGCGACGGATTGGTGCCAGATCCTGGAGTTGTACGACCAGCTGATGACGGTCGCGCCGAGCCCAGTAACTGCGCTCAATCGCGCCGTAGCGATCGCAGAGGTGTTCGGACCCAGCGAGGCTCTGGCTGTGGTGGAGCGACTCGACCTGACCGACTATTACCTCTTCCATGCCATCCGCGCCGACCTGCTGCGCCGCCTCGGCCGCAACGCGGAAGCGCTGCAGGCTTACGAGGCCGCAATCGCTCGCAGCGACAATGCCGCCGAGAAGCGCTTCCTGCAGCACCGCCACCGGATGCTGATGACGCATAGCTGAGCGTGCCTCAGAACTGGGGCTCTCATCCCAACCACTCATCGAACAGTTTGCGGCCATAGTAGAGGCCAACACCACTGCCGATGGCGCTCAGGACCACGGCCGTTCCGAGACCGACGACTTGGCCGACCGCCCAGCCGAGGGAGCCGAGGAGGAAGGTGCCGAGGGTGGCGAAGATTCCGCGCATGGTGCGAGCATTACGCGCTCCCACGCCCGAGAACCAGGAACTCCACCGCAGAATCCCCCGCGAGTCGCCTGGCAACGCGAATTCAGAGCGGGCGCACTTTCGCCGGCACGCCGAGCCCGCATTCGAGCGCCGCACGGTCCCACCTGGCGGCGTCCGCCGCGGCGGCATAGGTGCTCGTCAGGAAGTCGAGCAGCAAGGCATCCGGATCGGCGGCGGTACGGACCGCATCGTAGGGCAGGATGAACTCTCCCAGACTCGGCTCGAAGCGCGCACCCGGAGAAACCCGCGCGTCACGCAAGCCCGCCGGCTCCGGATAGGCGTAGGAGTAAAAGGCGGCCTGCGGGAACGCCTCGTTGCCGGGCCAGAACCCGGCACTGCTCACTTCGTGTGAGTACGCCTCACGCGCGACAGAGTCCGGCAGCCCCGGCACTCCGCCGGGATGAGGCGGCGCCGGACGTCCCGAGAAGCGGGTCACCGCAAGATCGAAGCTTCCCCAGAAGAAATGCACCGGGCTCACCTTGCCGAGAAAGCCGCTGCGAAAGAGCTTGAAGAGGCGATCCGCCTGGATGAGGACGCGCCAGAATGCGTGCACCGCTTCCGCATCGTAGGAAGCATGCAGACGATCGCGCGGAAAGGGCACCGGGTTCGCGATTTCGTTCGGCATCTCGCCGATGCTCGCGACGATTCCCATCTCATCGATGAGATCGACGACGCGGCGATAGAAATCGCCCACGGACTGCGGCTCGAGCGCGATCGTTCGCTCGGCTCCCCAGCTGGCGCGCACGACGAGGCGATGCGCGACGAAATCAAACTCGATTTCGAAAATCTCGTTCTGCGACGGAATCGGCGAGGTGCCCAGCCCCCGTGCGGTAACGTAAAGCGGAACCTGCCAGCTGTGGTTGACCCATGGCGTCAGCGCCAGCCTGACCTTGCCCACGATCTGCGTCCACAGGTGCAACGTCGTGGCGGTGTCATGCCAGGCGGAATAGGCCAGAGGCGGCCAGGTGACGGCTGGATCATTCATGAGGATGGGAGGGCGCCCGGATTATGTCTCCATGCACGGCATTGGCCTTCATACCGTGGCCGGGCGCAGGCGCAAGACCCGAAGAACGTGCCGAACGTGACGCACCTCGCAATCGTACCTCGTCCCGTGACTCAAGTCCGCCCCCGATCCCGTCGATAAATCGTTGATTGCGCATGTCGTTCCTGGGTCATGTCCCTTCCGGATACGGAGGCCGATTTTCGGCAGGCAGGGCGGCGCGGGGTTGCATTTAAGACCATGTCCTCGACCAACGGGCTGCAGACCATCGATTCCGTGCTGATCGTCGACGACAGCGCCGTGCAGCGCGGCATCGGCGTCGCGCTCTGCAGGGAGCTACGCATCCCCAAGGTGCACGAGGCGGGCAACGGCCGCGAAGCGCTCCTGCTCCTCGACAAGCTCGCGGCTCCGCCTTCGCTCCTCATCATCGATCTCGAGATGCCCCTGATGGACGGTCCGGAGCTCCTCTCGGAGCTCGGCGGACGCGGCCTGCGGTCACCCATCGTCCTCGCCTCTTCACGCGAGCGCGCTCTCATGAATTCCGTGCAGGACATGGGCACGGCGCTCGGGTTGCGGATCGTCGGCGCGCTGCAGAAGCCGCTCACGGTCGCGAGCCTGGGTGCGCTGCTGCAGAACAAGCTCCACACCGCGGTGGAGAAGAAAGGACCGGCGCGGCGGCAGGAGGTCGATCCCGAGACGCTGCGCGCCGCGCTCGTGCGCGGCGATATCACCGTGCACTACCATCCCCAGGTTGAGATTGACACCGGCCTCATACGAGGCGTCGAGGCGCTCGCCCGCTGGCACGACCCCAAGCAGGGTTGGATCGCCCCCGATGTCTTCGTCCCCGTGGCGGAGCAACACGGTCTGATCCGTGAGCTCACGCTGCACGTGATGGAGGCGGCCATGCGGCAGACGGCGGTGTGGAATCACCACGGCCTCGACCTCTCCATCGCCATCAACCTGTCGCCGATCCTGCTCGAGCGCGGCGAGCTGGTGCAGGAGATTTCCGAGCTGCAGCAGCAGCACGGCCTGCGCGCCGAGCAGATCGTGCTGGAAGTGACCGAGAGCTCCCTGCTGCGCGATCTGGCGATCGCGCTCGGGGTATTGACCCGGCTGCGCCTGCGGGGCTTTCGGCTGTCACTCGACGACTACGGCACCGGTTTTTCCTCGATGCAGCAGCTCGCGCGCATTCCCTTCACCGAGCTGAAGATCGATCGCACCTTCGTGCACGGCGCCCACGAGCGCGACAGCCTGCAGGTCATCCTGCGCTCCGCGCTGGAGATGGCGAGTCAGCTCGGGATCGAGACCGTGGCCGAGGGCGTCGAATCCCTGCAGGACTGGCGGCTGCTGCGCCAGTACGGCTGCAAGCTCGCGCAAGGCTGGCTGCTCGCCAAGGCCATGCCGGGGACCGAGCTCGAGGGTTGGTTGCCGAGCCTGCAGCGCCGCCGGCCGGAGCTGACAGAGCTGGTCGCGTAGCGAGAGCGGGTCGCGTAGCGACCCGGCCCAGCGCGTGCTGCGCACGCCGGGCGCTGCGCATCGCGCGTGCTACCCTGCCAGCGTGCAATCCACGCTGCCACCCAACGTCAGACGGCTGTTGGCCGCCCGCGCCGCGCGCAGTCTCGGCCAGGGTGCGACCGTCGCCAGCTTCAGCCTCTACCTGCAGGCGCTCGGCTTCAGCGGCACGGCCATCGGGACGGTGCTGATGGCGGGTCTGCTCTTCGGCGCACTGCTGACTCTCATCATCGGCCCCGTGAGCGACAGAGGCAGCCGCCGCGCGCTCCTTCTGGGCTACGAGGTCGTCGCCGCCCTCGCCGCGCTCGCCGCCATGCTCGCACCCAACCTGGGGGTATTGATCGCGGCATCCACGATCGGCGGCTTTGGGCGGGGTGCCAATGGAGCAGCCGGTCCCTTCTCGCCCGTCGAGCAGGCCTGGCTCGCGCGCGAGGTCGCGGGCGAGGCGCGCCGCCATGCGTTCTCCTTGAATGCCACGCTCGCCTTCTTCGGCATGGCCGCCGGCGCCGTGCTCGTTGCCCTGCCGGCGGCTCTCGGCGCCGGCTTTCACGATCTGTCGAGCTATCGCGCGCTCTTCGGCGTGCCGTTCGCAGGCTCCGTCGTCTCCCTGATTCTGATTGCCGGCGCCCGCGAGACTGCCGTTGCACCGCCATCGGTTCCCGCGCATCCGCACGCTCACGAGGCGCATGTCACTCGCGAGGAAAACCGTCTGCTGCGCAGGCTCGCGGTGGTCAGCGCCGTCAACGGGCTCGCGATCGGCATCGTGAGTCCGCTCATCGCCTACTGGTTTCTGCGCAGGTTCGGCGAGGGTCCGGCCACCATCGGGCCGGCGCTCGCGGTCGGCTTCGTGCTGTCGTCAGCCGGCTCCGTGCTGGGTGGCGCGCTCAGCCGCCGTCTCGGTGCGGTCCGATCGGTCGTGTGGATGCGGCTGATCGGCATCGGCCTGCTGGTTGCCATTCCGTTCTCGCCGACATTCATTCTGGCGGCGGGCCTGTACGCGCTGCGCTCCGCATTCAACCGCGGCACCACCGGCGCGCGCCAGCTCGTGGCGGCGAGCCTGACCCGGGCGGAGCGTCGTGGGCTCGCCGCGAGCGTGCAGAGCCTCTCGTCGCAGCTTCCGCGGGCCGCGGGCCCCGTGTTGGGCGGCTGGCTGATCCACCGCGGACAGTTCGTCGCCCCGTTCCTCCTCACCGCCGCAATGCAGGCGTTGTATCTCTTCCTCTATCGGCACTTCTTCGGCGAGCTCGGCAGCGAGACAGCCTGAGCGGCGCGGCGGCGAAGGACACGCGGCAAGCATGGGCTTACGCGTGGCGGGTAACGAGGCGCCATGCTCGGGCAGGCGGAACATCGCACCGGACGGCGTGTTGTTCTCGCAACGTCCATCCCAGTACGGGGCGCCGGCACCCCGTGGAAGGTTCCATAAATGGCCAAGACGGTCAGCGATTTCTTCGTCGAGCGGCTGCATGCCTGGGGCGTCCGGGTGATCTTCGGATACCCCGGCGACGGGATCAACGGCGTGTTCGGCGCCCTCAGCCGGGCCGGCGGCAAGATCCGTTTCATCCAGGCGCGTCACGAGGAAATGGCAGCGTTCATGGCTTCGGCGTATGCCAAGTTCACCGGCGAGCTCGGCGTCTGCATCGCGACTTCGGGACCGGGGGCCTCGCATCTGATCACGGGGTTATATGACGCTCGCCTCGATCACATGCCGGTACTCGCCATCGCCGGCCAACAGGCGCGTACCGCGATGGGCGGTCACTACCAACAGGAGGTCGATCTGCCGAGCCTCTTCAAGGATGTGGCCGGAGCCTTCGTCCAGCAGGCGTCGTCACCGGCACAGGTTCGTCACCTCGTCGATCGCGCCATCCGCACGGCCCTCGGCGAGCGGCGCGTGACTGCCATCATCCTGCCCAACGACCTGCAGGAGATGACCTACGAGGAGCCGCCGCGGGCGCACGGCACCCTGCACTCCGGCATCGGCTTCACGAGGCCTAAAACCCTGCCCTACCCGTCGGAGCTGCAACGCGCCGCCGAGGTGCTCAACAGCGGCAAGAAAGTCGCCATGTTGATCGGTGCCGGCGCGCTGGAGGCAACGGATGAAGTCATCGCTGTCGCCGATCGCTTGAGCGCCGGATGCGCCAAGGCGCTGCTCGGGAAGGCTGCGCTGCCGGACGACCTTCCTTGGGTAACGGGCTCCATCGGCCTTCTCGGCACGGAGCCGAGCTACAAGATGATGATGGAGTGCGATACGTTGCTCATGGTCGGCTCGGGCTTTCCGTACTCGGAGTTCCTGCCGAAGGAAGGCAAGGCGCGCGGAGTGCAGATCGACCTCGCGCCCGACATGCTGTCGCTGCGCTACCCGATGGAAGTGAACCTGGTGGGCGATGCCACCGAGACGCTGCGCGAGCTGCTGCCGCTGCTCGAGCAGAAGGCGCACGGGTCCTGGCGCCGGGACATCGCCGCCAACGTCGAGAAGTGGTGGCAGACGCTGGAGGAACGGGCGATGCAGCCGGCCAAACCGGTGAATCCGCAGCGCATCGCCTGGGAGCTCTCACCCCGGCTGCCCGAGCATGTCATTCTGACGAGCGACTCCGGATCCTGCGCCAACTGGTACGCGCGCGATATCAAGATCAGGCGCGGCATGATGGCCTCGCTCTCCGGCGGCCTCGCCTCCATGGGCGCGGCGGTTCCCTACGCCATCGCCGCCAAGTTCGCCCATCCCGACCGGCCGGTGATCGCGCTGGTCGGCGACGGCGCCATGCAGATGAACAACATGGCGGAGCTGATCACCGTGGCCAAGTACTGGCGCGAATGGGCGGACCCGCGCTGGATCGTCTGCGTTCTGAACAACTGCGATCTCAACCAGGTCACCTGGGAGCAGCGGGTGATGAACGGCGACCCGAAGTACGATGCCTCGCAGCAGATCCCCGACGTGCCCTATCACCGCTTCGCCGAGCTCATCGGTCTCGAGGGCATCTTCGTCGACCGCCCGGAAGCGCTGGCGCCGGCCTGGGAGCGGGCTCTCTCGGCCCAGCGGCCGGTGGTGCTGGAAGTGAAGACCGACCCCGAGGTGCCGCCGCTGCCGCCGCACATCACTTTCGAACAGGCAAAGCACCTGTCGGAGGCTCTGCTCAAGGGCGACCCGCACGAGAGCCGCGTCATCGCGGGCGCGGCCCGCCAGGCACTCGCCTCGCTCCTGCCGGGAAACAAGGATGAGTGAGCGCGGCTCGGTGGCCGTGAGCACGGCCGCCCGGCAACTCAACCTCGGCGCCGCGCTCCTCGCCCTGGCCGTGCTCGCGGACAGCGCCGTCGAGCACTATCGCGGCTCGTTCCACAACAAAGCGATGTACGCACCGCTCGCATCGGCCGCCCTCGCGTTGAGCGGCAGTCTGCACGGAACGATGGACCGGCGCGCGGCAAGTCACGCTTTGCGGGATGGCATCTATGCGCTCGCGGCCATCACGGGAATCGCCGGTCTGGGATTTCACGCCTACAACATCAACAAGCGGCCCGGCGGCTGGTCGTGGCTCAACCTCTTCTACGCCGCCCCGATTGGCGCGCCGTTTGCCCTGACACTCTCCGGTCTTTTGGGACGAGGGGCGGAGAAAGCGCGCGGGCTGCGGCATTCGCGGCGGCCGGACAAGACCCTGGGCCTGCCCCTGCCGCGTCTGCTCGCGGCGGTGAGCGCCGCCGGGCTCGCCGGCACGGCGGCTGAAGCTGCGCTGCTCCACTTCCGCGGCGCCTACCACAACCCCGCCATGGTGCTCCCGGTCAGTGTCCCGCCCATCGCCGCGACGCTTCTCGGCGCCGCAGCCCTCGCGCCCCGGCGGCGAACCCGCAAGCTGGCCCGTGGGTGGCTCAAGCTGACGGCCTTCCTCGGTTTCGCCGGTGTGGGCCTGCACGCGTACGGCGTGTCGCGCAACATGGGCGGCTGGCGCAACTGGAGCCAGAATCTGCTCAACGGTCCGCCGCTGCCGGCGCCGCCCAGCTTCACGGGACTCGCGCTGACCGGTCTCGCCGCCCTGTCGCTCATCGAGGAGATCGAGCGAATTGCCTGAGCGGTACCCCGGCTATGACGTGCTGGCGAAGCGCGACTCGCCATCATGGAACGACAAGACGCGCCGTGTGATCGACGAGCGCCTGGCGATCGACCCGGACCGGCACGCGTTCTTCAGCGACACCGAGTGGCCCACCGTGCGGGCGCTCTGTGCGCGCATTCTTGCCCAGGACCACGGTAAGGCAGCCGAAGTACCCGTGGCGGCGCTGCTCGATGAGAAGCTGGCGAAGAATGCCCGCGACGGCTATCGCGATCCGCGGCTGCCGCCCCCGCAGGAAGCGTGGCGGCGCGCGCTGCACGCGTTGGATGCGGAGTCCATCGTGCGACACGGGCATCGCTTCCACGAGCTGACGGTAGCGGCGCAATGCGACCTGCTCAAACTGTGTCAACAGGGAGAGCTGCGCGATCCCGCCTGGGGTGACATGCCGCCGGCGGAATTCTTCAGCAAGCGGCTGCTGCACGATGTGGTGGCGGCCTACTATGGGCACCCCGGGGGCTGGAACGAGATCGGCTTCGGCGGCCCTGCGAGCCCGCGCGGTTACGTCCGCATGGGTTACGATCGGCGCGACCCGTGGGAAGCGTCCGAGGCGCGCCCCGGACGCGAGCGCCAGGCCGAGCGGGAGAATCTCGCGCTGGCGCGGCAGCCCGCGAAAGTCCTGCGCCACGACAGCCCGCAACCAGACGACCCCACCGCTCCGCGCGCGACCGGCGGCCGCGCGCCGGATGTGTTCCGCGTCGGCGCCTGGGTGCCGATGCGCGAGTACTCGCTCGATGAGCCGGTGGACTTCGTCATCGTCGGCACGGGGGCCGGTGGCGGCACTCTCGCCTGCCGCCTGGCGGAGCACGGCTTCTCGGTGGTGGCCCTCGATGCCGGACCCTACTGGCGCCCCCTCCAGGACTTCGCTTCTGACGAGCACCACCAGGAAAAGCTCTACTGGACCGACGAGCGCATCGTCGACGGCGAGAACCCATTGCAGCTCGGCGCCAACAACTCAGGCAAGTCGGTCGGCGGCTCGACGGTGCACTTCGCCATGGTGTCGCTGCGCTTTCGCCCGGAGTGGTTCAAGGCACGCAGCCTCCTCGGCTACGGCGCCGACTGGCCCCTCGACTGGCGCGAGATGTGGAAGTACTACCGCGACGTCGAGAATGCGCTCAAGATCTCCGGGCCAGTGCGCTATCCCTGGGGACCCAAGCGCCCTCGTTATCCTTACCGCCCGCACGAGCTCAACGCCGCCGCGCTCGCTCTCGCGCAGAGCGCCGAGGCGCTCGGCATAGACTGGACGCCCACTCCGCTCGCAACGCTCTCCGCACCACGCGGCCTCGCGCACCCTTGCGTCTACCGTGGCATGTGCGTGATCGGTTGCTCCACCAACGCCAAGCAGAGCGTACTCGTCACGTGGCTGCCGCGCGCGCTCGCCGCTGGCGCGGAGATTCGCGATCTCGCGATGGCCGGGCAGGTCGAGCACGACGCGAGCGGCCGGGTGACCGGTGTGCGCTTCTACCGCCAGGGGCGCTGGCATTTCCAGCGGGCCCGCAATGTCGTCGTGGCGGGCTACGCCATCGAGACGCCCCGCCTGCTGTTGAATTCCGCGAGCGGCCGCTACCCGGCCGGCCTCGCCAACTCCTCCGGGCTCGTCGGCAAGAACCTCATGGTGCAGGCGAATCAGGCGGTCTGGGGCCTCCTCGACCGGGAAGTCCGGTCCTACAAGGGCCCGCCGTCACTCGCCATCACCGAGCACTGGAACTACACCGACCGCGGCAAGGACTTCTTTGGCGGCTACAGCTACATGAGCCAGGGGCCGCTGCCCATGCTGTGGTCACGCGTGGTATCGGGCAAGCGCGGATTCTGGGGAGAGCGGCTGCGCGCCAAGATGGAACAGTACAACCACCAGGTCGGCCTCAAGATCGTGGGCGAGTGCATGCCGCAGGAGCGCAACGGCGTCACCCTGACGGACGAGAAGGACCAGTACGGCCTGCCGGTGCCGCGCGTCAGCTACTCCTACTGCGACAATGACAAGCGGCTCATCCGCCACGCGCTGCAATTCCTGCATCGCGCCATGGATACCCTCGATGCCAGCGACATCTGGGAGGAGACCGACGACACCTGTCATCTGAACGGCACCGCCCGGATGGGAGACGATCCACGCAGCAGCGTCGTCAACGCCGACTGCCGCTCCTGGGACATCCCCAACCTCTGGATCTGCGACGGCTCGGTCTTTCCCACCGTCGGCGGTGTCAATCCATCGCTCACCATCCAGGCGATCGCCTGCCGCACGGCGGACCGGATCAAGGCCCTCGCCGCGCGTGGGGAGTTATAGCCGGACCGAGGCCGTGCCGCCGCGTGGGGCAAGCCTGTCAGTGAGGCCGGGAGCCTCCCGTCAAGCCGCGGACGAGGAGCCAGCCGGCGGCGAGGACGCCCACCGCGGCAGCGGCCGCGCCGATTGGAAAAGTACGGATGGTCGTGGCTGCGGCCTCGGCGGCATGCGGCTTGAGCAGCTCGATGCGACGGCGCGTCATCAGGCGGCCGAGATGCCCCAGCTCATCCGGTATCAGCTCTTCGGCGAGCGGCAGGAGTATCGTCTCTTCGTCCGCCACGTGGTGCAGCACGGCGCGCACCAGTTTCCTGAAAGTCTCGTCGTAGCGGGCATCCAGCGGGTCCATGTCGCGGATCGATCCGATCAGCGTTCGCATCTCGTCGTGCTCGGGCACGCTCTTCTCGAGGATCTCGCCCGCTGCCGCGATGTGCCGCATGGCGGGATAGAAGATCTCCTCCTCGAGCTGCGCGTGGATGTCCAGCGCCAGGCAGACATTCTCGACCAGGGCCCGCTTGCGGACCTCCGGCATCCGGGCACGGTAGCGCCTGAATGCCGCGAGCACGTGGGCATGATCCAGGCGGATCATCCGCGTGATGTCGGGCGTCATGGCGTCGAGCGCCGCCGACATCCGGTTGCGCACTGACAGCCGCGACTGCAGCTCGTCGAGTGTGCGGTCGACCTCGCGCCGGGTCGCGTCGATGTCGCTGGCGATGTGCGCGGGATCCTGGCTCGAGAGCGTTTCGCCGCCGGTGGTTTCGATCATGATTGTCTCCGGATGATGACGTCCTTGTCCCTGCGCAGGGACTCTGCCGTGCGCTCGGGCTTGAGTGAGGACGGGTCGAATGCGCGGATGCCGAGCGACACCAGGACGATTCCGATGATGGTGATGGCGGCACCGATGACGAGCGCCGCGAGCCAGGGAGCGAGCACGGTCGCGAGGCCCAATATGGCCGCAGCCACCAGGGCCAGGACGCCTGTGAACAACACTGCCCCCCCGACCGCGACCGACGCGGTCCCGGCGAGCAGTGTCCGAATGGAGCGGGACATCTCGGCTGCGGCGAGCGCCAACTCCTGACGCAGCAGCGTGGCAAGCTCGTCGGTCAGGCGGCGAAGCAGCCCGAAGGCGGTCTGCGATTCGCGCTCACCGTCCGCCGCGGCGGCGCTTGGAGACGATCCGTAAGGTGTCGTGGCCATGACAGTTCCTCCCAGGCTGGAGATCGGCTCAGCCGCTCGGGTGCCGCTCCAGCGACTCCGCGAGCCGCAGGTGCTTGTTCAGCACGGGCAGACTCTGCTGAGCGTAGCTCGACGCCGCACCATGGCCCGATTTCGCTTCCCGCTTGTACTCCACAATGTCCTTCTCGTGGTCCTTGACCATCGCCTTGACGAAGGCCTTGTCGAACCGACTGCCGGACAGTGACGCCAGATGGTCGTACTCCGCACGCTCCTTCGGGCTCGGCTCGGAGGGCGGCGTCACTCCCATCGAGGATGCGGCCGACATGGCTTGGCTGTTGGCAGCGGAGTGATCCCGCTCCAGGACCGAGCCAAAGTTGCGCACACCCTCGGTGGCGCCTTTCTGTTGCGCGAGCTGCCCCACCTTGATCTCGGCCAGGTTGCCTTCGATAGCCTTCTGCATGAAGGCATCTGCGCCGGTGTTGGCGGCGAGCGCGAGCGGCGACGCCAGCATGGAGGCGAGTGCCGCAGCCGAAGCGAATCCTACGAGCATCTTCATGAGGTCATACTCCACGGGGCGAGAACCGTCCAACGGAAAACCGCTGGGCGAGTTCCGCGTAGCGCGGTCATCCACTCCAGCTTGACGGCGCCCGTGCCTGCGGGTCCAATCGCGGGCTTCGCGTTTGAAGCCAGACCGTAACCTGCATGCCGCCGAGCTTCGCCCACCCCGTCATCTGGCTGGTCGCCGCCCTGTCGATCCTGGGCGTCATCACGCGCCCGTGGGGGCTGCCGGAAGCGGTGTGGGCGGTGGCCGGCGCCGCCGTCCTGGTGCTCGGCTCGCTGGTCTCCTGGAGTCAGGCGGGTGCGGCGGTGCTCGCCGGCACCGATGTCTATCTCTTCCTCGCCGGCATGATGCTGCTCGCGGAGCTCGCGCGCACCGAGGGACTCTTCGACTGGGTGGCGGCGCTCGCGGCGCGCTGGGCGCGCGGCGCACCGTCGCGGCTGTTCGGGCTCGTCTATCTGGTGGGAATCGTCGTCACGGCCCTGCTTTCCAACGATGCCACCGCGGTGGTCCTGACGCCGGCCGTATATGCAGCCGCCAGAACCGCCCGCACCGACCCGCTGCCGTATCTTCTGGTCTGCGCCTTCATCGCCAACGCGGCGAGCTTCCTCCTGCCGATCTCCAATCCGGCGAACCTCGTGGTATTCGCCAGTCATCTGCCGCCACTGCCGGTCTGGCTCGTCAACTTCCTCGCGCCCTCGCTCGTCGCCATCATCGTGACGTTCTTCGTGCTCAAGGCGACGCAGCGCCGCAGTTTGAGCGACGCTTTCGCGAGCAGTGTGCCGCTGCCGCCTCTGACCCGGGGCGCGGCGCTCGCCGCGCTCGGCATCCTGCTCACTGCGGTGGCTTTGCTGTGGTCGTCGGCCGCGGGCCTCGAGCTCGGCTTGCCGACATTCGCTGCCGGCTCCAGCACTACCGTTGTCGTGCTCCTGCTCGATCGGCGCTCGCCCTGGCCCATTCTCAAAGGGGTCTCCTGGGGGGTGATCCCGCTGGTCGCGGGTCTTTTCGTGCTCGTTGCGGGACTCGGTCGTACGGGCCTGCTCGGGACCGTGGGCAGCGCCCTGCAACAGCTCGCGCTGCGCTCCGGACACGGGGCTGCGCTCGCTGCCGGAGCCGCCACCGCAGCCGCGTCCAATGTGATGAACAACCTCCCCGTGGCCCTGATCGCAGGATCGGTCGGCACGGGGGCGCAGGTTTCCTCACAGCTCAAGGACGCCATGCTGGTCGGTGTCGACCTGGGGCCGAACCTCTCCGTGACCGGGTCGCTCGCCACGATCCTGTGGCTCATCGCGCTGCGGCGCGAGCAGGTGCGCATCGATGGCCTGACATTCCTAAGGCTGGGACTGCTCGTGATGACACCGGCGCTGCTGGCCGCGCTGGCGGTGATCGCGTTTCAACCCTGGCATTGAGCGCGAGCGCGGCGGCTCACGGAACGGAGATTGCGATCACCTGCAACTCTGCCGGGTGATTGCCGCCTTGCCGACAGCTCTGGATCTTCTGCTTCCCTGGGGCTTCTCGCCGACCGTGCTGCTCACGACAGTGCTCGCTGTCGGCCTCTATGCACGCGGGATGACCGGCACGGCGGCTCCCACTTCTCCCGTCCGCCGAGTGGCGTGGTTCGCCGGCGTCGCTCTCATCTATCTGGCTCTGCAGACGTCTTTGAACTACTACGCGAGCCACATGTTCTTCGTCCTGCAGCTGCAGCACTTCGTACTGCACGATCTCGGGCCCGCACTCCTCGCCGCCGCGACGCCGGGCGCAACGCTCTCGCGTGGACTGCCGCGGTGGGCCAGATCGTGGCTGCAGCCGATCGCCCGCACGTTTCAGGTGCCGCGCGAGCTTCTCCTCGACCCAGGTATCGCGACGGCGCTTTACGTCGTGAGCCAGCTGGTGTGGCTGCTGCCGGCGATCACCTTCGACGTCATGTTGAGCAACCGGTTGTTCGAGCTCATGAGCTGGAGCACCGTGCTGGGGGCGCTGCCCTTCTGGCACCTGATGCTCGATCCGCGGCCCCATCCGCCCGCGCGCCTGCGCCTCAGGCAGCGGTTCATCTTTCTTTATCTGGCGTCGCTGCCGATGACATTCGTCTCGGCGGCGCTCGCGTTCTCGCAGACCAACTGGTACCTCGTCTACGCGGTCTGCGGGCGATTCCTGCCGATCTCACCGGTCATGGACCAGGAGCTCGGGGGCACCGCGATGTGGGTGCCGGGCGCGCTGCTCTTTGGCGGGGTGCTCTTCGTGTTTCTCGGCCGCAAGCTCGATCAGGGAGCGGTTCCGCTCACTTCAGGCCTTGCAGGTACGTCACCAGGGCACGCAGATCCGCGCCGCGGAACTGCGGCAGGTCAGGCATAGGGCTGCCGGGCTTCAGCGACTGGGCGTGGGTGATCCACGCCTCGAGATCAGCCGTGTCGTTGGGAAGCATTCCGCCGGCGAGGGTCGCGCGGCTCGCGAGATGCGTGAGGTCGGGCCCATACTGGCCGAGCGCCGGCGTCCCGCGGATGGTGTGGCACAGGCTGCACGCGCCCGCCATGAAGACCTGCTCGCCGCGCTGCGCCTCCTGACTGGTGGGCGCAGCGGCGGGAGCGCGCTGGTGCGCCAGCCAGGCCTGGTAGGCGCTCGGGGTCTGCGCGATCACCCGGAATTTCATGTTGGCGTGCTGCTCACCGCAATAGGAGGCGCATTGCCCCAGATAGATGCCGGGCCTCACGGCATCCAGCACTTCGAAATTGTTGATCCCCGGGATGAGGTCGATCTTGCCGTTGAGCTTCGGCACCCAGAACGAATGCATGACGTCGGCGCTCTGCACCTCGATCATCATCGGCTTACCCACGGGGATGTGGATTTCGGTGGGCACGCTCAGGGTGAGATCGGGGCGCCCGTTGAATCGGTAGGTGGCGTTCCACCACCACTGCTGGCCCGAGACGACGATGTCCGGCGCGGGGTTCACCGGCTTCGCGACCGGCTCCGAGGCGAGGACCACCATCATGTCGACAAAGAGGAAGATGAGCACGCCGATCGGCACCAGGAAGCCGCCGATGAGGATCCAGGCCTGACCGTGGTTGATGTCGATGGGCTCGTGCTCGACAAGCGTCCCCCGCCGACGCAGAGCGAACCAGAGAAGAAAAGCCCAGGTGACGACGGTTGCCGCGCAGAAGGCGATGATGGCCTGCCAGCCGAGCCACGCTGCGGACCGTGCGCCCACGCCGCCGTTGCCGATCATGAAATTCATCGGCGTGCTGCAGCCGGCGGCGGCAAGCACCCCCGGGGCCACGATTGCGAGAGGAAGGTGGCGGCGTAAGCTCATGATGATCAATAGGAAGGTGAGGCGATGGAATCGGGCGCATGCCCGGGCGCCGGCGCCGCCTTGTCCGGCTCGTTGTCAGTGCCGAGCGATTGGATATACGCCACGAGCTTCCAGATGACATCGGGCGGCAGCTTCGTGCCCCACGCCGGCATGCCCATCCCCCGTCCCATGGAGATGGAGTCGAAGAGATTCGCCGGCATGTTGCCGTAGCGGAAGATGTGGTCGGGCCGCAGATCCGGCCCCATGCCGCCGCCCGCATGGCCGCCATGGCAGCCGGCACAATTCATCGCGACGAAGAGCTGCCGCCCCTGTTCCAGCGCCGAAGGATCATTGGTGTAGGGATTCTGGATGGTGGTGGCGGGATCCTCCCCCTCGACCTGCGGACCGGGGATCGGACCTACGGGGGCGAGCGCCGGCGGTACCGTGCCGCTCACCGGCTGGTTGGGTGTGCCGGGAAGTTGCTGCGCGGCCGCGACCGCCGTCTGCGCCGCGGCGGCAGGCTGAGCCGCAGCGGGCACAGCCGCGCCGGCCGGCGGCGGGTCCGATGCCGAGCAGCCGCTCGTCGCCAGCGCCGCCAGGCCCGCCAGCGCAATGAGAAACAGCCTGAGCATCACTGATGCCTCCTCGTACGCTGCCGCGAGCGCCGCGGCCGCCTACAGTCCAAACACATACAACACGCCTCCCGGGGCCGTGTACTTCTTGATGTCGGGCACGGCGCCGACCGTGCCGAGGGCCGCTGTCGGGTCGGTTTCCGACACGCTCGGCAGCGCGGCGGCCGGCAGCCAGCCGCCGATGCCGGAGTACACGGCGATATATTGCTTGCCGTCCGGGCCGACGAACGTCATCGGCTCACCGACGATTCCGGAGCTGGTCTTGAACTCCCACAGGATCTGACCGGTGCGCGCATCCACCGCCCGAAACCAGCCATCCAGCGTGCCGTAGAAGACGAGATTGCCGCCGGTCGCGAGCACTCCGCCGAAGAGCGGCAGCTTCGTCTCCTCCAGAGTCCAGACCGGACGCGCATTCTTCACGTCCCACGCGATCAACGCCCCCTCCCAGCCGCCCGGGCCGGGAAACATCGTGACATCGGCGCCGAGATAGGGCGTGCCGGCGATGTAGTTTGCCTTGTGCGGCGTGTCGGTCATGCAGACGTTGTGCGCCTGGATGTAGAGGAGCCCGGTCTGCGGATCGAAGGCGGTCGGATTCCAGTCCTTGCCGCCCGTCGAGGAAGGACAGATGTTGGCTGTCGTGGCCCCGAGGTGCGGCCGATAGGCCGGATCCTCGTCGGGGAGGCCGGTCTGCAGGCTGTAGGAGCGCGCCCAGTTGACGGGCACGTACTTCTCGGCCGAGAGCAATTGCCCGTCCGTACGATCGAAGACCTGCACGAATCCCATCCGACCCGGGTGGATGAGGAGCTTGCGCATCTGACCGTGCCAGGGCATGTCGACGAGGATGTTCTCGACGGTCGTGTCGTAATCCCAAGCGTCGTGCGCATCCTCCTGGAATGCCCAGACGGCCTGGCCGGTATCGGGATTGCGGGCGAAAAGCGTATTCGACCATTTGTTGGCGCCGGGCCGCTGGGTCGGGTCCCAGGTGCCGGGATTGCCATCGCCGTAGAAGAGGAGCTTGGTCTCCGGGTCGTAGGAGATCCAGCCCCAGACCGCGCCGCCGCCGATCTTCCACTGCCCGGGCGGCCAGGTCTTGATGCCGAGGTCCTTGCCGCGATCCTTGGCATAGTAAGGCTTGAAGTCGGGCCCGATCAGGCAGTCTTTGTCCGAGCCGGTGCTGTACGCGCGCCAGGCGATCGAGCCATCGCTCACGTTGAGGGCCGTGATCCAGCCCCGCGTCCCGAGCTCGTTCCCCGAGTTGCCGACGAACACCTTGTTGTCCACCGCCAGCGGCGCCATGGTCATGGTCGTTCCATCGTGGATACTGCCGAGTTTCGTGCGCCACACCTGCTTGCCGGTCTTGGCATCCACGGCCACCGTCTCATCGTCCAGGAGGTTGTAGATGATCTTGCCGTCCGCATAGACGGCCCCCCGGTTCACGACGTCACAGCAAGCAACTCCCTGAGACCGCGGATCGGGACGGGGGTTGTAAATCCACTTGACCGGCCCATGCGGGGCCTTCAGATCGATCGCGATCAGCTTGTCCGGGTACGGCGTCACCACATACATCATGTCGCCGACGACGAGTGGCTGCCCTTCCCAACCATGGGGAATGCCGTCAGCCATCGTCGAGACGACCTTGAGACTGGCTACGTTGGTCGCATTGATCTGATTCAGCGGGCTGTAACGGGTGTTCGCGTAATCCCCCGCGGGCAGCGTCCACTGCCCGTTGGCAAGGGGAGCGACCGTATGGATATCAGGCGCCGCGGGCAGCGGATTGATCTGCTTCGGGGTCGGAGCTCCTTCGGCGGTCGGGGGCGGCGGTGAGGAGACGCTGGACTGCGAGAACGCCGCGGGACCGGCAAGCGCGAGCGCCGTGAGCGTAACGGCGGCGAGAGCCCACCGGGTCGATCGTTGCCTGCCATGTTTCGCCATCACGTCTTTCACCTCAGCGTGTAGAGATAGGCCGCCACGTCACGCGCCTGCTGCTCGTTCAGGCCCAGCGCCGGCATCGCCGTGCCGGGCTCGATCGATGCCGGGTCCATGATCCACTGGACAAGATTGGGCGGCGTATTGGGCACCTCGCCGCCGACATACGTCCGGCGGGCGAACAGGGTGAGCGGCGGGCCGACCAGGCCGTCGGCATCCTTGATGCCGGGGATCGTGTGACATACGCCGCAGCGATAGCTCTCGATGAGCTGCGCGCCGAGCTGTGGATTGCCGCCGGGCACCACCTCGGCGGGAGGCGCATATCGGCCTCCACGGCAGCCCCCGAGTAGCAGGAGCAACGATGAGGCGACCGCCAGGCCCGGGAAGGCGGACGATGTCCTCATCTGACAACCCCGCACTCGGGCAGGACGAACACCCCGACGGTCTGCCAGAGGATGGCTACCAGGAACACTGCGCTGACGAGCATGGCCGCGGCGGCCAGGTAATCCGAGCGCAGTCGCGCCCGGATGGAGAGAAACGAGCGATCGTGCGATTGCCGCCATGCTCCAATGCCGATCCCGAGCCCCACGGCCGCTACGATGAAAGCTACCGCGGCAATGATCCACAGGATGGGACGGACATTCGTGAAAAGGGGTATCCCGCCGATGTCGGCCGGATTGCCCGACGGGCAGGCGCCGCTCGAGATGAGCCAGTCGAGCATCTCCTGGATCCCGAACGCCACCGGTGCGGCGAAGATGCCATACCAGATTCCTGGGCGAGGGGGCGGAGGTTGTATTGCGGCCATCGGGGCATTCACTCAATGAAGCGCGGGATTGGCCCCGACCGTGTGATGCGGGCCGATGTACATGATGGCGTACATGACCCACCACACGGCAGTCACGAAGTACCAGTACATCGTCGCGTTGCGATACGAGCCGTGCGGGGGCTTTTCCGTCGGTCCGAGGCGCGGCAGCACCGCTGCATACAGGAGGAAGAGAAGACCGAGAATCAGGTGTGCCGCATGCACGCCACCGATGGTGTAGAAGATGGAGGTGTAGGGATTCTGCGTGACGGGCTGAAGCCTCGCCTCGGAGTCGTAGGCCAGGG
>Ga0335075_10005613_pt1 | contig 19439 bp, 17 predicted proteins | sample Lox_Sample_24_FD_206723 | JGI IMG/M metagenome (GOLD analysis project Ga0335075, IMG submission 206723) | Soil microbial communities from Loxahatchee National Wildlife Refuge, Florida, United States - Lox_Sample_2.4 | ecosystem: Environmental > Terrestrial > Soil > Wetlands | place: USA...
AGAGCTATATGGGAGGGAAGTAATCGTGGCCGATAGTCATTCGAACGAACCGGGCGCAGACACTGAGATCGCGCAACCACCCAAGCGCCGCAGGGGATTGATCGTCGCGGTGCTCGCGGTGCTCGTTGTGGTCGCAGTCGGGCTGTGGTGGCGCTCGACGTACAGCGAAGATACCGACGATGCCCAGGTGAACGGCCACCTCATCCAGGTGAGCTCGCGCATTGCCGGACAGATCATCAAGGTCGACGTCGACGAAAACCAGTTCGTGAACAAGGGCGACACCATCGCCGAGCTCGATCCGCGTGATTTTCAGGTGGCCGTGGAGCAGGCCCAGGCTGCGCTCGACTCCGCCAAGGCGGCAGCCGCTGCGGCCAACGTCAACGTGCCCATCACCAGCGCCAACACCGGCAGCAACCTGCGCTCGGCCACAGCCGACCTGAGCGGCGCTCATGCCGCCGTGTCCCAGGCCGAGCAGCAGTTGAACGCAGCGCAGGCGCGCGTGGCCCAGGCGCAGGCCAACTACGTCAAGGCCCAGGCCGATCTGGAACGCTACAAGCCGCTGGTTGAAAAAGACGTGATCAGCAAACAGCAGTTTGACGCGGCCGTCGCAGCGGCCGACTCCAACAAAGCCGCGCTGGCCGATGCGCAGGCCTCGGCGCAGGCCGCGGCCGACGGCGTGCGCGTGGCGCACGACCGCGAGGCGCAGTCCGAGGCCTCGTACAAGTACGCTCTCACCGGCCCGCAGCAGGTGGCCGCGCAGGATGCCCGCGCCAAGCAGGCCGAGGCGCAGGTCGAGCAGGCCCAGGCGCAGCTCGACCAGGCCAAGCTCAACCTGAGCTACTGCAAAATCGTCGCTCCGGCCGCCGGCATCATCACCCGCAAAAGCGTCGAGATCAACCAGAACGTTTCGGTTGGTCAGAACCTGCTCACCCTGGTCTCGCTTGAGGACATCTGGATCACGGCCAACTTCAAGGAGACCCAGTTGCGTCACATGCAGGCCGGCCAGAAGGTTGAGATTCACGTGGATGCCACCGGCAAGGACTACGACGGCAGGATCACCCAGATTGGCGGCGCCACTGGCTCCGTCCTCTCGCTCTTTCCGCCGGAGAACGCCACCGGCAACTACGTGAAGGTGGTGCAGCGCCTGCCTGTCCGCATCGACTTCACCGATCTGGCCAAGGAAGACCCCAACCACCAGCTCCGGCCCGGCCTCTCAGTCGAGCCAAAAGTCTGGGTGAAGTAAGAAAAATTCAGCGGTCAAAAACTCCCGGAGGGAGTTATCGAAAATAGCCCAGGATGAAGCCCGCTCACAGCGGGCGAAATCCTGGGATTTCTTTACGCAAAAATTGTCCCGGTCCCGTAGGGACCATGCGAAATCTTCGCTCATATAAACTAAACACACGTCGTATCCATGAAAGACTCCATCCACGTCTCGAAAGAGAACTACCTCAAGGCCATCCTGGAGGCCGAAGCCGAAGGCCGCGAAGTCATTCCCGCCGTGCTGGCTCACTGGCTCGAAGTCTCCGCACCGGCCGTCACCATGGCGCTCAAGCGGCTCAAGCGCGATGGCTACGTCGAAGTCGGCGACGACGGCATTGTGCGGCTCACCGCCGCGGGCCGCGAGACCGCCTATCGCACCGCGCTCCGCCATCACCTCATCGAGCGCATGTTGAGCGAGCTGTTCGGCATGGAGTGGCACGAGATTCACGAAGAGGCCGAGCGCCTGGAGCACGCCGTCTCGCCCGCATTCGAAGCCAAGCTCAAAGAAAAGCTGGGCGAGGGCGGCGCCTGCCCGCACGGCAACGCCGTACTGCCCGAGCGCCCGGCCGAGCGCAAAAGCCGCGGCGAGACGCAGCTTTCTGAGGCCGCCGAAGGCCGGCGCTACACCGTCACCAGCCTCCAGGAGCGCGACCCCAAACTGCTTCTTTTCCTGCACAAAGCCGGCATCGGCCCCGGCCAGAACCTGCGAGTCCTGAGCCAGAACTACGATCAAACCGTGCAGATTGAGCTAACTACAGGAAAATCCATCCTCGGCCGCCCCGCCGCTGAAGCGGTGTGGCTCCGCCCCACGGCCTCTCCATAACTTAAGATGATTATGCACTTGACACAGAAGTGCTATATTAGCCTCAAATAGAAAAAGCCGCTCTGCCAGGAGCGGCCCCTCTGATGTTGTGGCACACACAAATCATCACATGGAGCGTGTCTATATGCAAGCGTCAATCGTCCGCCTGCTTACTCGTCTTGGTTTTCTTTGCGGTCTATCCTTCATTTTATTGGCGCAGGAGCCTACACAGCCGAAAATGACAATTGTTGGTGCGCCGCCTGAGCCGATAGCCGAAGGAACTTGCACATTCTCTACGTTCGGTTATGTGAAACTAAACGGGAAGGCCACCGAATTCAGCGGTGCCGAGTTTGGAAACGCAGTATTGGCCGCTCTTCGTCAGGGGTATGTGCTTACGATCTACCCTCCGACGAAGAGCGGCATATTCGTCAATCAAGAATGCCACGGAACTTCAAAGTGAATTACGGCCTTGGATTGATTTCAACGCCTTTTAGGTTAGGCTTGGCGAAATGTTTGTCATCCCTCACTACGATTGTCAATTCTGGAATGACGGGCTCGTAATCCCAGACGTTTCCGAGTTCACTCGGCCCTGCAAAAACGGAGGTAAGTTTGAATGTGCCCGAGGCAACATAAGTGGGAATTTTCCCGAACACTTTGAACTTTCCTGGTGCGAGAGGTGTTACGGATGTGATATCAAACTCCCGCGCAAATCCAGGCTGGTCATCTGCAGGGCGGCCGCCCAAGTTGAATCTCACATCGATACTAGATACATCCTTTGCGCCTTCCCCATCGAAACTGACTGTGAACGATACTGGATCACCCGGGCCATAAGGTGTTGGAAGTTGCGCAAATGCTGTTGAGGCAGTCGCAAAGATCAGGCACGCACATAATGCGCCGATGATTTGGGTAATCGCTTTGAATGCCATTTGAATTTTTCCTTTGGGCCTTGCAGCCAGCTGTACTACACTAAGCAAAGCGGAGAGACAGGGACTCGAACCCGTAGCGCGGACACGCTACCCGTCGGAGCTTATAAGGCCCCTGCTAGACCATCCAGCGGTATCTCTCCAGGTCGAAGCTGACCCATCCGAACCTGATTCGCGCCCCGCCAAGGACTTCAGCGAATCAGGTTCTTTGCGTTATGGCGCTCTCCGCGTAGGGCACTCAGAGAGCGCTAGGCGTGTATGAGAACTCTCAAATCGCCTTCTTTATGATTCTTCCTCACTGGACGACTCCTCGATTTGCACATCTTTCCTTTTCCGATTTTGGGGATACCATTCCGCAAGACCCCAAGCTTTTCCAGCAACCCGCTCAAATTTTGGAGACCGTTTCAGAGATGTGTAGAGAATTGTGAGAGCGTTCTTTCCGTTTGCATCCATCCCACTTTTTCGAAATGCATCCATGATTTCGGCCGTAGTTAGTGGGTGCCCTTCATTTAGCTTCAGGAGCTTTTCTGCTGCTGCAGCTTGGCTCAAATTATGGAAGTAGCCCACAGGGATGTGATCTAGGGAAAGAGTTACCCGTGGTGTCGAAGAAGCATTTGGGTCTGTTTCGAAGTTTGGCGAAATAACGCCAAGCCTTTTTTCAAGCCCTCGAATGAGCATCTCCAATTCCGCTCTTTCGTCCCTCAGCTGCTGCAACAAATCTAGCGCCGTACGGTTCGCTGCATCCATTTTTTCACCCCAATCAGATTCTCATACTGGGAATCAAAAATCAACTGATTATCCAAAGTGCTTATCTACGAAGCAAATACTAAACAAGATTAGCTACCAAGTAAGCGACTACGCTTATCTACTGATTGGGTAGCTGGCCGTAAATAATTGATTTGACATAGTTTATGGATAATGCTAGATTAATACTAACTTCGCGAGAAGGGGTTTCCCTTAGGAGGAGACAAAAAGATGGCACAAAGATTGACGATTTCAGACTTAGTCCCACTGTTCAATCTGCGTGTGCTGCTACGCTACGACGAGAAATACCAAGTGAATGTGGCACATTGCATTGAGACTGGGAGTGTAGTAACTGCTGATACCGAAGAAGAAGCTCGAACGATGATTAAGGAGCTTCTGGAAGACGAGATTTTATTTGCATTGACAAAACGGAATCTGAAAAACTTGTTTTCCTCTCCTGCGCCTTTGGATGTTTTGGTTGAGTGGATGAAAGCTGCGCGGGTGGAAAAAAATCGAGAAGTAGTTGATCTAGATGTAAATCTCGAACAACCGGAGCGTCTTAACCTTGAGACCCCAAATGCATCTGTCAAAAACAAAGTCGAATTCGCTAAAGCAGCCTAGCGAATCTGTTTCTGAAATTGCAATTGACTTATTTACTCGCCTGTTGCGGGATCACTTTGCAATTTTCAACGAAATAGTTCCAGGTCGGCAGGTTGCCGTGAGGTATTCGAATGAGCCAGCGCGAAATTCGCAAGATGAAGCGCTGAGCATGGTAGTCTACCCGCATAATAAGGGGACCATGGTCGGTCCCCTTATTATCTTTTCAGTCCTCAGGAAATTTGATATTTCCATTGAGGCATATAACGAGGCCATTGTCGCTGGACCAAAGCAGCTTCCCAAAGCGGCTAACGAGTGAAAGTAAGCAAAGACCAATTCGACGCGCTTCTGCACCGTATGATGCAAGCACCCCCGGAGCCTAAGAAAGGGATAAAGACCAAGGGAAAGACGGCGAGGATAATACCGCCTATTCCCCCGCCGTCAACTCCGCGTAAGGCATAGGCTCTATGCCGAGCATTGCCGGCACAGTGGTCGATCCACCCTTTTCCATCGCCTTACGAATGCGGTGTGCCATGTACCAGGCCGTGCGATAGGAGCCAATGCCAAGGTGTCCCTTGAGCTCGTTCGCTGAAATGCTCTTCTTCGCGCTCACGACAAGTGCCAAGGCGAAAAACCACTTCGCAAGCGGCAAGTGAGAGTCATTGAAGATTGTGCCGGATGTGGCCGAGAACTGCTGGCTGCACTCTCGATTGAGGCACTGATAGATGCGAGTCCGCTTGTTCTTTCCCCCTGGCTTGCGCGTAATCTTGCTGATGCGTTCAGAGCGGCACATGGGGCACTCAATGCCATCTGGCCAGCGTATCGACTCAAGGTAAGCCAGGCAATCGTCATCGGTTTTGAACTGCATTACGTCTATCAGGTTCATCGCGGTCTCACTTTTTCCCAAAGCTTCCGCATGTGTTCATTGAGCGTCTTGGATGGGACGGCCCAAAGATAGGTCCCGAACGCCCCGACAACAAGAGCAAGCGGGATTTGCCACCAGCGCACGAATCCACATTAGTGAAGCCGTTCATCTGTGTAAAGTATATAATCGAATAATTTAACGTAATGAAATTCATTAACCTCGATTAACAAACGTGTGGCATACTGAGTTGAGAGGAGCAGGCCCGGCCTCTTTGCGATTGCCATGTCCATTGGAGCCGTCCCCCAGCAGGCTGTCACAACGATCGATAGCCGACCTTCCCTGCCAGAGGTTCATTCCTCGGTGGCCGTGTCGCGGTCGCCGTACCCCTGGCGCCGCCTGCTGGGTTTTCTCGGTCCTGGCTTTCTTATCGCCGTCGGCTACATGGATCCCGGCAATTGGGCCACGGATATCGCTGGCGGATCGCGCTTCGGCTACACGTTGCTGTTCGTCGTCATGGCCTCAAACCTGTTGGCCGTTCTGCTGCAGAGCCTGTCGCTCAAGCTCGGCATCGCCACGGAGCGGGATCTTGCGCAGCTTTGTCACGAGGAGTACGGCGCCAAAATCAGTTTCGCGCTCTGGATCTTTGCCGAGATCGCCATCGCTGCCTGCGACCTGGCTGAAGTGATCGGTTCGGCCATCGCGCTCGAACTGCTCTTTCACATCCCGCTCTTTTATGGCGTGCTCATCACCGGTCTCGATGTCCTGCTCATTCTCCTGCTGCAGCGCTGGGGCTTCCGCTACATCGAGGCTCTTGTCATCGCGCTCATCGGCACCATCATGGCGCTTTTCGGCGTGCAGATGTTCTTGTCCCGGCCCGACTACTGGCCCGCTTTGCGCGCCCTCTTCGTGCCGTCTGCCGCCATCGTCTCCGATCCCGGCATGCTCTATATCGCCATCGGGATTCTGGGCGCCACGGTGATGCCGCACAATCTCTACCTGCACTCCTCCATTGTGCAGAGCCGCCGCTATGAGCGCACCTTCGAAGGCAAGCGCGAAGCCGTGCGCATGGCCAACATCGACTCCGCCTTTGCGCTCACCGTCGCTCTGTTCGTCAACGCCGCCATCCTCATCGTCGCATCCGCCGTCTTCCATCGCAGCGGACACTTTGATGTCGCCGCCATCCAGGATGCCTACAAGCTGCTCAGCCCTCTGGTAGGCGCAGCGGGCGCCAGCACGCTCTTCGCCATCGCGCTGCTCGCCTCCGGTCAGAACTCTTCGATCACCGGCACGCTGGCCGGCCAGGTCGTCATGGAGGGCTTCGTCAACATCAGGCTGGCTCCCTGGCTGCGCCGGCTCATCACTCGTTCCCTGGCCATCGTTCCCACCATTGTCGTCGTGGCCATTACCGGCGAGCGGGGAACCGAGAAGCTGCTCATCCTGAGCCAGGTGATTTTGTCTCTGCAACTGAGCTTCGCGGTGGTTCCGCTGGTGCTGTTTACGGGCAGCCGCGCCAAAATGGGCCGGTTTGTGAATGGGCGCTGGCTGCAGACGCTGGCCTGGTTCGCGGCTGTCCTCATTGCCGTCCTCAACGCATGGCTGCTGGTTCAGACCGCCATGGGGCGCTGAAGCCTCGTCTCCCGCTTTCAGCGGAACCTCCACCACGCAGAATTCCCAATGTAACGTGACCCGCGGTTCAACCTATTGCTGCAATGGCGCTTGCGTGGAACAATGGCAGTGATTCACCGGGCCGGGATTTCTGAAGCTTCCAGATCGGGTGACGCAAGATGAGTGATGCCGACCAAGGGCCAGGCAATGGCGAAGATACGGGCTTGCCGCAGAGCCGCTATGAAGTGGTGCCCTTAGTCGATAAAACCGCCGGGCAAGATCTTTACTCCTTCCGAGCCGAAATCCCTCCGCCAGCTCCGCCTCCACCTCTTACTCCCACACAGGCCGCCCTTGAGCGGAACCGGGGTCTGCTTGTGGCCGTTGCCGGTGGCGGCGGGGTTCTGATTCTGATGGTGCTCCTCGCCTGGGCAGTTCTCCGCAAAGACGAGCCCCCTGCCTACATCGATCTGGGCACCAGCAACTTCGCCGCAGCGGGGCTCGAGGGCAAGCTCATCGCGCGCTGGCCCGGCTCCGCGCAATACGAGCTGCACATCGATCCCGTGTCGCCGCAGCAGCTCGACGGCTTCTCGGCCGTAGCCGGCGACCCTCCTCATCCGCTCACCGTTATCCTCCGCCTGAAAGACTCTTCCGGCGTCGCCTGCCAGAAAGAGATTCTCTTTCCGCCGATCCCCGGCGCCGCTCCGGACCAGCCCGATGCCGACACCTCCGGCTCGCTTGAGCCGCAGACGACATTAACCGGAGATACCGTTCAGAACGTGGCCGGCCAGGACGGCAGGATCGACGAGATTCTCGTCAAGGGGCCGCTGGACTGCTCTGCGAAGGCGTACAAACGGCTCGAAGCCTGGGATTTCTCCTCGAATTTTCCATTGCCTTCCGAGCAGGAGGATTGGCTTCGCCATCAGGAGAGCCTTGCCGCCAATGCGCGCCGCAGGGTGGCCGATCTTCGCGCTCGCGCGCTCATTCCCAAATCGCGGCCACTGCCGGCCCCTATCGAGGGCGACGACGTGGTCGTCTCTGACAACCCGTTGCGCGGAACCGTGGCGACGAGCGCCGGCCGCGTCTTTTATCTGGGCAAGGATGGTCTTCGTGAAGCCGAAGCCCGCTGGCAGGTGTTTCCCGTCGGCATTCACTTCCGCTGCGACACAAAGGCCATCTGCACCCTGACCCGCTCCAACGGGTCCTCGCCTCTGCAGTCCCGCCTAATTCACTGACCTCTGTTCCCTATTCCCTAGTCCCTATTCCCTAGCCCCTATTCCCTAGCCCCTATTCCCTAGTCCCCAGTCCCCGCCTTTCGTCGTACCATGAATCCGATGCACATTCTCTCCGCCGCCGAAATGCAGACCTGCGATCGGGTAACGACCGGGCGTTTTGCCGTTCCCTCCATCGATCTCATGCGTTCCGCGGCCTCCGCCGTGGCCACTTTTGCGCGCGATCAGTTTCCGCGCGCCCGCCGGGTGACGGTGCTGGCCGGCCGCGGCAACAACGGCGGCGATGGCATGATGGCCGCGCGCCTGCTGGCCCGCGAAGGCCTGCGCGTGACCACGCTGCTGCTGGGCGATCCACAGGGCCTGAAAGGCGATGCAGCACATGCCTGGCGCGAGCTCACCGAGCCCATGCGCGGGGCAGTCTATGTAATCACCAGCGCACGGGATCTCGAGCAGCAGCAGGAAGCGCGAGACGCCGACCTCATCGTCGATGCCCTTGTCGGCACCGGCTTCACGCCGCCGCTCAGGGGGCTTGCACTTGCGGCGCTCAAATGGATCTCCGCGAGCCGCGCGCCGATTCTGGCAATCGATCTTCCCTCGGGCTGGCCTGCCGATTCGACGAGCGCAGCCGCGCCCGGCCGCGTTTTTCCCGCAGACGCCGTCATCACCTTCACCGCACCCAAGCCGGCGCACGTCTTTGCGGCGCTCACGCGCAGTTGGCGCCAGCCGATTGTCGTTGCGCCCATCGGCTCGCCCGACCCGGCCATCGTCTCAAAGCTGAAACTAGACTGGGCAGGCTCGTCCACCTCGCTGACGCACGCGCCGCGCGCCGCCACGGCCAACAAAGGCAGCTTCGGCCACGTGCTGGTGATCGGCGGAACCTTCGGCTCTGCCGGCGGCAAAGCAGGAGCGCCCGCCATGGCTGCGCTCGCCGCCCTGCGTGCCGGCGCCGGACTGGTCACTGCCGCCGTACCCGCTCCCGCGCTGCCGGTTGTCGGCGCCATTGCGCCCGAGCTCATGACCTGGCCGCTTGAAGCGACATCCGCCGGACACATAGCCGAGCAAAATCTCAGCTCCGCCAGACTGAGGGCGATAATGGCGGGCAAAACCGTGCTCGCAGTCGGCCCTGGCCTGGGTCAGAGCGCCGAGACCGCGCAATTCCTGACTGGCCTGCTCACTTCCACCGTTCTCCCTGCCGTCATCGACGCCGATGCGCTCAACATCCTTGCCGCCAGGCCCACGCTGCTGGCCAAACTGGCCCGCAAAGGCAAGCGCCCGCTGGTGCTCACGCCGCATCCCGGCGAGATGGCGCGCCTGGCCGCAACGACTGTGGCGAAGATTCAGGCCAACCGCCTGGAAGCGGCGCGCGGCTTTGCACGGCGCGTGGGCGTTACGCTGGTGCTCAAGGGAGCGCGCACGCTCATCGCGCATCCCGATGGCCGCGTGGCCGTGAACACCACCGGCAATCCCGCCATGGCCAAGGGCGGCAGCGGCGACCTTCTGACCGGACTCATCGCTGGCCTGCTGGCGCAGTTCCCGTCTGACCCCGCCCGCGCGGTGGAAGCTGCCGTCTATCTCCACGGCCTTGCCGCCGACTTTGCCGTCCGCGCCGGCGATGAGCACACGCTGCTGGCCACGGACAGTCTTCAACATCTTTCACAGGCTTTTCGCTTTTACTCGCAGGCCGCAAACGGGTATGTTTGGTTACAGGGACTGCCGGCGGGAATCTCCGCTGCCGGGCCCACTTGCGAGGCAGCCAGATGACCAACGCCGCACCTCCCGCGGAAGGCCGGATTCACCAGTTCACTACGCAGAGCGGCGCAGACACCATCGAGGTGGGCCGCAAGCTGGTCAGTCTGCTCAAGCCGCCGCAGCTTTTGCTGCTGCGTGGCGAGCTGGGCACCGGAAAAACCACGCTGGTGAAGGGAATTGCCCAGGCCCTCGACGCCGCCGATCCCGATGAAGTGACCAGTCCCACCTTCACTCTGCTCCACGAGTATGACGGCACACGCGAGGGCAAGCCCGTCAAGCTCTTCCATCTCGATGTCTATCGCCTTGAAGGCGAGCGCCAGCTTGAAACTCTCGGCCTGGATGAACTGCTTACTCCCGACGCGCTGGTGCTCGTCGAGTGGGGTGAAAAGTTCAAGAGCATTCGCAAGCGCGCTACCGGCGAAATCGCCATCACCTCAGAAGGCGGCGACGCCCGCAAGATCACCGTGACGCTGAAAGAGTAGCAAGTCAGCGAATCAGCGAATCAGCAAGCCAGCACTCTCATCCCAGCCGCCGCTACTCGATCCACCCTCTTCCTTCCATCACGACCAGGGGTGCCTCATCCTTCACGTTTTTTGTGAAGGGTGGGAAAGCACAACTCCATCCCAGCCACTCTCACGCAAGCAAGATGATGGGTGCCCCAGGTCTGGATTTTCAGACCTGGGAAAACACAACTCTCAGCCGGCCGTCCCATCATAAGCACGAACCCTCCGTGCCCCATCCTTCACGTTTTTTTGTGAAGGGTGGGAAAGCACAACTCCATCCCAGCCACCCTCACGCAAGCACGACCTGGGGAAAGCACCACGCATGCGCTCTCAGTGGTTGAACGGATAATCCTGAATCCAGTGAAATCCGCGGCTGGTGACCGGGAACTTCGCATCGTCCATGAGACGCAACTCGATATGTTGCTTGTGTCCGTTCACTGTGCCATCCAGCATGAGTTCGTCGGTCGCCGGACGAGCGTACGTGAAGTTGGCATGCCAGTTCCTGTCGCTCGCAATGGTAAGCGCCAGGGTTTTCTTTTCTGCGTCGAGCGTCGCCGCATAGCCGGTGAGCGTGTCGTCCATTCGCTGGATGTGGACCCAGTTCGGTAAATCGAAACTGATGCGACGCCATTGATCGGTATTTGTGACCGCCAGCGATTGCGGCTGTCCATCAATAGCAAGCTGATCGATAGTCCAGATGCCGTAGAGCGCGGACTTCGGGCGTGCGCTGCCGACTGCATGCCACCCGTCCCACACATCCACAAGGTTGGCAGCGATCATCCAGCACCAGAGGATAGCCAGACCAATCTTCGCAATCCGGTTTGCACGTTGTGTGCGAAAGAGCGGTTTAGGAGCATCGAATTTTGCTGGCTGGTTCCAGACGAAAAGACCGAACAGTTGCGGCAAGTTGGGCGCAAGCACTAACAGAGAAATCAGGACGAGATGAAAGGCAAAAAGCTTGACGCAGACATCGTAGGTCATGTTCAAGGTGAAAACCTGGATCATGTCGGCCAAACAAATAAGAGCGCCAAGGGTTGTGGTGCGCGAGGAAATAAGCAGAAGGCCGCCCACGACCTCCGCGCAGCCGGTAAAGGACTCATAGGCTGGAGACAACCCGATCGAGGTCCAGAGAACGCCCATTGGCGAAAAATTCCTTAAAGGCTCGAGAAACTTGAATAGAAATGGAAAATACATCTGGAGCGGCACAATCTTCGCGAAGCCGTAAACAAACATCTGGCTGGCGAGTGCAAGGCGGAGAAAGAGATGGAACCACTTCGACAGCGTCGGGTAATTCCTGCGCTTACGATCGGCCATGGACCAGGCTGCGGTAACGAGGGTCGCGATCACAAGAACAGAGAAAGCAAGGACCCAATAGAAGGTCTTGTCGCCGCTTCCGCTACTATCTGTGTACACAAGCTCGGTTTCGACTCGAAAAATATGCCGAGCAACCCAGAAAATGCCTAACCGAATCGGCCACAATGTGGCCCAATCAGGCACATCCACTCTTGGAATAAGGAAGATCGAATTGATGATTCCGTTCGCAAGCGAGAACAGAATGAAGTAGACAAAGCAGAAGCGGAAGCCGATGCGCCTGAAGAGCGGCCAGGGCTCCGTGGTCTGTGGATGAGATTCGGGCAAGGGCAGCGATTCACCAACCATGGGTGTTCTCCGCAGGTGAAATGGAGCGGCGTTCCCGCATCGGAGGAAAGACAAGAAGCTGAGAGCTGTGTAGCGCGCAAGATGTGGCCGAGTGTAGCACAGCTTGGAATGGATTCTCCGCTGCTGTCATTGCATTCTCAATTCGGCTGTTGCTCAACCCGCGAAGCGTCTGCTCTAATTTTTCATTCGAGGCTCGAATGCATCGACTTCCGTTTGAAGAAGTAGAGCAAACCCTAGCTCGCATCCTGAACAAACTCGGCTTCGCGCCTGATCGCGCTTCAACCGGCGCGCGCCTCTTCGCTGAAACCACTTGCGACGGCGTCTACACCCACGGCATCAACCGCTTTCCGCGCTACGTGACCGCCATCCGCAACGGCAGCGTAGATGTGTCCGCGGAGCCCACGCGCGTAGCTGCTTTTGGCGCGCTCGAGCGCTGGGATGGCCAGCGCGGCCCGGGCAATCTCAACGCGCTTGCCATGATGGATCGCGCGCTCGCGCTCAGCCGCGAGCATGGCATCGGCTGTGTGGCGCTGGCCAACACCAACCACTGGATGCGCGCCGGCACTTACGGCTGGCAGGCTGCCGAGGCGGGCTTCATCGGCATCTGCTGGACCAACACCATGCCCAATCTGCCGCCGTGGGGCGGAGCCGAGCGCGTCATTGGCAACAATCCTCTGGTCATCGGCGTGCCGCGCGCCGGCGGTCACGTGGTGCTCGACATGGCCATGTCGCAGTTCTCTTATGGCCAGCTCGAAAGCTACCGCAAGCGCGGTGCGATGCTGCCCGTCGACGGCGGCTTCGATCTCGACGGCAACCTGACGCGCGACCCGGGGGCCATCGAGCAGTCGTGGCGTCCGCTGCCCATCGGCTACTGGAAAGGCTCCGGTCTCTCCGTCGTGCTCGACATGATGGCCGCCATGATGACCCTCGGCCAGGCGACCCATCAGCTTTCCCACGATCCGGTCTTCGAGCGCGGCATCTCGCAGATGTTCATCGCCATGAACCCCGCCGCCTTCGGTTCTGAAGCCAAAGTCCAGGAGATCGCCGACTCCATTGTCGCGTCGCTTCATCATTCGAAGCCGGCCACGGAAGGCAAGCGCGTTCGTTATCCCGGCGAAGAAACACTGCGTATCCGCGCTGAAAACCGCAAGCTCGGGCTGCCCGTTGAGCCGGCGGTGTGGGCCGAGATTCTGGCCACGTAAGCGGACGGTGAGGCGAGTTGTTCAACTCGCCAGTCGCGCTATGCTGAGTTCATGCAAGATTCCGCGGCAGTGAAGTCAATCCTTAGCCAGTACCGCGCGTCGCTTGCCATGCTGCGTCAGGCAATCGAGCTGTGCCCTGACGATCTGTGGCTGGCATCGAACTATTGCAATCGCTACTGGCACATCGCCTATCACGCGCTCTTCTACGCACATCTTTATGTGAGCGCGTCGGAGGCGGAGTTCACGCCATGGGAAAAACACCGGCCCGCATGCCGGCGGCTTGGCGAATCAACCGAGAAGGACCCGCTTCCCGATCCGTATTCAAAGATCGATGTGCTCGACTATCACCGCATCTGCTGCGATGCGATAGAGGACAAAGTGCCCAAGCTGCCGCTCGACGAGCCATCAGGCTTTGACTGGCTGCCCTTCAATCGCCTGGAACTGCACTTCTATAACATCGGCCACATGCGGCAGCACACCGGCCAGCTAGCCGAGCGGCTCAGGACCGTATGCGGCATCGGAATCACTTGGGTCCGTCACGGATGAGCCGGCGGCTCAAAACCCCATGATGTTGTAGCCGCAATCCACGTAGATGGTTTCGCCCGTCACTGCGCTCGACAGATTGCTGGCGAGATAGATTGCCGTTCCACCCACTTCGAGCTGATCTACGTTGCGGTGCAGCGGCGAGCGCTCCGCATGGGCCTTCAGCATGTCGCCCAGCGCGCCCACTCCACGCGCGGCGAGCGTCTTGATCGGCCCCGCAGAGATCGCATTCACACGAATGTTCTTTGGTCCCAGGTCCCACGCCAGGTAGCGCACCGTTGCCTCGAGCGATGCCTTGGCCAGCGCCATCACGTTGTAGTGCGGCACCACCTTTTCGGCCGCATAGTAGCTCAGCGTCATGATGCTGCCGCCGTCGGTCATCAGCGGCGCGGCAGCGCGGCTCACCGCGATCAGCGAGTACACGCTTACGTCGTGCGCAATGCGAAAGCCCTCGCGGGTCGTGTTGATGAACTCGCCCTTCAAATCCTCGGGTGGCGCAAAGGCGACGGCATGCACCAGCGTGTCGAGCTTCGTGTACTTTTCTTTGAGCGCGGCAAACAGCGTCGCAATCTCCGCATCGTTCGACACGTCGCACTGGAATCCGCTCGCGCCCGGCAGGTCGTTGATGAGATCCTCGGCCTCCGCCTTCATGCGCTCATTCTGGTAGCAGATAGCCAGCGTCGCGCCGGCCTCCTGCAGCTTCTGCGCGATGCCCCACGCAATGGAACGCTTGTTGGCCAGTCCGAAGACCACAGCCGTTTTGCCTGCCAGATCGATCATGTTTCTTCCATTCCTCCGCGTGCTCGAAGTCGACAGCGCAAGCGCCAGTCAACTACCAATTTGCCGCCTCTAAGAATATCAGCCGGACGAGATGCAGCCGGGATGCGGCGGGAGTGTGGTTATCCGCCAAGATCGACCAGCTCCACTTTCCCCACGGGTCTTGCGAGGAATCGCGACCCGAGCCGCTCGAATTTTTCTACCGAATCGGTCGCAAAGCAGCGAATCTCCGTCTCCGCATCTGAACTGCCGGCCTCAGCATGAGCGCGCCCGTTGAACAACTTCACCGCCGCCTCGGCCGTCGACTCCGCCGAGTCGATCACGCGAGTCCCGGGCGCGCCTGACTCCGCAAGCACTCGCCCGATAAGCCCGCGCAGCAGAGGATAGTGCGTGCAGCCCAGCACCAGCGTGTCGGGCGTCAATCCCTCCGCCGCGGCCTGCGCGCGCAGCTCATCCAGATAAATGCGAATCACTTCGGCGGTCACCGGGTGTGCCGTCCATCCCTCTTCCACCAGCGGCACCAGCAGCGGGCACGCCTTCTCGATCGCACGCAGCCCGTGCGCCCGGCACGCTGCCGCGTAGGCGTGGCTGTGCACCGTCGCATCCGTCGCGATCACCAGCACATCGCCGCTTGCCGAGGCCTCCCGCGCCGCCAACGCTCCCGGCTCGATGACGCCCAGCACCGGAACCGGCACCGCGTCCTGAATGGCGTCGAGGGCCAGGGCGCTGGCCGTGTTGCAGGCAATCACCATGTACTCGGCGCCCTGCTCATTCACCAGGAACTGCGCGCTCTCTGCGGCATAGCGGGCAATCGTCCGCCGCGATTTCGAGCCGTAGGGCAGCCGCGCCGTATCGCCCAGAAACGCGTAGCGCGCCTGCGGCAGCCGCTCGATAAGCGCGCGCAGCACGGTGAGCCCGCCAAAACCCGAATCGAATACGCCAATGGTAGGCGCGTTGCCCGACCTCTTCTCAGTTGTGCTCAAGGTTGTGCAGCTCCCTGCGCCGGTTCAGCCTGTGCCGGCTCCGCCTCCGTCGTCAGATAAGTCCGCATCAGGTCCGCGTGGCCCGCCAGGGTCTCGCGCGGCTGCCCGTCTACCAGGAACCGCACCTGGGTCACCTGCGGCAGGTTCGCGTGCAGCGTGGCGCAGATCGACAACACGGTAAGGCTCTCGGTCTCAATCCCCGAGGGATGATTCGACGCGAAGGCTCCGGTTAGATTGACGACTGCCAGCTCGTTACCTGTTGGCGCATCGCTTTGAGACGCAGATTTTTGTCCCGCATCGGCTGCCGTTGCGTCCTGCGCCGCCGTGTCGGCGGTAGTGGAAGCACCGGGCTCTGCGCCCACGCTCACCGGCATGAGAAACACTTCGAGCACCGAGCTGGCGCCGCCCGGAACCGGATGCGCCGCATCCTGCGCGGCGTACAGGTCCAGCAGCTTGCCCAGGATGGCCTTGGCTCGCTTATTCGGGCTCTGCGGCAGCGGCAGCGAAAGCTGCTGCTGCATCAGCGTATCGTCTCCATCGCTGGCTACCATCAAGGTCGCCTGCTCGGCGGGAGCCACCGTGGGCGCTTGCGTCGGCGACGACTGCACGCCATCCAGCAGCCGCTGATGCTCGCGGTTGCGCAACTGCCACAGCGCCACGCCCATGACCACTGAGGCTGCAAGCAGCAGGAAGAACAGCACGGTCTGGTAGCGCGGAATCATGGTTGACCCGCTCCTGCGCTCGAAGCCTGTCCAGACGCTTCCAGATGCGGCGCTTCCGAGCGCCATTCAAGGATGGCGGCGGCCAGCCCATCGGTCACGCGCGCCTGGTAAGCCGCGTCATTCAGGCTTTCGGCCGGGGTTACCGTCGCATTCTTGTCCGGGGAGACCTCGACAGCGATGGCCGGGCAGGTCATGCTGTCGAGCACCGGCATCGCCGTGCGTCCCGCCGTCACGGCGAAGCCGGCGTGCAGCAGCGCCGAGTTCACCACTCCCTCGAGAGCCACGCTCTCGGTTACCCACGGGGCCTGGGCCGTGTCCCACGGGATAAACTTCGTCCGCGCTGCAGGCGCAATCGATGAAGCAAAGAGATGCACGCCGGTTCCGGTCAGCGATCCGTGCAGCGTGATGCACACCTGCGCATTGGCGTGATTGGCAATAGCATCGCGCTGGCCGGCGTCCAGCGTCGTATCGGACTCGCGCGTCGTTACCACCGGGATTCCGCGCGCCCCCAGCAGCGAGCGCAGCCGCACGCTGAGCGCGAGGGTAAGGTTTTTCTCCATCCAGTCGCTGCTGTGACCGCCGGTGTCGTCGCCGCCGTGGGCTGCGTCCAGCACCACCACAAATCGCGGCGTCGGCGCCGCCGGAGCCTGCGCAAACCCCGGCCCACCTGCGGCTGCCGCCAACAGGATAAGGGCCGCTCTGCGCCGCGCGGGTCGCATTCGCTCAATCCAGCGCATAGATTGCCAGCCCGCTCAGCAGTTTGGGGAAAAAGTCGGTGGACTTCTGCGGCATCACCTCGCCCGCAAACGCCACCTCCCGCAACTCTTCCATCGTGACAGGATTGGTCAGGAAACCGATCTGCGCATCGCCGCGGCGCACCTGGTCCACAGCTTCGGCCGCATCCCTCAGATAGCGGATGTTGGTCTCCTGGCGAACCTTTTCGGCATCCAGCCCCAGCAGCCGCTCCAGCACCAGCGCGTGCAACTGCGTGAGGTCAAGCTGCCGCAGCCGCTCGGGTACACTGCCGAGCGCCGCTGCCGCTTCAGGCTTCGCGCGCAAAAGAAAATCGCCGCCCCGCGTGACCGCAATAAAAGCGGTTCCGCTTTGCCGCCGCAGCGCGGCAATCAATCCGGAAGCGTCCTGTGCCGGCAGCGGATTGACCTGGAAAAATTCACCGGCCGACTGCAGGAATGTTTGAACTTCAAAATGCTCAAGCTTGTGAACTACGCGATGCGTAGGCAGGATCACCAGCCCCTCGCCGTCCATGTTCACAAAGGTCATCATCGCCGCGGCTTCGGCAAACGGCGGATGCGGCAGTTGTGCGGTGCTGGTCTCCTGTCGGGTCTCGGCGGCGGCGTGCTCGCGCATGTAGTTGAGCGCCGTCTCGTAGCGATGGTGCCCATCGGCAATGATCAGCTTCTTGTCGGCCATGGCTGCCGCCAGCAGCCGGATGGTCGCAGGGTCGCTGATCCGCCAAACCCGGTGCACCACGCCGTGCTCGTCGGTGACTGCAACTTCAGGAATACCGCTGCCATCGAAGAGCATGGTCTCCACCGTGCGTGCCGGGTCCGAGTAGAGCATGAAAATCTGGCCGAAGTGGGCTCGCGTGGCCCGCAAAAGGTTCAGCCGGTCGCTTTTGGGCCTGGCCAGCGTCTGCTCATGGCGAAAGACCACCTGGTCGGCGTACTCATGGAGTCGGCCCAGCGCAATGAACCCGCGCCTTTCCAATACCGTAGGAGGTTCGGAAGCCTGATTCGCGCCGGGAACCGTGAACCGCTGCGCATAGGCCAGCACGCACGGCTGTTTCTCCTGCGCCAGCACGCCTTCTTCACGCCAGGCGCGAAAATCCCTTGCTGCCCGCGTATAGACGCTCTCTCCGCGTTCGGCATCGAAGAGTTCAGGCAGCCCCAGAATGATCCGCACCAGATTGTACGGGCTGCGCTGGTAATACGCCTGCTGCATGGCCGGGGTGATCTTGTCGTAAGGCTGGGTAACCACGTCTTCGAGGCGGACGGCGGAGGGATTGAATCGCCAGGCGCGAAACGGGTAAATGCGAGCCATCGGAAGGATTGTGCTCCGCGTTCAAGCAATGGAAAATTTGAGCGCCCGCATGCCGCCCTGTTCAATTTCGGACGCCGAATTGCTCACGGTCGATTGTATCCCAGCGTCCTATGAGGCAAAGGGACGGCCGGGCACGCCGGGAACCGGGGACGCGATTACAATCTGGTTACACCAGAGGTGAGGGAATCGTGCTACTATCGCGGTCAACCTCAAGGGATTTTGCCATGACTACGCCTCGGCTCCGCAGCGCTTCAAGGAAGGAGGACGGCAGTCTGCAAATGTCCCTGCGGGCGGCCTTCCGGCTGGTCCTGCTCTGCGGCTTGACCTTGTGCGTTTTCCAGTCCTGCGCGCAGGCTCAGGACGACCAGCTTAATCGGGTCCACGTGCAGCCTCCGGGCAGTACAGCCGCTTCTACAGCCGAGCCAAGCGGCGCTGAAGCGCCTCCTGAAACCGGCATCAAAGCTCTCAAGATTCACCCCGGCTCCTTCATCCGCATGGACGTCGACCTGGTCCTGGTTCCGGTGACCATTACCGACCCGATGAACCGGCTCGTCACCGGTCTTGAAAAGAACGACTTTCAGGTCTACGAAAACAATGGCGAGCAGTCCATCACCAGTTTTGCCTGCGAGGATGCGCCGGTCTCCATCGGCATCATCTTCGATCTTTCCGGCTCCATGAGCTCCAAGCTCGTCCGCGCGAAGGAAGCCATTCTCCAGTTCATCAAGACCGCCAATCCGCAAGACGAGTTCTTCGTCATCGGATTCAACGATCGCCCCGAGCTGATTGAGGACTTTACCAGCTCCGTCGAAGACATCCAGGCCCGCCTGGCCACTGTGCAGAGTGGGCATCGCACTGCGCTGCTCGACGCCATCTACTATGGCGTGGCCAAAATGAAAGACGCCCACCACGAGCGCAAGGCCCTGCTGGTGGTCTCCGACGGTGGCGACAACCGCTCCCGTTACACCGAGGGCGAAGTTCGCGCCCAGGTGCGGGAGTCCGACGTGGAGATTTATTCAATCGGAATCTTCGACCCCTACGCTCCCACGCCGGAAGAGCGCACCGGCCCCCAGTTGCTCGAAGACCTCAGCGATTCGACCGGCGGCCGCATGTTCCGGGTGGACGACGTAGACGAGATGAGCGACATTGCGGAGAAGATCTCCACCGAGCTGCGCAACCAGTATGTGATCGGTTACAGGCCCACCGACCTGAATCGCG
>Ga0335075_10005614_pt1 | contig 19437 bp, 11 predicted proteins | sample Lox_Sample_24_FD_206723 | JGI IMG/M metagenome (GOLD analysis project Ga0335075, IMG submission 206723) | Soil microbial communities from Loxahatchee National Wildlife Refuge, Florida, United States - Lox_Sample_2.4 | ecosystem: Environmental > Terrestrial > Soil > Wetlands | place: USA...
GCAGGCCCGCTCGACCCCGCCACCCGGGCCGCCGCCGTCCGCTACCGCCTGATGGACCACAACCTGCTGCCATCGGAACGCGCCCGCCTCGAACGCCTGCCCCACGGCTAACGCCCTTCACAGGCGATCGCTAGCGCCCCGCCCCCAGCCCCGCCCGCGCCCCTGTCACCGACGCCATCGACCCGATCCGACTCCTGTCGCCGACGCCATCGACCCGATCCGACTCCTGTCGCCGACGCCATCGACATGCTCTATCAGTGTCGCTGGCGTCGCCGACAGGCGCGGGGCGCGGAAGCCGGGGTTCGGTGTCGCTGGCGTCGCCGACAGGCGCGGGGCGCTGAAGCCGGGGTTCGGTGTCGCTGGCGTAGCCGACAGGGTGGGGCTCGCTAGGTCCGGGCGGGGCGTTCCAGGTAGCGGTCGTCGGGGTCGGCGAAGCCGAACTGGCGGTAGAGGCCGTGGGCGTCGGAGGTGTGCAGGCTCCAGCGGAAGGACGCGCCAGGCCCGCGGTCGATCATCGTCGCCACCAGCTCCTTGCCCAGGCCGGTCCCGCGGGCGTCGGCGGTCACGAACACGTCCGACAAGTACCCGTAGGCCACGCCGTCCGAGATCGCCCGGGCGAACCCGACCAGGCGGCCGGAGGCGGCCTCGTACACCCCGACGACCCGCCACGCGTTCGCGAGCTGGGCGTCGAGGTCGGCCCGGGTCCGCGACCGGCCCCAGTACGCCTCGGTGGACAGGAATTCCCAGACCGCGTCGGCGTCCACCCGGCCGGGGTCATCGTCGAGCTCGTAACGTCCATAAGACCAGATCACGCCCCAAACCCTACCGACGCGCCTGAGCTCGGCAGAGGCGCCCACGGTCCGTTCGATACCGGTGGTCTTTGGCTTTTGAACCAAACGACCGGCCGCAGGTTGGTTGGCGCCGAGCCATTGACCGGTGGATTTCTCTTCTCTTAACGTCGGATGAAGTTCCGAAGGAGGAGTGCCGTGGCGGACCTTGATGCGGTAGTGATCGGGGCCGGGTTCGCCGGGATCTACGCGGTGCACGCGCTGCGGTCGTCGGGGCTGCGGGTGCGGGCGTTCGAGGCCGGCGGCGGGATCGGCGGGACCTGGTTCTGGAACCGCTACCCGGGCGCGCGGTGCGACGTGGAGTCGAAGGACTACTCGTTCTCCTTCTCCCCCGAGCTCGAGCAGGAATGGTCGTGGAGCGAGCGCTACCCGGCCCAGCCGGAGATCCTGCGCTACCTCGGCCACGTGGCCGACCGGTTCGGCCTGTGGCCGGATATCCAGCTCAACACCCGGGTGACGCGGGCGGCCTGGCGGGAAGACGCGGCCGAGTGGGCGGTCACGACCGACGACGGGGCGGTGGTGAGCGCCCGGTTCCTGATATCCGCGGTCGGGTGCCTGTCGGCCTACCAGGTGCCGTCGCTGCCCGGCCTCGACCAGTTCGCGGGGCCGTGGTACCACACCGCGCGGTGGCCGGCCGAGGGGGTCGACTTCACCGCGAAGCGGGTCGGGCTGATCGGCACCGGGTCGACCGGGATCCAGATCGCGCCGGAGATCGCGGCCGTGGCCGAGCAGCTCACGGTGTTCCAGCGGACCCCGAACTTCGCGGTGCCGAACCGGAACCGGCCCTGGGAGCCGGAGGACGAGCGCGCGTTCAAGTCGCGCTACCGCCAGTACCGCAAGGAGGCGCGGGAGTCGTTCCTCGGGGTGCCGATCACCGGGACCGGGCGGCCGGTGCTCGACGAGCCGCCGGAGGAGGTGCAGCGGACGTTCGCCGAGCGGTGGCGGGCGGGCGGCGGGATGCCGTTCCTCGGCGCCTACACCGACCTGCTGACCGACCAGGCCGCCAACGACGTGATCGCCGAGTTCATGCGCGACCGGATCAAGGAGATCGTGCACGACCCGGCCACGGCCGAGCTGCTGTGCCCGCGGACGTTCCCGGTCGGATCGAAGCGGCTGTGCCAGAGCGACGACTACTACGCGATGTACAACCGGCCCAACGTGCGCCTGGTCGACCTGCGCTCGACCCCGCTGCACTCGGTCTCGGCGGGCGGGCTGTCCACCGCAACGGCGTTCTACGAGCTGGACGCGCTCGTGTTCGCGACCGGGTTCGACGCGATCTCGGGCGCGCTGGCGCAGATCGACGTCCGCGGCGCCTCCGGGGTCGCGCTGGCCGGCCGCTGGGCGGCCGGGCCGCGCGCCTACCTCGGGCTCGCCACCCCCGGGTTCCCGAACATGTTCATCGTGACCGGCCCCGGGTCGCCGTCGGTGCTGAGCAACATGGCGCTGTCGATCGAGCAGCACGTGGAGTGGATCGCGGGCTGCATCGGCTACCTCGACGCGCACGGCTACGCGACCGCTGAGGCGACGGCGGCGGCCGAGGACGCGTGGATGGCGCACGTGACCGAGGTCGCGTACTCGACGCTGTTCCCGAAGGCGGACTCCTGGTACATCGGGGCGAACATCCCGGGCAAGCCCCGGGTGTTCACCACCTACGTGGGCGGGGTCGGACCGTACGGCGAGAAGTGCGACCAGGTCGCGGCGGCGGGTTACGAGGGGTTCGCGCTCGACGGGCCCCTGGCAGCGAAGTGAGAGACGTCAACGGCGACGGTCAGCTCTCGGATTGTTGGAGGTAGCGGTGGGCCACTCTGTGCACCCCCAGGCACGGCAGGTACTCGACGGGAAGGCCGCCTCCGGCGTGCCGCCGTTCTGGGAGCTGCCACCCGACGCGGCCCGGGCGGTGGTCGAGGCGAACGGCGAGATCATCGGGGCCGGGCCCGAGGTCGCCTCGGTCCGCGACATCACGATCCCGTCGGCCGCGGGCGGGATGCCGGCCCGGGTGTACTCGCCGTCCGCCGACGCGCCGGGGGTAGTCGTGTACTACCACGGCGGCGGCTGGGTGGTCGGCTCGGTCAACGCCTGGGACGCGGCCTGCCGGGCGCTCGCGGTCGCGTCCGGGTGCGACGTGGTCAGCGTCGAGTACCGGCTGGCGCCCGAGCACGTGTTCCCGGCCGCGACCGACGACGCGTTCGACGCGCTGGTCTGGGTCGCGTCGCCGGACGGCGTGGCCGGGGGCCGGCCGATCGTGGTCGCGGGCGACAGCGCGGGCGGGAACCTGGCGCTGGTGACCGCGCTGCGGGCGCGCGAGGCGGGCGGGCCGGCGCTGGCGCTGCAGTTGCTCGTGTACCCGGTGGCCGACTGCGACCTGGACCGGAAGTCCTACCACGAGTACGACGGGGACGAGTTCATCGTCAACCGGGGCGACATGGTCTGGTTCTGGGATCACTACGCGCCCGACCCGGCCGACCGGGTCTCGCCGTACGCGTCGCCGCTGCGGGCGGGCGACCTGACCGAACTGCCGCCCGCGTACGTGATCACGGCCGAGCACGACCCGCTGCGGGACGAGGGATTCGAGACCGCCGAGCGGCTGCGGGCGGCGCGGGTGCCGGTCGAGCACCGGCACTTCGGATCTCAGATCCACGGGTTCTTCACGTTCGTGAACCTGCTCGACGACGCCGACCGGGCGATGGCGGACGCGGGCGCGGCGATCAGGGCGGCGGTGGCCGAGGCCGCGCGGGTGCCCGCCGACGAGCGATAGGAGCGGACGACGATGCGCGCTACCGCGGCCGTCTTCGAGAAGCTGTTCACGCCGCTGACGGTGGCCGAGGTGGACGTGGACACCCCCGGTCCCGGCGAGGCGCTGGTGAAGGTCGTGGCGTCGGGGGTGTGCCACACCGACGCGATCGCACGCGACGGCGACATGCCGTTCCCGGCCCCGGGGGTGCTCGGCCACGAGGGGGCGGGGATCGTCGCCGCGCTTGGGTCCGGCGTTAGTAACGTGGCGGTCGGGGACAAGGTCGTGATCGGCTGGCCCTGGTGCGGGTCGTGCCGGAACTGCCTCGAGGGGCAGCCGCGGTACTGCCTCGACCTGGGGCCGCTGGTGCTCAGGGGCGGCCGCGCGGACGGGACGACGTCGCTTCGGCGGCTGGACGGGTCACCGCTCAACAGCCACTTCTTCGGCCAGTCGTCGTTCGCGTCGTACTCGGTCTGCGCGGCCAGCGCGCTGGTGGTGGTCGACCCGGACGCCGACGTGACGCTGCTGGGGCCGCTCGCATGCGGGATCTCGACCGGGGCGGGGGCGGTGCTGAACGCGCTGCGGCCCGGACCCGGGTCGTCGGTGGTCGTCTACGGGGCGGGCGCGGTCGGGCTGTCGGCGGTGATGGCGGCCCGGCTGACCCCGGCCACGACGATCATCGCGGTCGACCGGCTGGCGTCGCGGCTGACGCTGGCGCGCGAGTTCGGCGCGACCGAGACCGTCGACGTGTCGGCGCCCGGGGCCGACCCGGTCGCGGCGGTGCACGAGATCTGCGGCGGCCCGGCCGACTTCAGCCTCGACTGCACCGGCAACGTCGACGTGCTGCGGCAGGCGGCCGACTCGGTCGGGATGCGGGGCACGGTCACGCTGATCGGCGGGGCGCCGGCCGGGGCGTCGTTCGCGCTCGACCACATGTCGACCCTGTGGGGCAAGCGGGTGGTCGGCACGCTCGGCGGCGAGGGCCGGTCGGCGTCGCTCATCAACGCGCTGATCACGCTGAACAAGCAGGGCCGGTTCCCGTACGACCGGCTGATCGAGGTGTTCCCGCTTGACCGGGTCAACGAGGCGTTCGCGGCGTCGCACTCGGGCGACGTGATCAAGCCGGTGCTGCGGATGCCAGGGTGAAGATCGTCGGGTCAGCGGCGGTCGAGGGCCTGGTCGAGGTTGAGGGCGGCGCTGATCAGGGCCAGGTGGGTGAATGCCTGGGGGAAGTTGCCGAGGGCCTCGCCCGAGTGGCCGATCTGCTCCGCGTACAGGCCCAGGTGGTTGGCGTACGTGAGCATCTTCTCGAAGACCATCCGGGCCTCCCGGACCCGGCCGGCCCGGGTGAGCGCCTCCACGTACCAGAAGGAGCAGAGGCTGAACGTGCCCTCGCCGTCGGCGATGCCGTCGACGCCGGTGAGGGCGTAGCGGTTGACCAGGCTGTCGGAGACCAGCTCGGCGCTGATCTTGTCCAGCGTGGCGAGGAACCGCGGGTCGGTCGACCCGGCGAACTTCACTAGCGGCATGACCAGCACCGAGGCGTCGAGCAGCTGGCTGCCCGGGTACATGACGTAGGTGCCGAGCTCGGGGTCCCAGCAGGACTGCTGGACGAACCGGTGGGCCTGGGCGGCAAGCTTGCGCCAGCGCTCGACCGGGGCGGGCAGGCCGCGGTCGCGGGCAACCCGGGCCGCTCGGTCGTAGGCGACCCAGGTCATCAGCGCGGAGTAGGTGAACCGCTGGCGGGGACCGCGGATCTCCCAGATTCCCTCGTCCGGCTCCTGCCAGTGCTTGCTAAGCCAGGCCAGCCGCTTGGACAGGCCGGTCCACAGATCCCAGGAGATCGGCACCTCGCGGTTGTAGAGGTACACCGAGTCCATGATCTCGCCGTAGACGTCGAGCTGTCGCTGGCCCACGGCGCCGTTGCCGATCCGCACCGGCCGGGCGCCGTTGTAGCCGTCCAGGTGGTCGAGGGTGATCTCGGGGATGTTCTCGCTGCCGTCGACGGCGTACATGATCATCACGTCTCGCTCGGCGGTAGCGGCCTCGCAGCGCTTCTGCAGCCAGTCCATGAAGCTCGAGGCCTCCTCGAGGAAGCCGAGCCTCATCAGCGAGTAGACCGTGAAGGACGCGTCGCGGAGCCAGGCGTAGCGGTAGTCCCAATTCCTGCTGCCGCCCGGCTCCTCCGGCAGCGACGTGGTCGGCGCCGCCACCAGCGCCCCGGTCGGGTGGTAGACGAGGAGCTTGAGAGCCAGGGCCGAGCGCTGGACCTGCTCGCGCCAGCGGCCGGTGTAGCGGGACTGGGCGACCCAGTTCTGCCAAAAATCCTGGGTCCTGGTGAACAGCTCGTCCGTCTCGCCGTCGGCGATCGGGCGGACCTCGCCGTTCCACTCCAGGTGGAAGGTGGCGCTCTCGCCTGCTTCAAGGGTGAACGAGGCGGCGACGCCGTTCTCCTCGACCTTGAGCGGCACGTTCGTACGCAGCACGGCGCGGCCGCCGGCGGAGCTGAAGACGGCCCCGATTCCCTGGACGATCTGCACCTCATGGGCGGCCCGGCCGTAGTCGAAGGCGGGGTGGCAGGCGAGCTCGAAGGTGGCCCGGCCGCGGACCGCGAGGCACTGCCGGACGAGCAGGTCGCGCGCCTTCCCGGTCGACCTGGTCTCCGGCACCATGAAGTCGATGACCTCGCCGACCGCTTCCTTGCCCTGGAATCTGGTCAGCAGGATGTTGGTGTCGGGCAGGTACAGCTGCTTGGGCCTCGCGTAGCCGGTGCGGCTGGTGAGGGAGAAGTAGCCGCCTTTGCGCGCGTCCAGCAGCGCGCCGAACAGCGACGGGGCGTCGAACCGGGACGGGCAGTACCAATCGACCGTTCCGTCGGTGCCGATGAGCGCGACCGTCCGCAGGTCGCCGACGATGCCGTGCTCCTCGATCGGCAGGTAGCCCTGGGGCGAGCCGACGCGCGAATGCTCCATTCTTCAATCATCGCCATCGGCGTTACAGGCACATTTCGGCTGGCGGGCGGGGTCGATGGCGTTTCCGTGGTGGCGAGCTGCGCTGGGCGCGGAGCGCCCGGCTATCGCCCAATCGAGGCAATCATCCTTCACAACTCATTAAGAATTGTCGTTGATTAGGTCTGGCGCGATTAGCGACCTACGGTATATGCGTGAGCTCTCCGCAGGTATCGGTGCTCGTGGTCGAGGACGACCCGGGCATCGCCACGCAACTGGTCCGCGGCCTCGAGCGGGCCGGGTACACCGCCGACAGCGTCTCCCTGGGCGCCGAGGCACTCCGTCGGCCGCCGTTCGACGTCGTGCTGCTCGACCTCGGGCTGCCCGACGTGGACGGCATCGACGTCTGCCGGCGTCTGCGGGCCGACTCCGACACCGCGATCATCGTGGTGACGGCCCGCGGCGAGGAGGCCGACCGGGTCCTCGCGCTCGACGAGGGCGCGGACGACTACCTGGTCAAGCCGTTCGGGCTGGCAGAGCTGCTGGCCCGGATCCGGGCGGTGCTGCGGCGCGGCCAGCGGCCGGGCGCGACCGGGGGCGAGGTGCTGCGGCACGGGCCGCTCACCGTCGACCTGCGGACCCGCCGGGTGATGATGTCGGGGGTCGACGTCGCGCTGACCCCCAAGGAGTTCGCGATCCTCGAGTGCCTGATCACCGACCCCGGCCGGCTGATCAGCAGGCAGGAGATCGTCGAGCGGGCCTGGGACGAGCACTGGTACGGGCCCACCAAGGTGCTCGACGTGCACCTGGCGGCGCTGCGGCGCAAGCTCGGCGACCCGGCGCTGATCGAGACCGTCTACGGCCACGGCTTCCGGCTGGCGGACCGGGACGCCGTGTCGGCCGCGGAATCGGCGGCCGGGGGCCCGCACGCGTGACCGGCCGGGGCCGGGGTGAACGTCACCCGAGCGCCGCGGTGGACGGGCGGAACCGGGTATGACCAGGCGGATCGCGCTGGCGCTGGTGCTGCTGACGGCCGCGGTCCTGATCGCGGCGGTGGTGCCGCTCGCCCTCGGCGCGATCGCCCACGAACGGGACGCGTACGTCGAGGACACGGCGAGCACCGCCAGCTCGATCGCGCTCCTGGCGCGGGGGCCGCTGCAGACCAACGGGCACGAGGATCACGCCGACTTCGTCGCGCTGTCTGACGCGATGACGGACGCCAAGCGCACCAGCGACGAGGTGGTCGTGCTCGACCGGTACCACAACCCGGTACCCCGGCTCTCGAGCGGCGGGACGCCGCCGTACAAGGCGCACCAGAAGCTCATCGACGAGGCGGCCACCGACGGCAACACCGCCACCCAGCTGACCAAGAACGCGGTCTACGCGGTCGCGGTCGTCTACGGGGTCGGCAAGGAGTCGGGCGACCAGATCGGCACCGTGTTCCTCGAGCGGCCGACCGGCCCGCTCAACCAGAACATCGCCAACCTCTGGCTGTACCTGATCGTGCTGGCCGGGGTCGCGCTGGCGGCGGCGGTGCTGATCGCGATCTACCTCGCCCGGTGGGTGAGCCGGCCGCTGGCGCGGCTCGACACCGCCGCCGGCAAGATCGCCGACGGCGACCTCACGGTCCGGGCCAGGACCGGGTACGGCCCGCCGGAGCTTCGCCGGATGGCCGCCACCTTCAACATGATGGCGGGGCGGCTCGAGGCGCTGGTGCACGGGCACCGGGCGATGCTGGCCGACGCGTCGCACCAGCTCCGCACCCCGCTGACCGCGCTCAGGCTCCGCCTCGACCTGCTCGCGACCGACGCTTCCCCCTCCACCGCGGCCGAGCTGGCCGGCGCCCAGGAGGAGATCGCCCGGCTGTCGCGCCTGGTCGACGGGCTGCTCGCCACGGCCAGGGCGGAGGCCATGACCGAGCAGCTGGAGACCATCGACGTGCTCGAGGCGGTCGCCGAGCGGGTAGCGGCCTGGCAGCCGGTCGCCGACGGGCACGACGTGAAGCTGATCGCCGAGCTGCGCGGGAACGGGGCCAAGGACGGCGCGGCCGACCCGCCCATGGTCGCACTCGGGGCCGGGCACCTCGAGCAGATCCTCGACAACGTGATCGACAACGCGATCGACGCGATCTCGCAGGTGGACCGGGCGACCGGGCCGGGCGGCGGCTCGATCCGCATCTCGGCCAGCGCGACCGATGTGGGCATGCTGCTGACCGTGGCCGACGACGGCCCGGGGATGACCGCGCAGGAGCGCTCGCGGGCGTTCCTGCGGTACACCACCGGCAGCCAGAACGGCACCGGGCTCGGGCTCGCGATCGTGCACCGGCTGGTGACGGCCAACGGCGGGTCGATCAGGCTGGCCGACACCCCCGGGGGCGGCCTGACGGTGGAGATCGAGCTGCCGAGCCCGAGCGACCCTCCGCCCCAGTAGCCCCAGGCTGTCCCAGGTCCGTAGGATTAGCGCCTATGCGCCCTTGGTGGAAGCCCGTGTGGACCAAGCAGGCAGGCATGCGCGCGCTGCGGGCGACGCTCGTCGTCCCGGCGTTGTTCGCGATCTGCCTGAAGGTGGTCGGCGACCCGCAGATGACGCTGTTCGCGACCTTCGGCGGATTCGCCACGCTGGTCGTCGCGAACTTCGGCGGGACGCGGAAGGACAAGTTCGCCGGGCACCTGGGGCTGGCCCTGGTCGGCAGCCTCGGCATCATCATCGGCACGATGGTCAGCGGCACCGCCTGGATCGCGGCGGTGGCGACGCTGGTCGTCACGTTCACGATCTTCTTCGCCGGGATCATCGGCCCCAACCCCGCGTCGGGTGCGATCCCGGCCATGTTCGCCTTCGTGCTGCCGGTCGTCTCGGCCGGCGGCGCGGCCGACCTGCCCAGCCGGCTCGAAGGCTGGTGGCTGGCGTCGGCGGCGGGCACGATCGCGGTGCTGCTGCTGTCGCCGGCCATGCCGGGCAACCGGCTGCGGGCGGCCGCGAGCGAGCTGACGGGCGAGTTGGCGGCCCGGCTGCGGGCGGCCGCGGCCGGCCAGGCGACCACCCCCGAGGCGATGCGGACGGCCAAGGAGAAGCTGCGGGCCGCGTTCGACGCTGCCCCCTACCGCCCGACCGGGCTGGCCACCGCCGACCAGGCCCTGAGCAGCATGGTGCAGCTCCTGGAGTGGAGCGCGACCCAGGTCGCGGACGCGTTCGACGGGCACATCGACCTCGCCCACGACTGCCCGGAGGACCGGGCGCTGCTGCGGGCGGCGGCCGATATGTTCGCCGACGCGCAGACGCTGCTCGACGGCCGCCCGGCCGTTCCCGACTTCGAGGCGCTCGAGGCCGCCAGGAACCGGTCGGCCGACCACCTGGCCGAGCTGTCCGGGCGGGCGGGCGAACCGGACGCGCGGACGGCGGCCGCCCAGGCGGTGCACGCGCAGGGGATCGCGGTGGTGGCCCGCTCGGTCGCGGCCGACGCGCTGATCGTCAGCCACCGCGCCACCCCCGAGGCGATCGAGAAGGCCCGGCGGCACTGGTACGGCTCGCAGATCACCACGCCCGGCTCGGCCCCGGCTCCGGCCCCGGTCGGCCTGATCGGCGCGGCCACCGCGGCCGGGACGGCCCGCCTCGCGGTCGCCCCCGGGGTCGCCAACCTGACGGCGGCGGTCACGCTGGTGCGCAGGCACGCGTCGGTCCGCTCGGTCTGGTTCCTCAACTCGCTGCGGGCGGGGATCGCGCTCGCGGCCGCGGTCGCGGTGGCCGACGCGGCGGGCGTCCAGCACGCGTTCTGGGTCGTCCTGGGCACGCTGTCGGTGCTGCGCACCAGCGCCTCGGCGACCGGGTCGACCGCGTGGCGCGGGCTGGCGGGCACCGTGGTCGGGTTCGTCGTCGGCGCGGCCCTGCTGGTCGGGATCGGCACCAACCCGAGCGCGCTGTGGGTCGTGTTCCCGATCGCGGTGCTGATCGCCGCCTACGCCCCCGGCACCACGCCGTTCCTGGTCGGCCAGGCGGCGTTCACGGTGACCGTGGTCGTGCTGTTCAACCTGCTGGTCCCGGTTGGCTGGACGATCGGGCTGCTGCGGATCGAGGACGTGGCGATCGGCTGCGCGGTCAGCTTCGCGGTCGGCGTGCTGCTGTGGCCGCGCGGGGTGTCGACGGTGGTCGGCGACGACCTGGCGGACGCGTTCCGGGCCGGGGCGGCGTTCCTGACCGAGGCGGTCGACTGGGCGCTGAGCGAGATCGTGGTGCCGCCGGCCGCGTCGATCGCCGCCATGAGCGCGTCGATCAGGCTGGACGACGCGGTCCGCGGGTACCTCACCGAGCAGGGCAGCAAGCGGCTGTCCAAGGAAGACCTGTGGACGCTGGTCAACGCCTCGACCCGGCTCAGGCAGACGGCGCACAGCCTGGCCACCCTCCGGCCGGCGGTGCCGGCCCAGACCGCCGGCCAGCCGAACGGCCAGGACGGCCCGTGGAGCGCGTGCGTGCCGCTGGCGGGCTCTGACGAGTACGCGGGCGGCCCGGCCTGCACCAGCCTCAGGAACGCGTCAACCGGTCTGGCCGGGTTCTACGACGCGATCGCGGACGAGATCAGCCGGCCGGGCAAGGCCGCGCTGGCCGAGATCCCGGCCCCGATGATGGTGGCGGCGGCCGTGCCCAGGCAGCCGGCCGCGACGGCCGACGGCGGGCGCCCGGCCGGGGCGATGACGGCCAGCGCGGACGGCGAGGCCGAGCCCGTCACCGAGGGTAGCGGCGGGACCAGCGTGATCTCGCCGGAGCAGGAGCTCGCGCACCCGCACCTGCTCTGGGTCCAGGAGCACCTGCATCACCTGAGCAAGAGCGCCCAGACGGTGCGCGAGCCCGCGCAGCACCTGGCCGAGATCCGCCGTCGCCCGTGGTGGCGCTAGGGCCGCCACGGCCGGCTGCGCTTCACATAAAGTCGGTTACGTTGGGTAAGTATCCGCGATCGGCAGCAATCGCGGGCGTAACGCTAGTAGCCTCAATTTCGGCATCTCGCCCGCCTTCCCCAATTGACATGTAACCCTCGGGGGGGTACGGGGGGTCGTCGCCTCGAAGCCAACGGAGCACCGGGAGTTGCGAGGTCGCCTTCTCTCCGGCCGCAGTTGGGGGGCCTAAAGGTGATTCGGTGCGCTTCTATCGCAGAAGGGGACAAATGGCGCCGACCATAGGCATCACCACGTACCACACCAACGCCGACTGGCGTGGCTGGTCGGAGGAGGGTGCCCTGCTGCCGTTCAACTACGTCACGTGCATTCGGAGCAACGGGGGCCGTCCGGTCCTGCTCCCGCCCGGCGGCGACGAGGCGGAAGCCGAGGCGACCGTAGCCGTCCTTGACGGCCTGGTCATCGCCGGAGGCGGAGACATTGATCCCGCCATCTACGGCGCGCCCAAGCACCCGCAGACGGCCATCACGGCCGGCGACCGGGATCCGTGGGAGCTGGCCATCGCCGAGGCCTGCGTCCGCCAGGGCGTCCCGCTGCTCGGCATCTGCCGTGGCGCGCAGATGCTCAACGTCGCCTGCGGCGGCACCCTCCACCAGCACGTGCCCGAGCTCGTGGGGCACGACGCGCACAGCGGACCGGTCGATGGCTTCGGCAGCCACAAGGTCCGCGTCACCAGCGGCACGATCATCTCCTCGATCCTGCCCGGCGGCGAGTTCTTCGAGGTCCCGACCCACCACCACCAGGCGGTGGACATCGTCGGGGCCGGCCTGGCCGCGGTGGCGTGGGCGGACGACGGCATCATCGAGGGCATCGAGTCGACCACGCCGGGCGAGTTCCTGGTCGGCGTGCAGTGGCACCCCGAGATGGGGACCGACCCCCGGCTGTTCCGCGCGCTGGTCGCGGCGGCGGAGATGCACCACGCCGAGCGGAGCGTTTCCTCGCTCCCGCCGCTGCTCGCGGGAGCATAGCGGACAAACGTTTCAATCACCGGCCTGAGCAGGGAAGACATCCTGCTCAGGCCGGCGTGTTTTCGGGCATGACCGTTGATTCCTCCGTAAGCTGCTGCGCGATCTTGTCGGATTGCGGCAGCAAACGGGGGCGGGCTGATGCACGCGATTTCACGGGGCAGGCTGGTCAGGGCCGGGGTCGGCACCGCCGTCTGCGCGGCGCTCGCGCTGGCGGCGGCCCCGGCCGCGGCCGCGGTCCGGGCGCCCGCGCGGCCGGCCGCGACGGGCGCGACCGTGCCGGTCATCGTGTTCCTCAAGAAGCAGCCGGCCGTCGGGGGCGCAGCAGCGAACCGTTCGGGCCAGAGATTGGCTCTTATGCAGGCCGCCCAGGCCCCGTACCTGGACCAGCTGGCGGAACTCGGGGCCACCGACGTGCACCGCTACGGGCTGGTCGACGCGATCTCGGTCCGGGTGCCGGGCGCGGCCGTGGCCACGCTGGCCGACAGTCCGGGGGTCGCGGCGGTGATACCTGACAGCATGATCGTCGGGCCGGGCACGGCCGCCGACGCGCCCGCGACGCCGGCCGCCGCCGGGTCGAAGGCGGCCACGGTCAAGACGCCGTCGGGCGCGTGCTCGGCCACGCCGCAGCTCGGGCCGGACGCGCTGACGCTCACCCACACCGTCTCGAGCACCGCGCACACCGTCACCGCGCGGTCGCTCGGCTACACCGGTTCCGGGGTCAAGGTCGCGTTCCTGGCCGACGGCATCGACCCAGGCAACGCCAACCTCCAGCGCGACGGCAAATCCGTGATCAGCCAGTACACCGACTTCACGGGCGACGGCACGGCCGCGCCGACCGAGGGCGGCGAGGCGTTCGTCGACGCCAACGCGATCGCCGGGCAGGGCCGTCAGGTCTACAACGTGGCCGGGTTCGGCGCTCAGTCCCCCGGCACCGCCTGCAACGTCAAGATCGAGGGGGTGGCGCCCGGCGCCTCGCTGGACGCGCTGAAGGTGTTCAGCAAGAACGACGTCTCCACCACCTCCGGGTTCCTGCGCGCGATCGACTACGCGGTCGACACCGAGCACGTGAACGTGATCGACGAGTCGTTCGGCTCCGATCCGTTCCCCGACGTGTCCTCGCTCGACGCGGTCGAGGAGTTCAACAACATGGCGGTCGCGGCCGGCGTCACCGTGGTCGTCGCCGCGGGCGACGCGGGCCCGTTCAACACGATCGGCTCGCCCGCCTCGGATCCGAACGTGATCTCGGTCGGCGCGTCGACCGACTTCCGGTTCTACGCGCAGGCCGACTACGCCGGCGCGGACACGTTCGCCCCCGGCGGCTGGGAGAACGACAACATCAGCGCGATCTCGAGCGGCGGGTACACCCAGGCCGGGCGGACGCTTGACCTGGTGGTGCCGGGCGACCTCGCGTTCGCCTCCTGCACGCCGGACGTGGCCGAGTACGCCGACTGCGTGAACTTCCTCGGCCAGGCGTCCCCGGTCGAAGAGTCGGGCGGGACGAGCGAGTCGGCGCCCGAGGTGGCCGGGGCGGCGGCGCTGGTCATCCAGGCGTACCGGAGGGTCCACGACGGGGCCTCGCCCACGCCGGCGGCGGTCAGGCAGATCCTGCTCTCGACCGCGACCGACCTCGGGGCGCCCGCCACCGAGCAGGGCTCCGGGCTGCTCAACAGCCTCAAGGCGGTCGAGCTGGCGTCGTGGATGTCGCGCTGCGACCCGGTCGGCGAGACCCTGCGGCTGTCCTCCAACCAGCTCAACTACGTCGGCAAGCCCGGCGCGACCGCGCACTGGTCGGTCACCGTGACCAACACCGGCGCCAAGACCCAGAAGGTGGCGGTGGCCGGGCGCGGCCTGACCGGGAACTCGGTCATCAGGCAGGCGACGGTGACGCTCAGCGACAGCCGCAGCGCGCACTTCACCACCTGGACCGGAACGGCCGCCAACTACCAGGCCGTGCGGTTCACCGTGCCCGCCGGGCAGGCGGTGCTTAACAGCTCGATCGCGTGGCCGTCGACCGCGGCGACCGCCAGCCACGTTAACAAGCGGGTCAGGCTGGTGCTGGTCGACCCGTCCGGCCGGCTGGCGGCGCACTCGCTGCCGCAGGGCGCCGACGGCTACGGCAGCGCCCAGGTGCTGCACCCGGCGGCCGGGACGTGGACGGCGGAGATCTTCAGCGACGCCTCGGCCGCGGGCGGCACCGCCGGCTCGGTCCGGTTCGGCGCGTCGGTCGCGCGGACCTCGTCGTTCGGCTCGGTCTCGGCTTCGTCGCTGACGCTGGCCCCGGGCGCGTCGGCCACGGTGCGGGTGTCGGCGGTGGTGCCGGCCGGGGCGGGCGACTCGAGCGCGACGATCGAGTTCAGCACCGGCGCGGCCGGCGGCGGGCCGGTCAGCGTGCCGGTCACGCTGCGCGGCCTGGTCGACGCCGGGCTCGGCACCAGCGGGACCTTCAGCGGCGAGCTGACCGGCGGCAACGGGCGCAGCCCGGGCGAGGGGCAGGTCGCGGCGTACTCGTTCGTGGTGCCGTCCCACCTGCCGGTGATGCTGCGCGACCTCGACGCCGACGTCACGCTCGCCAACGACCCGGAGAACCAGGTGAGCGCGTACCTGGTCGCGCCGGGCGGGCAGACCATGGGGTACGGGTCGAACTACCTCACCACCGGCTTCACCGCGACCGGGGTGCCGGTCGAGTCACCGCGGCGGCAGCTCTCGCTCTACACGTCGAACCCGACGCCGGGGACGTGGACGCTGATCATCGACTTCACCTCGCCGGTGCCAGGCAACGAGCTGACCGACCGGTTCACCGGGCTGGTCAAGCTCAACGGGATCCGGTGGAGCCGCGGCTCGCTGCCGCCGGGGCCGCGGACGACGCTCACGGCCGGAAAGTCCTACCGCTACCAGATCAAGGTCGACAACACCGGCTCGGCGGCGGAGGACGTGTTCCTCGACGCCCGCCGCCCCGGCCTCGCCACCTACACGCTGGCGCCGCAGGACGCGGTGAGCGGGCTGACGCTGCCGCTGGCGGCCTCGGCCGACCCGCCCGAGTGGATCGTGCCGACGATGACCCACAGCGTGTCGGCCACGGCGACGTCCAAGCGGCAGGTGATGTTCGACTTCGGGCCCTTCCCGGGCGACCCGGACGAGGAGAGCACGTCGGGCACCAGCGCCAGCGCCGGGTTCCCGCTCGGCCGGGCGACGACCCCGGTCACCCAGGGCCTGTGGTTCGCGGTGCCGTCGGAGGCGAGCGCGAGCGGGTCGGGCAAGGCGGCCGCGGCCAGCGCGAGCATGGCGATGACGGCGACCACGCAGGCGTTCGACCCGACCGCGAGCTCGCCCGAGGGCGACTTCTGGCGGTTCGCGGTCACGTCGCTGGCCCGGTCCGCGTCCTACGACCTGTTCACGGTCAACCCCGGCCAGACGAGGACGCTGACGCTGACGATCAAGCCGTCGGGGAAGCCGGGCACGATCGTGCGCGGCATCCTCTACGTCGATGACTTCGTGGACTCGCTGCAGTTCCTGTCCGGCAGCCAGCTGGTCGCGATCCCGTACGTGTACCGGATCGGGTGACGTGCTCGCTTACTCCGACTCGATCGTCCGCAGCCGGATCGTGACGTCCATGTCCCGCAGCTCGTTCAGCACCTCGTCGGTGTAGCTGGTGCCGATGTCGGTGATCACGTAGCCGAGCTCGTCCCTGGTCCGCAGGAGCTGGCCCTCGACGTTGACGCCGTGGTCGGCCAGCACCCGGTTGATCGAGGCGAGCACGCCGGGCACGTTCTGGTGCAGGTGCACCAGGCGGTGCGTGCCGGGCACGGTCGGCAGCGCGACCGGGGGCATGTTGACCGACATCGCGGTAGCCCCGCCGGTGGCGAAATCGACCAGCTTGCCCGAGACGAACTCGCCGATGTCCTGCTGCGCCTCCTCGGTCGACCCGCCGATGTGCGGGGTCAGGATCACGTTCTCGAGGCCGCGGAGCTCGGACACGAACTCGTCCCCGGCGCCCTTGGGCTCCTTGGGGAACACGTCGATCGCGGCGCCGGCGATGTGCCCGGACTCGATGTTCCTGCGCAACGCGGCGTGGTCGACGACGAAGCCGCGCGACAGGTTGAGGAAGATCGACCGGGGGTTCATCCGGGAGAATTCCTCCTCGCCGAAGAACCCGTGGTTGCCCGGCCGACCGTCGACGTGCAGGGTGACGGTCTCGACCGACTCGAGCAGCTCCTCGAGCGAGGAGCAGCGGCGCGCGTTCCCCATCGCCAGCCGGTCGGCGATGTCGTAGAAGTAGACCGTCATGCCGAGCGACTCGGCGATGACCGAGAGCTGGGTGCCGATGTTGCCGTAGCCGACGATGCCGAGCTTGCGCCCGCGCACCTCGTGGGCGCCCTTGGCCGACTTGTCCCACTCCCCCGCGTGCATCTTCACGTTCTTGGCGGGCAGCCGCCGGGCGAGCGAGATGATCTCGGCGATGGCCAGCTCGACGACCGAGCGGGTGTTGGAGAACGGCGCGTTGAACACGGCCACGCCGCGCTTGGCGGCGGCGGTCAGGTCGACCTGGTTGGTGCCGATGCAGAACGCGCCCACTGCCAGCAGCCCGTCGGCACTGGCGAGCACCCGCTCGGTGACCTGGGTCTGGGACCTGATGCCGAGCAGGCTGATCCCGGACAGGGCTTCGATGAGGTCGTCCTCGCCAAGCGCGCGGGGCATGGTCTGGACCTGATAGCCAGCCTTAGTCAGTCGGGCCGTCGCGTCCGGGTGAATGTTCTCCAGCAGCAAGGCACGGTTGAGCGTGTCCAGCGTTAGCACCTCTTCCCACGAGACGTAGCTGACGGCGCACTCTGATTTTACAGCATGGCCGGGACCCGACGTGGCGCGCGAACGGCCGCCGACGGCCGCCCGGGGGCGCCTCTAGGACACCAGCGAACTGTCGGTGACCTGGCACGACAGCCTGAACGTAGCTTCGCTTGAGTCGGCCCCGGGGATCTTGGCGAGCAGCGCCAGCGCCCGCTCCCAGCTCCCGGTGGCCGCGCCCGGCAGCCCCTCGGCGAGCTGGACGTCGCCCAGGTGCAGGAGCGTCCCCGCCTCCCCCTCCGGGTCGCCGATGTGCTGGTACATCGCCAGCGCCTGCTGGTAGTGGTCGATCGCGCGGGGGTAGTCGGCCAGCCGGCCGTAGATGTAGGCGATGCTGTCGAGCGTGTCGGCCACCCCCGACCTGCTGCCTGATTCCCGGTGCAGGTCGAGCGCCCGGCGGCAGTGCGCGAGCGCGTCGGAGTACCCGCCGAGGTGGGCGCGGATCCAGCCGACCGAGTTCTCCGAGTAGGCGACCGCGGCCGAGTCGGCGAACGCGCGCCGCAGCCGCAGCGCCTCGATGCCGTGCTCGAGCGCCTCGTCGTTGCGGTCCTGCTGGCTGAGCAGCAGCGCGAGGCCGTGCCGGGCCTGGCCGACGCCGGCGTGGTCGCCGAGCTCGGTGAACAGCTCGAGCGCGCGCCGCAGGTGCTCGTCGGCCACCTGGTAGTCGCGGAGCCTGCCGCTGACGTGGCCGAGGTCGTAGTGCACGTGGGCGAGCGCGTCGGTGTGGCCGAGCCGGTCGGCCGCCGCCAGCGCGATCCGCTGCACGGTGAGCACCTCGTGCAGCCGGCCGCGCCGCTTCAGCATCGGCGCCCAGTACCACGCCAGCTTCCAGCAATGCTGGTCGAGCCCGTGCGCGCCGGCCAGCTCGAGCACGCCCCGCAGCACCCGCTGCTCGGCGCTGAACCAGGCCAGCGCGGCCTCGTAGCGGCCGTCGGAGTCGGACGCGGCCGGCAGGCCCGGCCCGGCCGACGCCGCCGACGGGTCGCCGAAGTCCTCGACGGTGACGCCGGGCGGGGCGGGCGGCAGCGGCACCTGGCCGCGGGCGGGGAAGACCCGGCTGGCCGCGCCGACCGTGGTCCGCAGGTAGTGGTCGGCGATCCGGTGGCGGGCGGCGTCGCGGTCGGCCTCGGTGTCGGCGGTGGCGGACAGCTCGACCGCGTACGCGCGGAGCAGGTCGTGGCAGCCGAACCGGCCGGCCGCGTCCTCGGTCAGCAGCGAGGCGCGGACGAGCTCGGCCAGCGCGGCCCGCGCCTGCGCGGGCGCGGCCGCGATCAGGCTGGCGGCCGCGGCGGCGGAGACGTCCGGACCGGGATGCAGGCTGAGCAGGCGGAACGCCCGGGCGGCGGCCACGCTGAGCTTGGCCACCGACCAGGAGAAGACCGCCCGCAGGTCGGTCGCCTGCTCGCCGGTGCGCAGCGCGTCGAGCCGATCGCGGGCGTCGGTGAGCTCGGCCGCCAGGTCGGCCAGGGGCGCCCCGGGCCGGCTGGCGGCCCGGGCGCAGGTCACGCTCAGCGCCAGCGGCAGCCCGGCCGTCCGCTCGACCAGCGCCGCCAGCGGCCGCGGTTCCGCGTTGACGCGGTCGGCCCCCAGCCGCCGGGCCAGCAATTCGGCCGCCTCGTCGCCGTCGAGCACGCCGAGCGGGAGCGGGCGGGCGCCGTCCGTCACCACCAGCCCGGTCAGCTGGGACCTGCTGGTGACCACGACCAGGCAGCCGGGGCTGCCGGGCAGCAGCGGGCGGACCTGGTCGGCGTCGTGCGCGTTGTCGAGCAGCAGCAGCAGCCGCTTGCCGTCAAGCAGCGTGCGCAGCAGCGCGCTCTGCGCGTCGAGGCCGGCCGGCACGTGCCGGGGCGACACCCCGAGGGCGTCGAAGAACCCCTGCAGGGCCGCCCCGGGCGGCACCGGCGCGCTGGCCGGGTCGAACCCGCGCAGGTTGACGTAGAGCTGGCCGTCGGGGAACCGGGACGCCGCCTGCCGGGCGAACCTGATCGCGAGCGTGGTCTTGCCGACCCCGGCCGTGCCGGTGATCAGCGCGACCGGGGTGCCGGCCGGCTGGCCGGCGTCGTCGGCCTCGGCCGGGACCGGCGCCGGGTCGGAGGCGGGGGCTTGGTCGGGGTCCGCCACGACGTCGTCGGCCTGGACGCGGACGGCGGCGGGTCCGCC
>Ga0335075_10005615_pt1 | contig 19434 bp, 22 predicted proteins | sample Lox_Sample_24_FD_206723 | JGI IMG/M metagenome (GOLD analysis project Ga0335075, IMG submission 206723) | Soil microbial communities from Loxahatchee National Wildlife Refuge, Florida, United States - Lox_Sample_2.4 | ecosystem: Environmental > Terrestrial > Soil > Wetlands | place: USA...
TGGTCGCCGGCGGGCGCGTGTACCTCGACTGTGGGCCCGTGATCCTCGGGCTGCTCGACCGGTCCGGGCACCCCGAGGAGCGCGGCGCACCCCCGAGCGAGGCGGTCTACTTCGCGACGGACGACCTCGAGGCGGTCCACCGGCGCGCCCGACGGCTGGGCGCCCTCCGCCGGGAGCTCCTGCACGGGGACCCGGAGAGCCCGATGGGCGAGGTCCGCGTGCGGCCGTGGGGCGAACGCTCCTTCTACGCCGTGGACCCGAGCGGGAATCCGCTCTGCTTCGTCGACTCCGCGACCTGCTTTACGGGAACGCCGGCGCAGGTCGCTGCGCTGCGCCGCCGCGGCTAGGGACCGGGGCGCTCAGTCCGAACCCCCGGCCGCCGGGAGCTGCGCGTCCCCCTGGAGCACGTACGTCGCCTCCTCGAGGAGGGATTGGTCGAAGAGGGGCCCGGGGGCGGCCCGTCGCTCCATCTCGGTCACCTGGAGGGCCAGCCACTCGAAGTCGGCGAAGATCAGCGGGTCGTTCCCCTCCTTCCGCCAGCGCCCGATCAGGTCGTCGGGGCGCCGCATGAACGTATAGTAGGCAGTGATCCAGGGGCCGAACCCCTTGCGGACCAGGTGTCGGTCGAGGACGCCCGAGCGCGTCAGGGTCCCCGCGAACTCGAAGAACAGGGGGACCTCCCAGTTCGCCGGCTCCTCGAGGCGACGCGGATCGATCAGCCAGCGCGCGAGCTCCCGGCGGGCCTCGCGGAGGCGCGGCGAGTAGAACCGTTCGCGCAGGTCGAGGAGCGTCGAGGTGGAGTGGAGCTTCCGGGTGAGGCGGATCTGCCAGTAGGCGAACGCGAGCGTGCCGAGCGCGAGCACCCACGTCGCGAGGATCGGGATCCAGATCGTGAGGTCGGGGCCCGCCACCGTCGCGCCAGTCCGAGTCGCCGCTTAACGGTTGAGCCGCCGCCCGCGCTCCCACCGGCCCGGACCGCGCCGGCTCGCCGGAGGGACGGGCCGCCGACGACCGGCGTTTTGAGCGGGCGCGGCCTACGGAGCCGTGGCCCGACGACCGGAAGGCCAGGATTACACCGTCACGATCCGGGTCGACCCCGCGCCCCCGCGGGTGTACGACGCGGTCAACGACGTGCGGGGATGGTGGTCCGGGGAGATCGACGGCACGACCGACCAGCTGGGCGCCGTGTGGACGTACCGGTACCGGGATCTCCATCGCAGCACGCAGCAGATCACCGAGATGGTCCCCGGCCGCCGAGTCGTCTGGCACGTCGTGGACAGCCGCCTCAGCTTCGTGAAGGACCCGACCGAGTGGAACGGCACCGACCTCGTCTTCGACATCGCCCGGAAGGGCGACCGGACCGAGCTCCGGTTCACCCATGTCGGTCTGCGGCCGGCGGTGGAGTGCTACGCGAACTGCACCGACGCCTGGGGCTACTACATCCGGGACAGCCTGCGGAAGTTGATCACGACCGGGAAGGGCACCCCCAACCCGAAGGAGTAGCCGCGTCTCGGCCGGCGCCCGTTGCTGGCTTCGAGCGCGACGGAGGTCGCGCTCGCGGGAAGGACGCTCAGCCCTGGGTCACTTCGTGGATCTCGTCGGCGAGGAGGCCATGGGCTTCCTTGTGGACGCGGGCCGCCGCCTCGGCGTTCGGCGCCTCGACCAGGCAGAAGATCGCGCCCTTTTCCTCGTCCACCCAGTAGCTCCGGTACTGGACCCCGTGCTTTCCCTGGACGGCGAGGTCCTTGGCGTGCGCCGCGGCGACGTCCTTCGCCTTGACGCCCTTCATGTGCCGGTGCTCGTCGAGGTAGAGAGGCATGGCCGAGGCGACGGGCGTCCTCGGCTTAAACGTCGCTGAGAGGCCTCTCGGAAGGACCGGGCGCGCCGATCCCTTCGCGTGCGCGGACGGGACCCCCGGGGCAGGGCGGCCGGGCCGGACGAACGTCCCGGACGACCCGGGGGTCCCCGGCGTCGGACGGGGCGACCCGCCGGGCACGCTCGAACGACGCATCCCATACCGAGAAGAGGTCCCTGCTGCTGGAGGCCCGGAGAGGCGCGGTGACCGAACCGGGGGCCCCCGAGCTCGAGCTCACCGCATCCCGGTACCTTCCGTTCCCGGTCGCCCGGGTCTGGTCGGCCTGCGTAACGAAGGAGGGGCTCGAGCGTTGGTGGAGCCCGGCCGATCTCCGCACGACGGTCCGTCGGCTGGACGTGCGTCCGGGGGGCGCGGTGTCCCTGCACGTTCGATACGTTCCGGCGCTGCTGACCCCGGAGAGCGCCGAGGCCTTCCGGGCGGCCCACATCCCGATCGCGTTCGACCTTCAGGGGAGGCTCAGCGAGGTCGTCGAAGGACGCGTCCTCTCGTTCGACCTGGCGCTGGACCTCGGGCGCGCCGAGTCGACCGTGACGATGGTGACCCGGCTCGAGCTGGAGGCGGACGGGAACGGCACGCGCGTTCGAGCGATCGGCCGGGGCCCGGGAACCCCGCACTGGGTGACGTTGGGCCGGCAGAACCTCGCGGCCCAACTCGAGCGCCTCGAGCAAGCGGTGAGGACGTCCCAGGATGTCGGAGCCCCGTCTCGAACGACCGCGATCCGTCGGGCCCCGCGCGAGGGGCGCCCGGACCCCGAGCAGACCCGGGAGGGGCGTCGACCGGCCTAGCCGAACCGGTCGAGCCGTCCCCGGGCCGGGTCCTCCACGAGGCGACGTTCCTGCTGCTCGTATGCGGCGCGGAGGGCCCGCAGGGCGGCGCGCTCCTCGAACGACCGGTCGGCCAGGGCGTCCCCGGCCCCGAAGGAGACGCCGTGGAGCTGCGCCATCTGACACTCGAGGTAGTAGGCGGCCTGGGCGATTGGATCGACACCCCGCCGCCGTGCCTCGGGAGAGTCGAGCGCCTCCGGCAAGGAGCGGAACCGAAGCGGACTGGGCGAGCAGGAGACGATGCAGGTCCCCTCTCCCGTCGGGGTCCGCAGGCGGACCGGTACCGGCATCCAGCCCGATCCCAGGCTCGCTCGGGGGGCGTCGCCGGAGTCCTCGGGGCCCCGGAGCCACGCGCGCCACGCGGCCACCACTGGCACCCCCCGATCGAGATCGGAGGCCGCGTACTCCGCGAGCTGGGCGCCGACCGAACCTCCCGAGAGCCGGTCGAGCCGCGACCGGAAGCGGTCCCAGAGGTCGACCGGCCACCCGTCTCCGTGACAGACGCCCCCGGGCCCGCGGCGCAGCAGGTCGTCGCGCGCGACCCAATGCACCAGGCCCTGGATCCCGTCGTCGGGCGCCTCGTCCGGCCCGAGCGACCGAACGCGGATCCGGGTCGCGCTGAGCTGGGTGCCGAAGCGCCGATACCGGTCCGACCAGCTGCCGAAGAACCGTCTCAGTGCAGAACCCGACTCGCTCGTCAGGGATGCCCGCCTCGATCGCACCGCGGCGCAGAACTCGTCGCCGGGGCGTAGGAGGCCCGCCCAGCTCATTCGGGCCCCGTGGGCGACGATCGCCTCGAGCGCCGGCTCGTCGGTCCCTGCGCGCGGCCTCCTCCCACCCCGGAGTCCCGTAGCGTGTCCGCCTCAACTGGGCATCGACCCAGGGCCGGGGTCGGAGCGGACCGGCCCCGGAGGTCCGATCGGCGAGCTTCCCCCGCAAAATCTTTTCCCGTACGCTTGGATCCTCGAGCATGCCGAAAGACGCCCGCGCTACCGGTTCGCCGGCGAGCTGGGCGGCCTACTACCGGTGGACCGCGCGGCGCCCGCCGAGGGAGCTGCTGCTTCAGACGCTGAACCACCTCGACTGGGAACGACGGCGGGGTCGGGGGCGCACGGCGATCGATCTCGGGTTCGGCGCCGGGACCGATTCGCTGGAGCTGCTGCGCCGGGGGTGGAAGGTGGTGGCGATCGACGGACAGCTCGCGGCCGCTCGATTCCTCGCCCGTCGGGTGCCTCCCGAGCAGCGCGAGGCGCTGACCTGCCTCGTGGCCCCGATGGAGGGGCTCGAGCTGCCCTCCGCGGACCTCGTGTACGCGAGCTTCTCCCTGCCGTTCTGCTCGCCCACCCGGTTTCCGGCCCTCTGGTCGGCGATCCGGCGATGCCTTCGCCCCGGGGGCCACTTCGCCGGGCAACTGTTCGGGGACCAGGACGAGTGGCGGGGGCGGCGACCCCTCAGCTTCCATTCCGTGGACGAGGTCCGACGGCTCGCGCGCGGATTCAAGGTCGAGCTCCTCCGGGAGTCGAGCGAGCACGGGATGGCGTTCGGCGGGCCGAAGCGCTGGCACTACTTCGACCTCATCCTCGGGAAGCCGCCGCTCGCGAGCCATACGCTCGCGTGAGGGTGGGCCGCTCCGCCCGGGCGTTCGCGCCGAGCCCCCGGGGCGAGTTTCATCGTTCGTCGGTCCGGCGAACGTCTCGACCCTGCGATCGGTCCTCCGGGAGTGTCGCCCCGCTCCCGGTCCCGAGCGCCGAGCCGCCCCCGGGGCCCGCGCCGGACCCCGCCACGCGGGGTGGGGGTTCGCCGCCGCGCTCCGTGGGCCGCCGAGGTCGCCCGGTTCCTGGCGTGGAAACGTGCCGAGAGCCCGGTCGGGGACGAGTGGATCCGACGCATGCAGTGGGAGCTCCTGCGCGTGCCCGCGCTGTTGCGGAGGACCGCCGCGGGCCCGGTCCCGGTGACCCCTCGGGGACTCCGAGCGGAGCAGATCGCGCACCTGCGCGCCGGGCTCCCGTGGGGGCGGTCCACCTTCCTGGTCCACTTCTCGGCCCTTCGTCAGTTCCTGCGTTGGTCCGGGAACGCCCTCGCGGACCGTCCGGCGATCTGGCTCCTCCCTTCCGGAGCCCCGAGCCACCGGCGGTGGCTGACGCGGGACCAGCTCAACCGGCTCTACCGTCGATCGGAGGGCTCCGGGCGGATCCTGATCGGACTCGAGGGACTGAACGGGCTGAGGCGGGTGGAGGTGCTCCGGCTCCGACGCGCGGACCTCCTCTTCGACGAGGACTCGCTGCTGGTGAACGGCAAGGGCGGACGCGGGGGAAAGTGGCGGAAGATCCCCATGCATCCCTCGGTCCGACGGGACCTCTGGCGGTGGGCTGCGGACCATCGGCCCGAGGACCACGTGATCTCCCGGTCCCGATCCGGGGCCGATCTGGTGCTGCAACGAGCCGTCCTGCGCGCCGGGCTCGGAGCGGGATTGAGGGTCTCCCATCACGACCTCCGGCGGAGCTTCGGCCGGCTGGCGCACGAGGCCGGCATGGACCTGGTCCAGCTGAAGAACCTCTTGGGCCACGCCTCGGTGGAGATGAGCGTCCACTACATCGGGCTCGATGCGGAGCGCATGCGGCAAGGGCTCGAACGGTTCTCGGAGTACGTCGGCGCGCCCAGCTCCCGGGCTCCAGGGGCCGGGGCGATTCCGGTATCGTAGCGACGCCGGGCCCCGCTCCACCGGTCGCCGGTCGAACTCCGCGTTCCGCGGCCCCCGGGAGGCCGAGGAGGACTCGCCTTGGATCGCGAAGGGGCCCTCCGGGAGGCGCCCCGGACCACCGACTCGACCGGGGTGCGACCGGTGCGCAGGAGCCCGACAGGCGAGGGGTCCGCGGCGAGCGCGGGCGAGCCGAGGGGGCCGGCCCGAGCCGGATCCCCCTCCCCTGGCCCCTTCGCTCGGGGGACCGAGCGACGGGGCCCCCAGGCCGGTGGTCACCCTGTTGCAGGACCCCCCGCGAACCCTCTTGACGGCCGGAGCGGTGGCCGCCGCATGGAGCCTGTCACTTCCCCGAAGTTGGCCCCCTACCTCCTGGTCCGCGACGCTCCGGGTCTCGTCCGATTCCTCGAAGAGGGGCTCGGGGGGGCCGCGGGTTTCCAGGAGATCGACCCGGACGGACGGATCGCCCACGGTGAGGTCCGGATCGCCGATGCGGTGGTGATGCTGGCCGAGGCGCCCCAGGGGCGGGACCCGTTCCCGTCGATGGTGCACCTCTACGTCTCGGACGCGGACGCCGCATACCGCCGCGCGCTCGAGGCGGGTGCGCAAAGCGTGCGGGCGCCCGAGAACGCTTCGGACGGGCGTCGGGGCGGGGTCCGCGACCGGTGGGGGAACGAGTGGTGGTTCACCCGCCCGACGGCCTAGGCCGCGGGATCGAGGACCGCTGGGGCTGTCGCGGGACCGAAACGGGCCGAAACCGCATCGATGAACTCGCAGTCGCCCGGACGGACCCTCGAGACGGACCTCGCGCCCGTCCGGCGGCTCATCGTGACCAAGCAGCACCTCGCGGGGAGCCCGAAGGGGCGCTCCGGGGAAGGGGCCCTCCGCTCGGTCGTGCAGGACCTGGGGTACGTCCAATGGGACCCGGTCGCGGTCGTCGCGCCGTCCCATCTGCTGACCTTCTGGAATCGCGTCGACGACCTGCGCGTGGCCGACGTGGACCGGCTCCTGTGGAAGGAGCGTCGATGGTTCCTCTGCTACGCGCACGCGGCCGCGATCGTCCAGTTCGAGGATTATCCGATCTTTCGATCGTTGATGGACCGGTACCCCGAGTCGCTCTCCAGTTCCTGGGGCGCGTGGCGCCGCCACGCCCGGCGGTGGATCCCCGCGCACCGGGCGCTGCGGCGGAAGGTCCTCCGCGAGCTCGAGGGCGGGCCCCGCCGGATCGACCAGTTCGCCGACCACGCCCGGACCGGGCGGGCCTCCGACGGCTGGAGCTCGGGGAGCGATGTCTCCGAGATGCTGTTCCACCTCCAGATGCGGGGCGAGGTCGCGATCGTCGGCCGCGACGGGAACCAGAACGTCTGGGGCCTCGCGGCGCCGATCCTGCCCTCGTGGGTCGAGCGACGCGCGCTCTCGCCGGAGGAGGCCGAGCGCGCGGGGGCGGTTCGGGCCCTCCGCGCGATGGGCGTGGCGACCCGATCGGAGATCAACTTCTACTTCCTCCGGGGTCAGTACCAGCACCTGCGCGAGACCCTCGCCGGCCTGCTGGACGACGAGACCATAGTCCGGGTCCGGATCGACGGGGTTCCGGAACGGGAGGAGCGGTACATCCATCGGGACGACGTGGCGCTCCTGGAGTCGCTCGGGTCGGACGACTGGCAGCCCCGGATGTCCTTGCTCTCTCCGTTCGACAACCTGACGTGCGCCCGCGAGCGGACGAACCGGCTGTTCGGCTTCGACCACTTCACGGAAATGTACGTTCCCGAGGCGAAGCGTCGGTGGGGGTACTACGTGCTCCCGATCCTCTGGGGGGATCGGTTCGTCGGCCGGATCGATCCGCAGTTCGACCGGGAGCACCGCGTCTTTCGGGTCCGGGCCGTTCATGCCGAACCCGGGGCGACTCGGATCCCGGGGCTCGGCCCTCGCCTCCGGGAGACGATCGATCGTCTCGGGGCGTTCCTGGGCGCCCGGGAGGTCGCGTTCTCTTCGCGGGTTCCGTCCGCGTGGAAGACGGCGCTCCGCTGAACGGTCCACGCGCCGGTCGGCGGCGATCGGCGAAGGGGCCCCGCGGGCGAAGCGGGCGCCTGGCCCTCACCGGGCGGGGCGCACGGCCCGGATGTCCGCGGGGACGATCCCGAGCGACGACGGTCCGGCGAGCGAGCCGGGGCTCGAACCGAGCCCCTTGGGAGCGACGTGGACCGCGCGGAACCCGGCGTCCTGGAGGAGGCGCTTCACCCGGCGAACGGGGATGGCGCCCGCGCTGCACGAGGACCAGCGCGTCGGGTCGGCCCGGTCCCGGGCCGAGATCGGGCGGCTCGCGACGACGTCCGAGACGGCGAACCGTCCGCCGGGGCGGAGCACGCGGAACGCCTCGCGGTAGACCGAGGCCTTGTCCGGGACGAGGTTGATGACGCAGTTCGAGACGACGACGTCGACGGAGCGGTCGGGCACCGGCACGTGCTCGATCTCCCCGAGCCGGAACTCGACGTTCCGGTAGCCGCCGTGCCGGGCGTTCTCCCGCGCCTTGGCGACCATTTCGGGCGTCATGTCCACTCCGATCACCCGTCCCTTCGGTCCGACCTGCCGCGCCGCGAGGAAGCAGTCGATCCCGGCCCCGCTCCCCAGGTCGAGCACCGTCTCCCCCGGACGAAGGGCGAGCAGGGCGGTCGGATTGCCGCATCCCAGCCCCAGGTCCGCCCCGGCCGGCAGGGCCGCGAGATCGGAGGCCGAGTAGCCGAGCGCGGGGCCGAGCGGAGCGGCCTCTCCACAGCACGCCCCGGCCGGGCCTCCGCAGCAAGCGGAACCGGCCGGGGAGGCGCCGCCTCCTCGCGCGATCGCGATCCGACCGTAGCGCTCCCGCACGGTGGCGCGCGTCGTCTCCTCCTCCGCGTCTCGGCCGGACCGGCGGTTCATGGGATCCCCACCCCCGGGGCTCCGCCCAGCCGGTAGTACATCCACTTCTGCTTCCGCCGCGACCGGACCAGCCCGGCGTCCTCGAGCACCGCCATGTGGTGGCTCACCGTCGCGTGCGTCAGCCCCGTCGCCGCCTGGATCTCGCACGCGCACAGCTCGCCGCGGCGCTTCAGCAACGCGAGCGCGAGCAGGCGGTGTTCGTCCGCGAGCGCCTTCACGCGCCGGAGCGCGGAAGGAAAGGCGGCCCCCTCGAGGATCTCCCCGGCGAGCGTCCGATACTCTGGCACGCAGCAGGCGGCGTCCTCGCCCGTGAGACGTTCCAGTCGCTCTCCGAGGATCCGGTCCGGGGTCGGGGGCGTCATCGCACGCCCGAACGCCACGCGAGTTCATGTAGATATCGGTCAACATGATGCACCGACGGGCGGGCGACCGGTCGCCACCGTCTGAGCGCGCTCGACCCTGTCCGGCGCGTGCCCGAGGGCCGCATCTCGTTCCACTAGCCGTCCGCGCTGGCCCCGCGGCGAGGGTACTCCCACGTCGCGGAGGTCCGCGAGGTCCGGGACCAGAACGTGAACCTCGAGCACGCGCCCACGAGCACGGCGGTCCAAGTGAGCCGGCGCTTCCGGCCGGAGCTCCTCCTCGAGATCGAGGCGATCGCCTCGATCGCATAGGGCGACCGGTGCCCACCGAGCGGCGGTCCCCTCGGGGGCCGGGGGGCGGTCCGGGGGCTACTTCGAGGGGCGCCCCGTCGGCGGCTGGTTGATCGAAAAGAGGTTCCCGTCCGGGTCGCGGAACGTCGCCGAGATCCCCCACGGCTGTTCCGTCAGCGGTTGCAGGAACTCGACCCCCCGGGCCTTCAGCTCCTCGTAGACCTGGCGGCCGTCGGTCACCCGGATCACGATCGGCGGGGCCTTGCCCGGCGCCCAGTGCTTCGACCACTCCTGCTGGGCCGGATCGACCGGCGACCCCAGGGGCCAGAGCGCGAGCTCGAGCTCCTGTCCCCGAGGACCGACGGTCACCCAGCGGCCGCCCCCGGCCGGGGTCACGTCCGTCTTCTTCTCGAACCCGACCTTCTCGGTGTAGAACGCGAGCGACCGCGCCTGGTCGCGGACGACGAGCGCGACCAGCAGCACCTTGCCTTCCATGATCGTCCTCCCTCGGTTCGCCCGTCGGGCCGACGGGCGAGAGGCCCAGGGGGTCCCACGATATAACTATGGCGTTATATGCTGAGAGGACCGACCCCGACGATCTCTTCCATTCGCTCGAGACGCCGGGGCCTGCCCACGCGAGGGTTAATACGCCGCCGGTTATGCATCCGGTGGGGCTCCCATGGATACGTTCGGCGCGCTGGCGGACCCGACCCGTCGGCAGGTGCTCGACCTCCTGTCCCGCCGGGAACGGACCGCGGGCGAGCTCGGGATCGCCTTCCCGTCCGTGAGCCAGCCCGGGATGTCGCGTCACCTGCGGGTCCTTCGGGAGGTCGGGCTCGTCCGGGTCCGACAGGAGAGCCGGCACCGGATCTACTCGCTGCGGTCGGAGGGCCTCGCCTCGGTCGATGCCTGGATCTCGAAGTACCGGGGATTCTGGAAGCACGAGCTGGACGCGCTCGAGACGTACCTGGACCGCCAGGCGAAGGCGCCGACCGCCCGCCCGCACCGCGCGAGGCGGCGGTGAGCGCGCCGCACGCCCGCCCCCGGGACGAGCCCGGGTCGTTCGAGGTCCAGGGGGACGTGGCGACGCTCGTGTTCCGCCGCCGGCTCCGACACCCCCCCGAGGTGGTCTGGAGGGCCCTCACCGATCCGGCGGAAGTGGCCCAGTGGCAGCTCACGACGGCCCGCGTGGAAGGACGGGCCGGCGGCCACGTGGAGATGACGCACGAGCCGACGCACGTCCGCGCGACCGGCCGCGTCCTCGCCTGGGACCCCCCGCACCTCTTCGAGCACGAGTGGAACGTGCCGGCGGGAGGGAGCTGGCCCGTGGCCGAGCACGCCGTGATCCGCTGGGAGCTGGTCCCCGAGGCGGGCGGGACGCTCCTCACCCTCACCCACCGCGGGCTCACGTCGCGGACGGCCCGGGTGTTCCGGCACGGCTTGGTCGGCCTGCTGGACCGGCTCGAGGCGCAGCTCGACGGGCGCCCCCTCCCGGACTGGGAGGCCCGAGTCCGTGAGCTCCGGGGGTCCGGGACCGCCCCCGGCTGAGCGGTCCCCGGCCCCGGGGGCGGACCGGCCGGCCGGGGATCGACCGCGCCGCCCCGGCAAGAAAGAGGTAAGGGCGTCGCTGACTCCTCGAGGGCACGAACGCGGCCGACCCCTCGCCCGTCATGACCCGGCCCCCGCTCCGACGGGCCCGGCCGCACTCGCGCACCGCGGGCTTCGTGCTCTATCAGGCGGTGTACGCGCCGTACGTGCTCGTACGAAGCGTCTATCGGCAGATCGCGATCCTCGCGGTGATGTTCGCGGTCGGCGCGCTCGTCTTCGCCTACTACGAGCACCTCCCGCCGATCGCCGCGACGCTCGCGTCGGTCTCCACGATCACCACGATCGGGCTCTACGTGCCGAACGGGGGCAACTTCCTGACCCTCAACCGGACGGAGGCCGAGCTCCTGATCGTGCTGATCCTCATCTCGGTGGGCGCGGCGGCCTCCCTGCTGCAGGCGACCGTGAGCTCCGTGGTCAACGGGGACCTCGCGCGTGGGGAGGCCGAGCGGAACCTCATCCGACGGATGAAGAACCACGTGGTGGTCCTCGGATACGCCCACCTCGGCCGGTACGTCGCGGACAAGCTCGCCGAGCTGCACCTCGACTGCGTCGTCGTGACCGGTGACCCCACGAGCTACGAGGCGCTGACGAAGCGCCGGGCCCTCGCGGTGCTCGAGATCGCCAATCGGCCCGTGGAGACGCTGCGGGCGGCCCACATTGAGACGGCTTCCACGCTCATCACCGCGCACGAGAAGGATCCCGACAACATGCTCGCGATCCTCAGCGCCCGCCGGCTGCGTCCCGACCTTCGGATCGTCGCGGTCGTGCACGACGAGCAACTGACCGAGACCGCCAAGAACGCGGGCGCCGACGTCGTCATCCCGTCCTCCGTCTCGGTGGGCCACCTGCTCGCGCTCTCGGCGACCACGAAGGACCTGGTCGGCATCGTCTTCTCCGAGCGGGTCGGGACGAAGGAGATCGCCCAGTTCTCGGTCTTCCGGGCGTCGAAGCTCGTGGGCCAGCGCCTCCCCGAGATCACGCGACTCGCGCACGTGGTGGGGATCATCCGCGGGGGCGAGCTGATCCGCGATGTCTTCGATCCCGCCCTCCGGATCCAGCAGGACGACACGCTGCTGGTCTTCGGCGACCCGGCCGGGCTCCAGGAGCTCGAGACCGAGGCCTCGGCACGGTAGCGACGCGTCCCGGGGCCATTAATACGCGCCGGGCCTCCGCGAGGGGGAGACGACGATGGCGACAGCGAAGGACCCGGTCTGCGGGATGAGCGTCGACACGAACCACCCGGCGGCCACGGCCAGCTCGGGCGGCCAGACCGTCTACTTCTGCTCGACGGCCTGCCAGAAGCAGTACGCCGCGACGCACCCCGCCCCGTAGGTCCGTCGCGCCCCGCGGCCCGCGCGCGTCCGGATCGGGGCCCGACCGGAGCGACGTCGGGAGCGCGCCCCTCCATGGCGACCGACCCTGTCTGCGGCATGTTCGTCGACGAGCGCACGGCCGAGCTCCGGCTCGCCCGCGATCGGCGCACCTACTACTTCTGCTCCGAGCACTGCCTGCGCGAGTTCGCCCAGCCGGCGCTCGAGCTCGCGCGGCTCCGGCGTCGGCTCGCCGTCGCGTGGCCGCTCGCGCTGCTGATCCTGCTGCTCACGTACGGGGTGCGGTCCCCCCCGGCGCTGTGGATCGCGTTCGGGGCCGCCACGGTCGTCCAGTTCTATCCGGGGCTCGTCTTCTACCGCAGCTCCGTCGACGCCGCCCGCAACCGCAGCTGGAACATGGACGTGCTCATCGCGGTGGGGACGAGCGTCGCGTACGCGTACAGCGCGGTCGTGCTGCTGTGGCCCGGACGCCTCCCGCCCGCGACGTTCTTCGACGCCTCGTCGCTCATCGTCGCGCTCATCCTCAGCGGCACGTACCTCGAGCACCGGACCCGCGAGCGGGCCCGCGGGGCCCTGCGTCGGCTCCAGGAGCTGGTCCCCGCCACGGCCCGGGTGCTGCGGAACGGGGCCGAGGTCGATGTCCCGGTCGCGGAGGTCGCGGTCGGGGACCGGTGGCGCGTGCTCCCCGGAGGCCGCTTTCCCACCGACGGCACGATCGTCGACGGCCGCACCTCCGCCGACGAGTCGCTCGTCACCGGCGAGAGCCTCCCGGTCCCGAAGGGGCCGGGCGACCCGGTGCTCGCCGGAGCCCTCAACGGGGAAGGGCCGGTGCTCGCGACCGCGACCCGGGTCGGCGAGGACACCTCGCTCGCCCGGATCGGCGAGCTCGTCACCGAGGCGGAGACGAGCCGGATCCCGCTCCAGCAGCTCGCGGACCGGATCGCCGCGATCTTCGTGCCGGTCGTGCTCGCGCTGGCCGTCCTCGCGGCCGCGGGCTGGGGGCTCGCCGGGGTCGGCCTCCCGGTGATCATGCTCGTGTTCGTCTCGGTGGTCATCACCGCGTGCCCGTGCGCCTTCGGGATCGCCACCCCCGCCGCGCTCGTCGTCGGCACGGGCCGGGCCGCCGAGGAGGGGATCCTGTTCCGGGGCCGGGACGCGCTCGAGAGCGCGAGTCGGGTCGACGTGGTGGTCACCGACAAGACCGGCACGATCACCGAGGGCCGCCCGGCCCTCACCGACCTCCGGACGGCCGACGGGGTCCCCGAGACGGAACTCCTGGCGCTCGCGGACGGGATCGAAGCGGGCTCCGAGCACCCGTTCGCGCGCGCCGTTCGGTCGGCGGCGGCCGCCCGGGGCGTCGCGCCGTCGCCCGTCCGGGACCTGCGGGCCGAACCCGGGATCGGCCTCCACGGTTCGCTCGACGGGGTGCCGGTGGCCGTGCGGAGCGTCGCGAGCGCTCGCGGCGGGAGCGGGGGCCTCGGACCCCTCGAAGGGGAGGCGGCTCGTCTGGCGGGGGAAGGGAAGGCGGTCTCCGTCGTGCTCCGCGCCGGCGCGCCCGTCGGCGTGCTCGGCTTCTTCGACCGACCGGCTCCCGGCGTCCCCGAGGCGATCGCCGCCCTTCGCGCCGACGGGATCCGCGTCGTGATGGCGACGGGGGACCACGAGGCCGCCGCCCGCACGGTCGCGCGGCAGGTCGGGATCGAGGAGGTCCGGGCGGGACTCACGCCGGCGGGGAAGCTCGGGCTGCTGCGCGAACTGCGCGCGCAGGGGCTCCGCGTGGCGTTCGTGGGCGACGGGGTGAACGACGCCCCCGCGCTCGCCGCGGCCGACGTGGGGATCGCGATCGGCTCCGGCACCGACGTCGCCCGGGAGGCGGGCGGGGTGGTGCTGATCCGGTCGGACTTCCGCGATGTGGCGCTCGCGCTCCGGATCGGGCGCCGGACCGTCGCCAAGGTGAAGGGCAACCTCGCCTGGGCGGTCGGCTACAACGCGGTCCTCCTCCCGGTCGCGATGGGGGCGCTGGTGCCGGCGTTCGGGCTCGGCGTCTTCTCGGTCCTTCCGATCACCGGCGCGCTCGCGATGGGGCTCTCCTCCACGGCCGTCGTGCTGAACTCGCTCTCCCTCCGCTGGATCCGGCTGCGGTAGCCTTCCGGCGCGGGGACCGGCGAATCTATCCGTCCCCATCGCTCACCCGGGGTCGGCCCGATCGGACCGTCGGCGCCGTCGGCTGCGCCGCCGTCCGAAGGGAGGGTTCGTGAGCCCCGCGTTCCAGATCCCGCCCGGAGCGAAGGTACGGCTGCGCCGCTACGACCCCGCCGACACCGCGCAGGCTCCGGGCGGCAAGGGCCGGACCGTCGCGGAGTCGAAGCAGCTCGTCGCGAAGCTCGACTCCCTGCAGGAGCTGTTCTACGCCTGCCGCGACGCCTCGCTGCTCGTCGTGCTCCAGGCGCTCGACACCGGCGGGAAGGACGGCACGATCCGGCACGTGTTCGAGGGCGTGAACCCCCAGGGGGTCCGGGTCGCGCAGTTCCGCGTCCCCACGCCGATCGAGGCGGCCCACGACTTCCTCTGGCGCGTGCACGCGCAGACGCCGTCGAAGGGCGAGATCGTGATCTTCAACCGGAGCCAGTATGAGGACGTCCTCGCCGCCCGGGTCGACAAGCTGGTCCCGAAGCACGTCTGGAGAACGCGGTACCGGTCGATCAACGACTTCGAGCGTACCCTCGTCGACGAGGGCACGACCGTGCTCAAGTTCTTCCTGTACATCAGCGAGGACGAGCAGCGCCGCCGGCTCGAGGACCGGCTCGCCGACCCGACGAAGCACTGGAAGTTCAGCGCCGCCGATGTGCGGGAGCGGCCGCACTGGCCGGAGTACACGGCCGCGATCGAGGAGATGCTGTCCCGGACCAGCACCCCCTGGGCGCCCTGGTACCTCATCCCGGCCAACAAGAAGTGGTTCCGGGACTGGGCGGTCTCGCGGATCCTCGTCGACACGCTCGAGGGGTTCCACCTCGAGTGGCCGAAGCTTCCCCGCGAGCTGCGCTCGGCGAAGATCCCGGCATGAGCGCCCCGACCGGGGCGTCCCGCCCCACCTCCCGGGGGCCGTTCCGCGGGATCGCCTACGTGCTCGGGGTGACGGCGTTCGGCGCCGGGATCCCGACCCCGCTCTACGCCGTCTACGAGCAGCGCGACCACTTCTCCTCGGCGGTGCTCGCCGGGATCTTCGCGGCGTACTCGATCGGCGTCCTGGCCACGATGTTCCTCCTCGCGCCCCTCTCGGATGTGATCGGCCGGAAGCCCGTCCTCCACCTCGGCATGGTCCTCACCGCGGCGAGCGGCGTCGTGTTCGTCTTCGCGTCGGGGGTGCTCACGCTCGCCCTCGCCCGGGTCGTCTCGGGGCTCGCGGTGGGCGCGACGACGAGCACCGCGACCGCCTCGATGACCGGCCTCGAACCGAACGGCGACCAGCACCACGTCGCCCGCGTCTCCGTCGCCGCGAACTTCGGGGCGGTGGCGACGGGGATCTTCGTGAGCGGCCTCCTGGTCGAGTACGGCCCCGACCCCACCCAGCTCGTCTACGCGGTCCTCATCGCGGCGAGCGTCGCCGGGATCGCGGTCGTCTCGCGGACCCCCGAGACGGTCCCGAGCGCGCTGCGGCGGGTGCGGGTCCGGTTCGAGCGCCCCCGCATCCCGGCCTCGATCCGGCTGCCGTTCTGGGTCGCCGCCGGCGCGCTCGCCGGCTGCTATTCGATCTACGGGTTCTTCGCCTCGCTCGCCCCGTCGTTCCTCCGCAACGACCTGGGGCTCTCCAACACCGCCGCGTCGGCGACGATCGTCGCGGTGCTGTTCGCCGCGGCGGCGACGATCCAGATCGGCCTCGGGCAGGTCCGCGACCGCAACGCGCTCCTCGACGGCCTCCCGCTCCTGGTCCTCGCCATCGCCGGGGTCGTGGCGTCCGTCCTCACGGGCTCGTGGCCGCTCCTCGTCGTCAGCGCCGCCGTCCTCGGGATCGGGGTCGGCTACGCCTACATGGGCAGCGTGACGCTCATCGACCGGACGAGCCCGCCCGCGCTGCGGGGGGAGATCCTCTCGGCGTTCTTCGTGGTCGGCTACCTCGCGCTCGCGGTCCCCACGATCGGCATCGGCCTCGCGGCGGACCGGATCGGCCTCGGGACGGCCGCGGTCGTCTTCGGGTCCACCCTCGCCCTGTTCGCGGCGGCCCTCTACTTCGTGACCCGGCACACGCCGACCCCGCCCGGCGGCGAGGGGCGCCCCCGGCCCGCGCCGCCGGGGACGCCGGAGCGCCGCCTAGAGCCGTAGCTCGTAGTGGAGGAAGGCCGTGTCGCGCGTCCAGCCCTCCGCCTCGTAGAGGCGCTGGGCGGGGTTGTCGTGGGCGGTCTCCAGGGTGAGACCCTCGGCTCCCTGCGTGCGGGCGAACTCCCGGGCGCGGCGGAGCAGCGCGGCGCCGACCCCGCCGCGCCGGGCCTCGGGGGCCACGAACAGGTCGTTGAGGATCCACGAAGGACGCAGCCCGAGCGAGGAGAACGTGGGGAACAGCTGGGTGAAGCCGACGGGGCTCCCGTCGCGCTCGGCCAGGAACACGACGGACTCCGCGCGGGCGAGCCGGTCGGTGAGGAACCGGAGCTCCCCGGCCGCGTCCGGCGGGCACCGGTAGAACGCGCGGTAGCCCGCGAACAGCGGCTGGATCCGGGGCACATCGGCGACGGTCGCCTGGCGGACCGAGAGCGAACCGGTGGTCATCGGGCCCGCGAGGGGCCGGCCTCGGTTGAGTCTTGCGCCGGGCCGGCCCCCCCGAGGGTTCAAGAGGAGCCCGCCCCCTCGCCGAGGCGATGGCCGACCCCGCCCCGCCCTCCGGACACGTCCGGCAGATCAACCGCAAGCCCGAGCGGCCGGCGGAGCGGGGACTGCCGAAGGAGCCGGTCGCCGAGGCCCGCCTCACGGAGCGCGGGGTCGAGGGCGACTTCAACCGCTACCGCCACGAGGAGCGACGGGACGATCCTGGCATGGCGCTCCTGATCGTGCCGATCGAGACGATCCGGTCGTTCCAGCACGACGGCTGGCCGGTGCGGCCGGGCGACCTCGGGGAGAACATCACCTCCGAGGGGATCCCGTACGACGCGTTCGTCCCCGGCCGCCGGTTCCGCCTCGGCGGGGCCCGCATCGAGATCTCGAAGGCGTGCACGCCCTGCGACGTCCTGTACTCGCTGCCCTACGTCGGCCGGGAGCGCGGGCCCGAGTTCGTCCGGACGGCGACCGGTCGGCGGGGCTGGTATGCCCGCGTGCTGACCCCGGGCCCCGTGCGCCCCGGCGACGCGATCGAGGCCGAGCCCTCCGACGCCCGGTAGGGCCGGGAGCGAGCGTGTCCGCGCCCGCCCCGTCGCTCCGGTTCCACGCGGTCGACGTCCTGCTGATCGCGGTCGTCGCGCTGGCGTGGGGGTCGGCCTACATCTTCATCCGGCAGGGGATCGTCTTCGGCGCGTCCCCGCTCTGGTTCGCGGCGGTCCGCTACGTGCTCTCGGCGGGGGTGTTCGCCGCCCTGGCCCTGGGGCGCCGGGAGGCGTTCCCGGCGCGGGCCCCGTTCGTCGCCTCGGCGGCGATCGGGGGGACCCTGGTGATCGGCGCGTACGGTGGGCTCCTCTACTGGGGCGAGCAGTTCACGACCGGTGGCTACGCCTCCGTGCTGTCGTGCACGGCACCGATCTTCACCGTCCTCATCGCCTACTCGTTGCTGCCCGCCGAGCGCCTCGGACGGTGGTCGCTCGCCGGCCTCGCGCTCGGCTTCGCGGGGACGCTCGTCCTCGTGCTCCCCGAGCTCACCGGGGGCCCGGTCGGCTCGTGGGAGGGCCCGCCGTTCCTGATCGGCGCGTTCGTCGCCGCCCCGCTCGGCACCGTGCTGCTGCGCCGGTTCGGCCGGGGGCGCCAGGGCCTCTGGCAGATCGGCACCCAGTTCGCGGTCGGTGGCGCCCTCCTCCTCGCCGTGTCGGCGGCCCTGCCCGTGCCCGAGGCGTTCCCCTGGACCGCCGGGACCGTGGGCGCCCTCGCGGCCCTGGTCGCGATCTCCTCGACGCTGGGCTACTTCGCGTACTTCGCGCTCCACCACCGCGTGGGGCCGGTCCGGGCGAACACCGTCGCCTACCTGCTGCCGCTCGTCGGGATCGGCCTCGGCTCGGGCTTCCTCGGGGAGCCGCTCACCGCGTACGAGGTCGTCGGCTTCGTGATCGTGCTGGGCGGGCTCACGATGATCCTGCGGGAGGCGGCCCGCGGCGGTGGCGCCGCTACGGGCTCGGCCGCGCCGGCCGACGGCGCGACCGGACGACCAGGACCGTGACCGCCGCGAGCGCAACGGCGAGCGCGCCCAGCACGAGCGCGTCCCCGTCGATCGGGGCGAGGCCGAACAGCCCCGTCGACGCGCGGCTCGTGACCGAGAACGCGAGGGGGCCGCCGGTCACCGCGACGCCGTTGGAGTCGGTCACGGTGACGTTGATCCAGTAGGAGCCGACCGCGCTGGGCGCGCAGACGATCGTCGGCGCATCCTCGGGCGCGCACCCGGCCGGGAGGCCGGTCCAGACGTAGGCGTACGACCCCGAGCCCCCGCTCACCGCGATCGAGAAGGTGACGGTCGTCCCCGCCGGGACCGACCCCGGTGCGGCGCGGGGCGACCCGGCCGCGGGCGCGGGATCCACCGCGAACGCGAGGGTGCGCGCGACCGAGACGCCGTTCGAGTCGGTGACGGTGACCGTCACGTGGAGCGTCGTCGCCGTGGGGAGCGCGCAGGTCACGGACGAGACGTTGCCGGCGACGCACCCCGCGGGGAGGTCCGACCAGGCGTAGGAGTAGACCCCGGTGCCGCCCGCGAGCCCGACGACCGAGAACGTCACGGGCTGCCCCACGTCCGCGGAGGCGCGGGAGGCGCCGACCGAGGAGAACGTGGGGTCGGAGAGGATCGTGAACGGGAGGGCGGCGGACGCGTTGGCCCCGTCGGAGTCGACGACCGTGACCGAGACGTTGCCCGACCCGGCGGCGGACGGCTCGCAGGAGATGGCGGAGGCGTTCTCGGACGCGCAGCCGACAGGGAGGCCGGTCCAGGCGTACCGGTACGCGCCGGTGCCCCCGGCGACCCCCACTGCCGAGAACGTCACGGTCTCCCCGGCGTCCGGCGCGCGGGGGCGGATCGAGACGGAGCCGACCGTCGGGCCGGCCTGGACGGTGAACGGGAGGGTGCCGCTCGTGGTCCGGCCGCCCGCGCTGTCGGTCACGGTCACGTCGATCGTGGTCGCTCCGACGGCGCTCGGTGTGCAGGAGAGCGTGGCGGAGGACGCCGAGGCGCACCCCCGCGGCAGCCCCGACCAGGCGTACGCGTAGCCGCCCGAGCCCCCCGAGGCCGCGGTCGTGAAGACGACCGGCCGCCCGACGTCGACGGAGCCGGCCGGGCTCGCGGTCGGAGCGGCGACCGACGGGCCGGCCTCGACCACGAAGTGGAGCGCCGAGCTCTCGCTCGCCTCCCCGTTCG